>JAEEGL010539293.1_pt1 | contig 27284 bp, 18 predicted proteins | sample 9134231 | NCBI WGS metagenome assembly JAEEGL01 (sample SAMN16246548, study PRJNA631951) | gut metagenome | biome: gut microbiome; feature: rumen; material: fiber-attached | host: Bos | place: Iran: Karaj | collected 2018-10
CCCGAATTGCTCGGAACTTTAATGGTATCAACGATGATGATCCCGTTTTTTATATCATTGGCGATCACCGTGACGGAGGTAATATTGTGGGAGACAAATTACGGTTGGTTTATCCACATATTTGATATGTTCTTGGCGATCGCACTGAACGGGATACTTTATAACATGGAATCTTTCGATGGGGTTTTTAGAGCGATAAACCGCTGCACAGTGGTTCTGTTGGCAGAAACACTGGTCGCCGCAGACATCACGTGGGTTGTCAGAAGAGCCGGAAGGAATGATCAAAGCCGGATCTTGAAGAAGTCGCTTTTGAAATAAAAAGAAAATAAGAGAATAGATGTCACCCTGCCAGGGTTCTGGCAAGGGAGACGATCAAAGTCATAGTAACGATGGAGAACAGGGACGAAACCGCGACCAGTTTGGACGCAAGGCTTTCGTCCTTGCCGTATTTTATGGAAAACATTGTCGTGATCGCCGCAACGGGAGCCGATGCCGACACGATGGTCGCAGTGAGCAGATTTCCGCGGTAACCGATCAGATATAGTATTCCCAGCAAAAGAAGGGGTACTATCACAAGGCGGGTCGCGATCGTAAGCGCTTCGCTTTTGATGTTTAGGATATCTTTTAACTTAAGCCCTGCGATCGTATAACCGATTATCAGCATGGGAACAGGCGTGTTAAGAGCCGCCAGAAACGCGATCGGTGAAGCGATGAGGGTGGGCAGTTTTACGGATGCAAAGAAAAAGATAAGTCCGACGATAGATGACAGAACTCCCGGATTAAGTACGATCTTTTTGGCGTCAAAAGAAGCATCGCCGCCGGCCATCGAATACTGGCCGAGAGACCACACCATGATATTGAATACCGCAAGGTATCCGGCACCATAGAATACGCCTTCGCTTCCAAGAAGCGCTTCCAATAAGGGAAGAGCCATAAATCCGCAGTTTGAAAAGCAAACGGCGAATCTGTGTACGCTTCTTACAGCTTTATCTTTGTCATGTATCAGTATGAATCCGACAAGATAGCAAAGAGCATGGGAAATGATACTGCCAAGTATCGAGAGTAACAGGTTTTTGAGCATTGAAGGATCGTAATCTCTTTGAAATGCATTGATGATGACACAAGGGGTTACAAAATAGAGCATAATGTCATTTATGCATTTTACACCGTCCCTGGTTATCAGCTTGATCTTTCCGCCAAAAAACCCGAGAGCTATCAATATGAACAATACGGCAACCTGCGTGCCTACTACTATAAAGCTTTCTAACATCAGTCCTACACCTTATCCATATTAAAAGATACTATAGCATCATAGCACCTTCTTTTTCAATAAAATATATATTTCCGACACAAAAATTGGTATAATGACTCTGTTATGAAGAAAATCCGTGAAAGAGTCTTTAACATCATACAGATAGGCAAGCGGACCGATCTTCCGAGCACGGCTTTCGATATATTTATCGTGGTCGTGATCTTTGTTAACCTTTTTGGGACGATCTTTTCCACGTTCGATGAATCAAAACCCTATATGGGAATTATTGATGTGATCGAACTTGTGACAGTCATAATATTTACCGTTGAGTATGTTTTAAGGATTTGGACATCCGATTTTCTGTATCCGAATCGCAATCGCGCATCCGCGGCAATTAAATTCGTATTTTCTTTTTACGGGATAATCGATCTTCTTACATTTTTTCCGTATTATCTTCCGTTCGTATTCCCCGCCGGTGCGGTCGCATTCAGGATGTTAAGAGTCATCCGTATTTTCAGGCTCTTTAAGATAAATGCGCAGTATGATGCGTTTAACGTCATCACCGATGTCATCAAGGAAAAGAAAAATCAGCTCCTTTCCTCGATGTCACTCATACTGATACTTACAGTGGCTTCATCGCTTTGTATGTACAGCCTTGAAAATGAGGCTCAGCCCGAACAGTTCAAAAACGCTTTTTCGGGAATATGGTGGTCGGTTTCAACGCTTTTGACGGTCGGATACGGTGATATATATCCCGTCACGATAGGCGGCAAGATAATGGCGATAATAATCTCTTTCCTGGGTGTCGGAATGGTCGCCATCCCTACGGGTATCATTTCCGCGGGATTCGTGGAGCAGTATACGAGACTTAAAAGGATCGAATCCTACGGAGAAGAAAACGAGCTTAAATATGTTACTTCGGAATTAAAACACGGTCATTCCTGGATAGGCAAAAAGGTCAGCGACATCGTATTTCCGCCCGACCTTCTGATAGTCATGATAATAAGAGGCAAGGAAACGCTGATCGCCAAGGGAGATACAGTGCTTGCCGAGAAGGATATACTGATATTCGGTGCCAAACATTACAAAAACAGCGACAAGATCGAACTTAGAGAAGTTGATGTCAGAGGGGAGAATCCCTGGATTGGGAAAAAGGTTGAAGATCTTGATATTTCAAGGCTTGAAATGATAGTTATGATCTACAGAAACGGCAAGACCATTATCCCCAACGGCTCCACTGCGATAAATGCCGGTGACACCGTCGTGATCTATTCCAGAAAACCCAATATCTAGAGCGGTTTAAGAACATTTTTTTATTGTTAAAAGAACGCTGTGGTAGTAAAATCTAACAGTAAAATCTGTGAGATTTACAAATAAAAAAGGACATTTACCAAGGAGAATGTGTATGAAATTAATTGTATGCAAAACTTACGAAGAAGTATCACAGGTTTCCGCGAAGGTTGTTGCGGAAGTTATGAAGGCTAAGCCCAATGCGGTTCTTGGTCTTGCAACCGGCTCCACCCCCGAGGGAATGTATGCTGAACTTGTTAAGATGAACAAGGCAGGCGAGATCGACTTTAGTGATATCACAACGGTCAACCTTGATGAGTATTATCCCATCAGTCCCGAAAACGATCAAAGCTACAGATATTTCATGAACAAGAACCTTTTCGATCACGTAAACATAGATAAATCACGTACCAACGTGCCCAACGGCGCAGCACCCGACGGTGAAGCGGAAGCCAAGAGATATGAGGCATTTGTACGTTCTCTCGGCGGTGCGGATATCCAGGTACTCGGCATAGGACGTAACGGTCACATCGCATTCAACGAGCCCGATGAGGAACTTGTACCCGAGACACACGTTACCGGACTTACCGAAGATACGATAGATGCGAACGCAAGATTCTTTGCAAGCGCAGCCGATGTTCCCACCAAGGCTCTTACAATGGGTATGGGAACCATCCTTTCCGCCAAGAAGATCATCATCATCGCTACCGGTGCCGGCAAGCATGCTGCACTTTCACAGCTTCTTAAAGGAACTGTTACCACCAAATGTCCCGCATCATTCTTAAATCTCCACAACAATGTTGTGGTTGTCTGTGATGAAGCGGCATACAACGGCTGATAAGGAGATAAACATATGGGCAAATATTTCGGAACAGACGGTTTCAGAGGTGAGGCAGGTGTAGTACTTACTGCTGAGCATGCATTTAAGATCGGAAGATATCTGGGATGGTATTTCGGTAAAGACCATCATGCCAAGATAGTCATCGGTAAGGACACAAGACGTTCTTCTTACATGTACGAGAATGCTCTTGCAGCCGGTATCACATCTTCGGGATCCGATGCATATCTTTTACATGTAACTACGACGCCCTGCGTATCGTATATCACCAGAACAGAAATGTTTGACTGCGGTGTAATGATATCCGCAAGTCATAACCCTTATACGGACAACGGTATCAAGTTAATGAACTGCGACGGCGAAAAGATGGACGACGCACTTCAGGACGAGATCGAGAAATACATTGATGGTGAGATCGATGAGATCCCTTTTGCAACAGGCGAAAAAGTAGGATGTACCGTAGACTTCTATTCGGGACGTAACCGCTACATCGGATATCTTACCAATGTAGCCACCAAGTCGTTTGAGAACAGGAAAGTCGCTCTTGACTGTGCAAACGGTTCGTCATGGATGATCGCTCCCGCAGTGTTCAATGCACTCGGCGCCAAGACATATGTTATCAACAACGCTCCCGACGGAGCCAACATAAACCTTTCCTGCGGTTCCACGCATATTGAGGGACTGTGCCAGTATGTCAAGGAAAATCAGGTTGACTGCGCATTTGCTTTTGACGGTGATGCCGACAGATGTCTTGCCGTTGATGAAAACGGTGAGATCGTAAACGGCGACAAGATAATGTATATTTGCGGTAAATACTTAAAGAGCATCGGACAGCTTCCCAGCAATAAAGTAGTTACCACCGTAATGAGTAACTTCGGCCTTTACAAGGCGCTCGACCGTATCGGCATCGGCTACGAAAAGACGGCAGTAGGTGACAGATTCGTATACGAGAACATGAAGGAATTCAACCACATGATAGGCGGCGAGCAGTCAGGACATGTTATCTTCAGAAAATATGCCCGCACCGGTGACGGAATACTTACAGCCATCATGCTGTTGAGCGTTCTTGTTGAGACACAGCTTCCTCTTTCGGTTCTAGCCGGCGAAGTGACCATGTATCCTCAGGTTCTTAAAAATGTCGTTGTCGACGACAAGGATGCAACACTTGAAGATCCCGCGGTTAAACTTGCTGTTGAGGCTGCAACGGCAGAACTTGGCGACAACGGCCGTGTTCTTTTGAGAAAATCGGGAACAGAGCCGGTACTCAGAGTTATGTCTGAGGCAGGTTCCGACGAGGAATGCGAAAAGCATGTTGATGCGATCATCGAATCCATGAAGGCTTCGGGACATCTTATCAAGATCAAATAAACACCAGAAGGACTTTTAATGATATCCGGGGAAAAGAAACTATTAGATTACATAGAAGAACATATTTATGTATTCGTGATTGCCCTGGCATTTATACTTGGAGCGTATCTTCGGTTTACCATGAGGTATTTTTTGAGCGGAGATACGCTTGAGTATTATCTGCCCTGGTATGACGAGATCAAGAGTTTGGGCGGATTTAAAGCCATAGGAACTCAGATCGGCGATTACAGTGTGCTCTACCAGTTCATGCTGGCAGGGCTTACTTATCTGCCCCTTATTCCGTTATATTCCCTCAAGGCATTCAGCATTCTTTTTGACCTGATAATGTCTGTTACGATCGCCGTTATCATCAAGAAAAACACCGAATACGGCTTAAAAGGCGCGGCAGCGGCGTTCGCATTTGTGTGGATATCGCCTGTATTTGCCATGAACTCGGCAATGTGGACTCAGTGCGATTCGATCTACACTTATTTTGTGATACTGGCGCTTTTGTATCTTTACAGGGATAAGCCTTTGGGCGCCATGATATTTTTGGGACTTGCGTTTTCTTTTAAACTGCAGACAATTTTCATACTGCCGTTTTTCCTGTTCATATATTTTTACAAAAAGAAATTTTCGATTCTCTATTTCCTGATCGTACCCACGGTAGTGTTTGTGAGCACACTTCCCGGTATCATAGCGGGAAGGGGGCTGCTTGAGGGATTCGAGATCTTCTTTGTGCAGAAAGCCGAGTATTATCTTATGGAGATGAATTATCCGGGATTCTGGATGTTCACTTCATATGAGACCTTTGTCGAGAAGTTCGAATACTTCGATTATCTTTATCCGCTCGCGCTCATATTTACCGTAACCGTCCTGGCGGCATGGATGATATACACGATCAAAAACAAGGTTGAGCTAAACGCGCGGAATTTCCTGGGACTTGCGATAGTGCTCACATATTCGACCGTTTTCTTTTTACCCGTAATGCATGAAAGATACGGCTACATATATGAGGTTCTGGCGATCATCTATATTTTCTACAACAAAAGATCGCGTATTCCCTGCATAGCACTTCAGATCATCTCGATGGTGACTTACGCGTTTTATCTTTTGTTTGTGCCCAGAAACCTTACGCTTCTCGCACTAGTGAACCTCATCGTGTATGTGGGATATTGTGTGCTTTATGTGAAGGACACCCGCATGACCGACGGGGATTTAATCAAAATTTAATCCTCTCAAGATTGACTGTAAATACGGTTAGAAGTATTATTATTATCAGAAAAAATACAAAGAGAAGAGAATTATGAAAGTCAGAAAAGTACCTTCCATAGTTTCATATTATGTCGTTGCGGCAGCGGCGCTTCTGTGGTCGCTCGCACTTCCTCTTTACGAAACTTCGCATTTTGTAAGTTTCGGTATCGTGATGAGCCTTCTTTTCGTGATCTCATGGCAGATGTGGCCCAAGAAGATCGAAATTCCCGAAAAGATCGAGGAAGAGAAAAAGAAAGAGCCCGAAAAGCTCGAATCTACGGGAGATCCCGAGATAGACAAGATGATCGAGGATAAGAACCTGGCACTTCTTGAGATGAAGAGGCTCGATCAGAATATCGTCAATGAAAGGATCTCAGATCAGATAGTGCATCTTCAGGATGTTACCGACAAGATCGTAGCCTGTGTGGTTGAAAAACCCGGCAAAAAGCGTCAGGTAAGAAGATTCTTTAACTACTATCTTCCCACTACGATAAAGCTGTTAAACGCTTATGACCGTATGGACGAGACCGGTATTTCAGGCATCAATATAGACGGAACAAAAGGTAAGATCGAGGAAATGATGGATACCGCGGTAAGCGCGTACGACAAGCAGCTCGATCACCTCTACAAAGACGAAGCACTCGATATATCAACGGACATCACCGTTATGGAAAATCTCATGAAGTCTGAAGGCCTTAAGGGCTAAGGAATCAGCAATTTGCCATGCAAATTGCTGACCGCAATGCAAGCATCAATGCATTGCGGGGCCGGAGGAATTCCGCCGTTGCTTTGGTGTTTCACAAAGCAACGGATTGGATGAATGAAAAAGTAAATCAGTAAAAGGAGAATAAAATGGACGCAAACAATATACCTACACTTACACTTGATCCTTCGGGAGCATCGCAGCCCGCACCTTCTTTTGCGACAGCAACCGCTACGATGTCGGCACCGGAAACAATGACGGCAGCCGCATCGGCAGTTCAGGCAGCCAAAGAGGTTGAGCCCGTGGTTGTTGACGAAAACATGCTTTCCGACGAGGAAAAGAAGATCGTAGACGATTTTGCCTCAAAGATAGATATCACCAATACAAACCAGGTACTTATGTATGGTGCATCCGCGCAAAAGAACATCGCCGAATTTTCGGAAGGCGCCCTTAACGCGGTACGTACCAAAGATCTTGGCGAGATTGGTGAAACGCTTGCAAACCTCGTAGTACAGATCAAGAGTTGCCAGGAGCCCGAGAAAAAGGGTATCGGCGGATTCTTCCAAAAGAAAAAGAACGACCTTGAAGCCATGAAAGCCAATTATTCCAAGGCCGAGACCAACGTAGACAAGATTGCTGAGGTACTTGAGAAGCATCAGGTAGTGCTCATGAAAGATGCGGCACTTTATGATGAGATGTACAAGTTAAACCTCAACTACTATAAAGAGCTTACGATGTATATCGTAGCCGGCAAAAAGGCACTTGCCGAAGCCAAGAGCGTTAAACTCGAAGAGCTTCGCAAAAAGGCTGAGGAGACCGGAGCTCAGGAAGATGCACAGGCATTCAACGATTACCAGAATCTGATCGCCCGTTTTGAAAAGAGACTTCACGACCTTGAACTTACCAGGATGATCTCGATCCAGATGGGTCCTCAGACAAGGCTTTTACAGAACAACGATACTCTGATGGTAGAAAAGATCCAGACGTCTCTTACCAGCACGATCCCGCTTTGGAAGAGCCAGATGGTACTTGCGATGGGTATCGAACACGGACGTCAGGCAACAGCCGCACAGAGTGCCGTTACCGAGATGACCAACGAGCTTCTTAAAAAGAACGCGGATCAGCTCAAGATGGCTACCGTCGAGACCGCAAGAGAAGCCGAGAGATCTATCGTTGATATCGAAACATTAAGACATACCAACGAGCAGCTCATCACAACACTCGACGAAGTTATGCAGATCCAGGCCGAAGGCGCTCAGAAGCGTAAAGATGCGGAAGTTGAACTCGGACGTATCGAGGGTGAACTTAAACAGAAACTTCTTGAACTTAAAGGTATCTGATAACCCGGTAACAGTTGATCATTTTCACCGCATAATGCGAGAGGAGATAAGCGAAAGTGGAAGCATTAAAAAAGACCGGCGTAGCAGCCATGATAATGGTAATATGCATAGTTCTTGCGATCCTGCTCGGTGAAGTCAGATCCACGACATACAAAAATGCCGAGAGCGGCAATGTTGCGGTAACGACCGAACGAAACGGAGTCGGAAAACTGATATATAACTGGTCCACATACGGCACCATTCAGAATCAGGTCGAGAAAGGACTTAATGTCATTACCGACAAAGAGGACGACGATGACGATGGTGGATTCAGTATCGGAAAACTTATAGGTGTACTTATAATCATAGCCATTGTGGCGGGCATATTTAAGAGTAAGTAGATGTATAAAAATTTAACGGCAGACCTGAAGGTCTGCCGTTTTTTGTTGCCTGTTGATTAATAACAGAGTGTATAATTATTTATTATTAAAACCGAAACAGTGTTTGTGAGGACACGTGTTTTAATGTAAGAACGATCAGATTTTGTTATTGGAGGATGGATAAGATGAAAGGTACGATCAAGGGAAAACTCACTTTAGTTGTGATACTCATCGTTGTAGCGGCAATGCTTGCATCTACGGCGATAATTATCGGGGCGTCAGGCAGGAAGCTGACCAATGAACTTACCAATGAACTGCAGATCAACGCCGATAAATTCGCCAATTCGATCAACAGCTGGATCGAAATGGAAAAGGGATTAAATGCTGCCGGCGCAGCTGCGTTTGCCGCACTTCCCGACGGTTCATATGACAGAGAACACATTCAGAGCATAGTAACGACAGAAGCCCAGGGACATCCCGAATTTCTGAACCTTTATTATGGTATGGAAGATAAACAGCACATACAGATGGATCCCAATGCTACGGTTCCCGACGGTTACGATCCCACTGCCAGAGGCTGGTACAAAGCAGCCAAGGAAGCAGGAACAACTATCGTTACCGACCCTTATATGGACGTTTTGATCGGTGGTATGTGTATCACGATCGCGACTCCCGTATACAGAAACGGTCAGCTTGCCGGTGTACTCGGAGCGGATTTCACGCTTGATTACATATCGGAAGTAGTTAACAGTATCCCTTATGACAAAGGAGAATACGGTTTTCTGATCGATGCAAGCGGAAATTATATAATGCATGAAAATACCGCATATCTTCCCGGTGAAGATGTTGCAACTTCGGCGGTATCAGTTATGCCTGAGATAGGATCGATAATAACGGCTCCGGGAAGCGATGTTTTGCTGGTTAAGGATTATGACGCCGAGAAAAACTACATCGCAACTTCGGTTATTGAAAGTTGCGGATGGTCACTCGGACTTGCTCTTCCGAGCAGTAATGTAAGCGCTACAACATACAGACTTATTTTGACCGGTCTTATCATTGCAATAGTGGCTATCGCGGCCGTTATAGTTATCATGACCGCTTTCATAGGAAGTCAGCTTGCTCCGATGGAGGATATGAAGACATTTGTCAAAGAGAAAGTCATCGGAAACGATAATATCAAAAAGACCAATTCGGAAGTCGAAGAGATCAGATATCTCTTATCGGAACTTGAAAGCCGTGTTATCGATACGATACACAAGACAAAGGACGAGTCACAGCTTATAAAAGATAAGATGACGGTTGCATCCGATAAGATAAACGGTATCAACGACAGCATCGGTGAGATCAATGAAGCAATGCAGCGTACCGAAGGCGGTATTGAGACTCAGACCGAAAGCATTCAGAATATCGAACAGATCTGTAACAGTGTAATGTCCGCAACCGAATCTTTTGCATCGGATACGAGGGAGATGAGCGAAAGAACAGATGAGATCATCGGAAGAGTAAAGGATATGGTTCCCGAAATCCTTGCCAACAAGAAGCATGCGGTTGATGTTACAAATCAGACCAAGACTGAACTTGAAGAGGCTCTTAAGGGTATTCAGGTGATCGAGCAGATAGTCAATGTTGCAAGTGCCATTCAGGGAATCGCAAACCAGACAAACCTTCTTGCACTTAATGCATCTATAGAGGCAGCAAGAGCAGGAGAAGCCGGAAGAGGATTTGCCGTTGTAGCCGATGAGATCAACAGCTTAAGTACTACTACAGGCAGTGAGATAGAAAAGGTTAACGCACTTACCAAAGAAGTTACGGCAAATGTAAGCGAACTCTCAAAGGTAAGCAACCGTATCATCGAATTCTTAACCGACAATGTACTCAAGGATTATGATAATCTTGAAACACTTGCCAATAATTATATGGAAGATGCAAACTACTACAGTGAGATCAGCAAAGGTCTCGGTTCCGGTGCCGAAGAAGTAAGTTCATCGGTTGCCGACATCAACAGAGTTCTTGAGGATATCAGTTCGGCACAGCAGGAACTTGGTGATGCTGTGCATGATATTTCCAATAATATGCAGAGTATTACAGAATCAAGTGCCAACGTATCCACCGAAGCTAAAGACGTTATGGAAAGCATTTCAAATCTCCAGGATACTACAAACAGATTCAATGTATAGGCTTAGCATACCAAGTAGTATATAAATATTTGCGTATCAGATAATAAATAATAAAGGGACAGGCCAAAGCCTGTCCCTTTTATCGTCTTTATAATGACTTTATTTTATCTTGATGGCATATTCATAAGTGTTCCCGAGTTAAATCCCGGTATTATCTGTTCCCAGCTCGTAGCTCCGTTTATAAGTCCGAGATATCCGTTACAATGATCGGCATACGACGGAGTATCCATATATCTGTAAACATCCCCCGCGGGTTTGCCGAGTATTCCGAAGTTCTTGCCGGGTTCACCCTCGTCTCCGGTGTGGAAGATACATGCATCGATGTTACCGGTAAACTGAGCTTTGTAGAAAAGATATGCCGTAGCGGCAGCCTGAACATCCGCACCGGCCTGACGGCCTCCGTTAAGCGTCGGATTTGTACCGTTGGTCGAAGAGAATCCGACTTCGGACAGTATGATCCTGCAGCCCGAACCGAAATTGGAAGCACAGTAATTGGTAAGCACTTCAAGGTTGTAAGGCGATACAAAGCTTGCACCGGTTGAGTGCGCCACGCTGTAGATACGTACATTTCCGTCGTTCCAGGGATCGGCGTTGGTAAGAACGGCCGTATATGCATGGTTGGCAAGATTCCACCTTATGTTGGGGTTAAGGTTTTTAAGATACGAATCAAGTGCGGCGATGAATCCTTTTGTACCCCAGTCTCTGTCACGGTCGTTCCATGTATGGTCGGTACAGGTGAATACACGGCTGTTTGCCGAATTACTCTTTACCGCGTAATACAAGATCCTGAAGGTCTGCGAGTAGTTGGTCATGAAGGCATCTCTTGAAATATTGCCTGCCCAGTACCAGCGTCCCGTTGTATTCAGGAAAGTATTTACCTCGTTTCCGAGTATCCAGTTATCAACGTGGCGGTTGCTCTTACTCCAGTATTCGGCTAAGAACATGAATGCAGCTTCAAGTTTTTCGCGGGCCGCGGGCTCTTCAACATTAAACGCATAATAGTTGTAACCCGGTGTTCTGCCCGTAGGAGTGATAAGATCGTTGGAATTTCCGTTCCAGCGGATCATGATCTGCATGGTCACGGTTCCGCCGTTTTTGTTGGCGGTCATTATATCGGCATCATAGTTGATGTGATGAGTCGGTCTGTTGAAATAATAGGTTTTTCCGTTATAGTTGTATGCTACGTCATGTGCTCCGGCGGTACCTATGATCTCGTCAAGATAGAGGTTGTGGAAATAGTGTTTGTCACCTATACCCGGATCGTAGGTGCCCTGGCGTCCCTTTTTGGATGCGGGAGTCGGATAGGGAGCGGTATAAGATGCAAGTGCTTCGGGATTGTCAATAAAAGTAGGCTTCGACATCACATAGTAGGAGTTTTCGCCGTCTTTGACCGCAAGAGCAAATTCAGCCATCAGATTTCCCGATACACCGAACGACATCGTAACTTCATCGTCCTTTTCACACGAACACAACGGTCCGATGACGGAACCTGTTGAAGGATCGATCTTTACTACATAATAAAGATCGTCATAGGCGAGTATCCTCTCGGGGATGCTTGCGGAAACGACAACCGATCCACCGCTTATTGCGGCGGAATTGATGGTTCCGCTGTCGGGTGCGGGCTCAAGCTCGTCGGCACCGTTTGCAAGAAAGATCGCTTTGGCGGGACTGTATTCCGAATAAACACGCTCACCTGTCGAATCTGTCGCAAAAGCACGTGCTCTTACATAGTATGTACGTCCGCCTATCTTATTGTTGATCATTGTAGTAACATTTACTGTTTTGATATCAAGGTTTCTTACTCTGTCCGAAAAAGAAGGGTCGTTGGCATACTGTATCTCGTATCCCTTAGCGGATACTTCCACGGGCTCAAAGCCTACACCGAGTACACCTTTTAAGTAATTGCTGAGGGCCGCGATCCTAGGTGCTTCCGGTTCGGGAGCAGTCCATTTGGCATATACCCTTACAAAAGGATTGCCTTCCTCATCGGTCATTACATCGAGTGTATTAAGATCGGTAACCTCCGTAACCGCGGTCTTGTTGGTATACCATCCGTCAAAGAGATATCCTTTTCTGGCAGCGGGTTCAAGTATGGGCGATTCTTCTCCCTTTATAAAGGATTCCGGCGCATCACAGTCGGCCGGGAAAAATCCGTCCGCTATCTCATAAGCGATCTTTATTTCGGTACCGTCGGTTATGGCATCCTTATCAGCAAGAGATACTGCGGACACAGGAAGAACGTTGGAGGTACATGTGATCGCAACGGCCAATATGGCAACTAAAAACTTTTTAAACATCTGGAAATCCAACCTGTCTTATTTTTCAAATCTGAACCATTTAAGATCAAAATCCGATCCCGGCAGGAACACAAAACTTACTTTACCATTAAATACAAGCGATTGTAAAGGAATTCTGAACTCACCGTAATCCTCGGAATAAGGTATTTCGGCAAGTCTGTTTTCGTGTGTTTCATCGTTTGTAAATATAAGATGTATCGAAGTTTTTTCGTTGTTGGAGCGGCCGCATATCGTAACAGCCGAGAATCCGTCACAAAGGTTGAGGTCGTTAAAGTCGATGCAGACATTGTTGCCGATATGTTCGATCGCGTTTTCTTTTAACTTAAAACTGTCTCCGACTATGCGGTTACGTAAGCCGACATCGATGATCTCATAAGCTTTGTTGATCTTTTTAAAGGTAAAGCCTTTAAACGAAACCCGTTCTTCGCCTTTGAATTCAAAAGAAACCGAAGTGATGCCTTTAAGTTTTCTTTTTAACTTAAAGGTGTTTTCTATATATGTGTTGTATATCCACTCGGCGCTGTAGGTAAAGGATCCCAGCAGTTCGCCGTTTTCGGGAGTTCCTTCATATATAGAGATAGGCATTTCATTATTAAATATAAAGATTGGAAGCGTTACTTCATCCGAACCGAAATCTCCGAAATCAAGGTTATCGTATGTTACATATGTACTTCCGTTTACGGTCACGAAAACACCGCCCAGGAAAGTAAGTTTGGCGTCGCTTGAGGAAGTACGGGAATACTGGATTCCCGGTACGGGTTCGTAAGGATCGACCGTTGCGGAGCCGAGTCCCGAAGCCGTGAATTCAAGTTCCGAAACGATCTCGCTTAAGCCGGAACCGTTAGAGGCTCTTACGGAAAGTCTGAAATCACCGTCTCCGGTCGCCTTAACATATATCTTTCCGTCACGTATATTGGCTTCTGCGTTGTTGGCGGCAACCGCATCAACCGTAAGTACTTTTACGGAGAGGTCTTTAAACGTTGCATTTTCGGGATAGATCTTATAATCAAGCGTCGCTTCATTATGATCCGGGGTAAGTTCCCGTGAACCGTCGTATATAAGTTCGATCTTACGTATGGGAACGTCTTCTCCCGGAGCGCTTTCAACACACGGATCCATAAATGCGCTGCCGGGTTTGACCGTACTCTTAACGGCTTTAAGAGTAACATCCGCACCTTCAAGATCTTTGGAAGAAGCGGTAAGTAAGATATCGCCCTCTTCACCGTTTGATGCGATGATCGCCATAAGTTTTCCCGAAAACAGCTTGCGTGACGTACATTTATACTGTTCATAATCGGTCGAATCACCGTTATCAAGGCCTACAAGTCTTCCGGCACCGCTTACTTTAATATTTATGCGGTTTCTTGCGTTTTTAACTTCTCTTCCCATGTTATCGACAACACTTATACCCACAAATATCAGGTCTTCGGGGTCGGCTTTTAATACGGTCTTGTCGGGGTCGAGTACTATTTTTACCGGGTCACCAAAAGAAGAAACCGAATCGCTTGCGATCTCGCGGCCAATTTCATCGTATGCACGTGCGGTAAGTGTGCCTATTTGATATTTAAGCGACCATGATGCCGTAAGATTGGGGCTGTCATGATCTATCGTTTGTTCTCCGATGAGCTCATCGTTAAAGAAAAGAGCAACTTTCGGAGCGTTTGAATAAACACATACATCTATTATCTGTCCGGGGTTAAAGTCCCAGTAAGGAAGTATGTGCACCATCGGCGCTTTACGGTAGTCGGTCCACTCGGCTTTATAGTGATAAAATGTATCCTTTTCAAATCCGGCGGTATCGAGCTGCCCGAAATATGAGTTTTTGGAAAAATAAGGCGTCGGCTCACCGATATAATCCCATCCCGTCCAGATATACTGACCGGCCGCAAAATCTCTTGAATGATGATCGAACACTACCTGATCGACCGAATCTCCGCCCCAGTTGGTGGTACAGTTTCCAAGACACGAACACTGTCCGTCATCGTGAGTAAGCAGGCGTTTTGAAAGCGGGAAGTGATATATTCCGCGGCTTTGTACCGTGGAAGCCGTTTCGCTTCCGAATATACAGCGCCCCGGATTTTTGGCATGATGTTCGTCATACATCTTTTCGCCGTAGTTGTATCCCGCGATCTCAAGATCGTCGGCACATTTCTGGGCATTTTCCCACTGCATGTAGTTTGAACCGCTACCTATATAAGCGTTATGGCGGTAGTCATATTTTTTGACTTCATCGCGCAGCAGTGCATTCCATCTGCGTCCGCTTTCGAGGTGACAGTCGTAGATCTCGTTTCCGATGCTGAATATGATTACGGATGGATGATTTCTGTCCTGTCTTACCCATGAACGCACGTCCCTTTCGTACCATGAGGGGAAAAACCTGGCATAATCGTATTCCGTTTTCTTGTGCTCCCACATATCAAAAGCTTCGGTATTTATCATGATTCCGATCTCATCCGCGACATCCAGAAGTTCGGGTGCGGGCATATTGTGGCTGGTACGCACGGAATTAACGCCCATCTCTTTTAATTTAAGGAACTGTCTTCGAAGGGCCGTGGTGTTAAATGCGGCTCCGAGACTTCCGAGATCGTGATGCATACACGCACCGTTGATCTTTACACTTCTTTCGTTTAAAAAGAAACCTTTATCGGGATCAAACCGGATGGTCCTGAAACCTACGTTGTTAATGACTCTGTCAAGTTCGGTACCGTCTGCCGTGAGGGTTGTGGTAAGTTTGTAAAGATAAGGGTCATCTACATCCCATCGTCTCGGAGCACCGATCCTTACGATCTGTTTGGAGACAGCCACGTCACGGCCGAGAGTGATCTTTTCGGAGATTTCGGCCTTTACGGCGCCTTCCGCGTCAGTCAGTACATGCGATATCAAAGCATCACATTCATTAGCCGGGGCGGATTTATATCCGTTTGCCAACCGTGCTTCGCAATCGACAAAAAGCGTAAAATCACCGTTTTCTTCGCATTTTGTGGAAACATAAACTCCGTCCGGAATGATATATGCGTTTTCTTTTTCCGTAAAATGCACATTTCTGTATATACCGGCACCGGAATACCAGCGGGTATTGGGAGCCTGATAGACGCATGACACTTCGATGATATTTTCACCGGGTGTGAGATAGTCGGTAATATCGACATCAAATGCGGAATAGCCGTATTTCCATTCATATATCATTTCATGGTTAAGATATACGGTGGTATCCATATATACCGCATCGAAACGTATGATATATGTATGATCTTTCTTGGGATCGAGCGAAAAGCTCTTTTTGTAAAAGCCGATCACGTTTTCATAAAGATCCGCGGTATCCCAAATCTGCCAGTCATGGGGGATCGCGACGGGTTTAAGGTCTTTAGATCCGCTCATCTCATCGTACGGGGTGCCAAGATCAAATCTTTTGAAATACCAGTTATCATTAAAAAGAGTTGTCAGGGATGCCATAAATGCCTCCGTTTTTAATTAAATCCGTTCGAACAGTGTCCCATATATTTTATAAAATAACGTTTTGTTTATCAATGCCCGTTACCAAATAAATCGGCTGCGCCATACCCTGTCATTTGGCGGTCACTTAATAAAATCTTAAAGAAACTTAATATGAAATTCGCTTGTATTAAGTTGTTAATTTGTTATCATTTTTAGCGAAAGGATTGTTAGTGAAACAAAATGAGTAACCACCTGAAAAAACGTACGAGAATGCAAAAGATAAGTGCGGCCGCCTTTCTCTCCCCGAGTCTGATAGGCGTGCTGCTGTTTTTTGTGGCTCCTTTTATGGTGGTTATCTATTATTCGTTGATCGATAATCCGATAACCGCCAATTTTGTGTGGTTTAAAAATTTTGCAAATGTGTTTTCAAACGGAGCCTTTAAGTTAGCGGGCGGGAACACACTTAAGTTTTCTTTTGTGGCAATGCCTCTTTCGGTAGTTTTGGGACTGCTGCTTGCAATACTGCTGGACAGGGATATTCCGTTAAGAAGCCAGTTCAGAACAAGCTTTTTGACGCCCATGATGGTGCCTGTCGCATCGGTTGTGCTGATAGTACAGGTAATGTTTCACTATAACGGTGCGGTCAACCAGTTTTTGTCAAATTTCGGCATCGGAAAGACCGACTGGCTCAAATCACAGTATGCGCAGGTTGTTATCATCTTTCTTTTCTTATGGAAAAACTTAGGTTATAATATGATCCTGTTTTTGGCGGCACTTGAGTCGATACCACGTGACATACTTGAAGTTGCCACTTTGGAAAGCGCCAATCCCTGGCAGATATTCTGGGGTATCAAGATAAGATATCTTACATCCACCATTTTGTTTGTAACTATTTTTTCGCTCATCAACTCATTTAAGGTTTTCAGAGAGATATATCTGTTAACCGGTGAGCATCCCTACGATCCCATATATATGCTGCAGCATTTCATGAACAATACATTCCAGTCCTTTGACTATCAGAAACTGTCGGCGGCTGCGATCATCATGTCTTTGGTGATGGTGGTCATAATCGGCATTCTGTTTGTAACCGAGAATCATTTCGGAAAGGATGTGGAAGAATGAGTAAAAAACACGCCCTTTCCGCCAAAAAGAAAAAGAAGATCGCCGGTCTTTGCGCTGCAACCCTGATCGCGCTCGTGTTTGCGCTCATTTTCTTAACGCCGATAGTGCTTACCATCACCAATTCGTTTATGGCACAAAGTGAGATAAACGCCAATTACGGTTCGGTATTTGCCAAGAGTGAGCGCGGTGGTAAAGTATATATATCGGAGACCGTAAACCTTAAGTTCATTCCCGATATGGTTTCTTTTATCCAGTATTATACCGTACTGTTTAAGAGTCCCAATTACCTGTTTAAGTTCTGGAATTCGGTGATACTGGTGGTTCCGATAGTGTTTTTCCAGCTTCTGGTAGCGATGTTTGCGTCGTACGGATTTACAAGAGCCAAGGGAAAACTTAAAGAGATCGTATTTTTCTTATATATAATACTGATGCTGATGCCCTACCAGGTAACGCTGGTGCCCAACTATCTTGTGTCCACATGGCTTCACATCGTGAACACCAACTGGGCGATATGGCTTCCGGGTATAGCATCGCCGTTTGCGGTCTATCTGCTGACAAAATTCATGAGGCGTATACCGTCTTCGTATTTTGAAGCGGCGCAGATCGACGGCGCGGGAGAATGGCAGATTTTTAAGAATATATGTGCACCTCTTTGTAAGGGATGCCTTTATTCCGTTGCAATACTTGTATTTATAGATTACTGGAACATGGTTGAACAGCCGCTTATCCTGTTATCGGATTCGGAGATGCATCCGTTATCCGTATTCTTATCGCAGATCAACAGCGGAGAGACGGGACTTGCTTTTGCGGTAGCTACAATATATATGATCCCGGGCATATTGATATTTTTGTACGGAGAAGATTATCTTGTGGAAGGTATCATGTATCAGGGCGGAGTTAAGGGGTAACCGCATTAAATTCATTGCGGACACGGATTGGAGATCAAAATGGAAAACAATAACAAAAAACGTGAATGGATCAAAAATGCCATTATCATATTTCTGGTGGTGATGCTGATACTTACGTTGTTTTCAAATACAATAATGAATTACTCGCTTCCCGAGGTTACGGCGCAGTATACATCGTCGGGACAGATAACACATAAGGTTCGCGGAAACGGTATCGTGGAAACGGCGGATCCTTATTCGGTAGTCATCAAGGAAGCGCGTAAGATCGATTCCGTTGCGGTAAAGGTCGGCGATACGGTGGCAAAGGGAGATCCGCTTTATGTGCTTGCCGACGGAGAAAGCGAAGAGTTAAAGACCGAGATCGATGCACTTGAAAAGCTTGAAAGCGAGTATGAAAGTGCCGTTATCACGGGAGAGATAAGCCGCACCACCACAAACGCCGTTGAAAGCGGCAATACGGGAACGCTTGCAAGCAATCAGGCCAAGCTTGAAGCCGCCAAGAATTCAGTGGAAGGCTGGGAAAAGAAAGTCGAGTCGATCAAGAAACAGCAGGAACTCGCCGGACTTGACAAGCAGTACAAAGACAGCACCGAAGATTTAAAAAATGAAAAAGCCAAGTGGGACACCCAGAACTTAAACGATGAGACAACACTTTCGTCTGCGAAGTCAAACTACGATACCGCCGTTGCAAGTAAAGCTGAGCTTGACGCCGCTGTTGTAGAGGCGGAAGTGGCCAGGAATGCCGCAAGCGCAGAACTGACGACCGCACAAAATGCTCTTAATGCAGCAAACGATGTTTCGGCATCCGATCCCAACGGAGTGGATAACTATAATGCGGCGCTTGCCGTGTTTGAAGAAAAGCAGACAGCGTACGACACCGCAAATGCAAGTTATCAAACTGCCGCAAACGCTGCTTCGCAGGCCCAGACAACGATCAACAACTATAAGGCCGCGTATGACAAAGCTGCATCCGATGCCGCATATTCCGCGCAGATGGTTAAATACTATGAGGACGCCATCAAAAACGCCGGTCATGCAGCCAATGACAAAGATTACAATCTTGCCAAGCAGCTTTCCGACGCCGAGGCAGGTCTTGAAAAAGCCAAGAAGTATTACGAAGAACTTAAGACCGAACTTGCCAATATGTACGGTCTGGAAGATAAATTAAAAGCCATCAACGATCAAAAAGAAAAAGTTGAGAAGATGAGGGCTGACAGTGTGGGCGGAACCATAACCGCACCCGTTGACGGTATCATCCTTACCATGAAGTATGTAGCCGGTGAGACGATCGAGACGGGAAGCGAAGTTGCCACCATTCAAAAGGCAGGCAAGGGCTTCACGATCTCCATGAACGTTACCAAAGAACAGGCCAAATATGTAAGTGTCGGAGACGAAGCGGAAGTTGCCAATTCATGGTGGTATTCCGATCTCCATGCAAGAGTATTGCAGATCCGTCCCGATCAGACCAATCCAAACGGCGGTAAGACCATAATCTTTGAGGTTGAAGGCGAAGATCTTGTGAGCGGACAGAGCCTGTCGCTTACCGTCGGCAACAAGACCGCGGGATATGATGTTATAGTGCCCAACAGTTCTCTTCATGAGGACAATAAAGGCAAATACCTATATAAAGTTGAATCCAAGAACACACCTTTCGGTAACCGCTATATCGCACGCAGAGTTGATGTGACGGTTCTTGCCGAGGGTGACAACGAAAGTGCCGTAAGCGGAACCGATCTTTTGGGATGGGATTATGTTATCGCAACATTCTCAAAACCGCTTGATGACGGCCAGCAGGTAAGGTTAAAAGACTAAAATGGAATATCTAAAAAAGGTTTTTACCCCTAAACAGATAAAGTGGCTTATAATCTCAGGGGCCGTGACCGTGGTATTCCTGGCAGTGATGTTTGCAGGCATTGCTCTTTCCAAGACGCAGCCCGCACAGCTTGCCGCATCAAGGTGGAGCAAAGACAGGGATTGCACGCAGATAAGCATTTTCTTTTCGGAGATGTCTGCACACACTCCCGACAACATCCGTGAGCTTGATTTTAACATCGACCAAAAACTCGATGAAAAGGCGATCGCAGCAGCCACCAAGGAGGCACGGCGAAGAGTCAGCGCTTATTCCGCTTCCGGAGAGATCACGGTACACAGCCGTGAGAGCGAAGTTACGGCAAGAGCGATCGGAATAGGCGGAGATTATTTTCTTTTTCATCCCCTGAAGCTTATTACGGGTTCATATTTTGACGGCGCGGACCTTGTGAAGGATCATATAATACTCGACCTTGAAACCGCATCGCTTCTTTTCGGATCGGGCGATGTTGTGGGACAGCCCGTTGAGATAAACGGAAAGCGGTATTATGTGACGGGAGTCATTGAGAAAGATACCGGAAGGCTTAACGATCTGGCCGGAAATGACAGTAAAGTTGTGTATGTCGATTATGAGACGCTCGAGGAATGCGACAAAAAGACTTCGCTTAACGCGTATGAAGTGTTGCTTCCAAGCCCCGTATCACATTTTGGCTCGGATATAGTAAAAGATGTCGTTACCGAAGATGCGACAAGGTACGAAATGGTCGAAAACACGGGAAGGTTTTCGTGGACAAGGCTTATTAAGCGTATTACCGCAGTCGGTTCACGCAGCATGAATTCCAAGGGTATCATATATCCCTACTGGGAAAACATGGCAAGAGGTCTTGAAGACATGATCACGCCGTTATGTGTCATCGATCTTGTACTGTTTTCTTTTGTATTTGTAAATATATGTGTGCTGCTGGTGAGAATGTATACCAATCGCACAATACACAAAAAAGATATCAAAGATTTTATAGAGCGCAGGATAGAAAAGTACAGAAAAGAACGCGCGCGCAAGAAAGAAGAAGGAGAATTGATATGAAGAACGGTACAAAAAGGCTCATTGCCCTGCTGCTTATCGCAGTAATGCTGGTACCTTATGCAGGTTGCGGCAAGAAGGGTGAGACGATCAGTTTTAACAAAAACGCGATCTACAAAGAAGAGAAGCTTTCGCTTGATCTGCCTAAGGAGGAAGAGATCAGCGAACTTGCGGGGCTGGGAAACAAGTTGTTTATCACGACTTATACGACCAACGAAGAGACCTATGAGTCAAAAATAAACTCATATATTGCAAATCTTGACGGAACGGAAATAACCCCGTTTAAGTTATCCGATGACAACGGTCAGAGCTATATATCCACACGTGTGCCTTACGGTGATGACAAGTTACTGTTTATGGCATATGAAGACAAATCGGATTATTCAGATCCCGATAATCCCGTATACGACGGAGAATACACTATTAAGATCGCTGATTATTCGGGCAACGTGATCACCAAAAAGCCCATGTCGGAGATGGATTTTGAATATGTTGACGGCATCAAGGCATTACCTGACGGAAGGATCTTAATGTATCAGGAAAAGACATTATATCTGCTTGACAAGGATTTAAATCTTGTCAAAAAAGAAGAAGTCTCCGGCGTCAACTGGCTGAACCAGATTTTTGCGGATAAATCCGGAAAACTGTATGTTCAGGGATACGGTGAAACAGGTGCGGTTGTCAAAGAACTTGACGTTGAAAACCTAAAACTCACAAACGAGCCCACTGTTCCCCCTCAGATGACCAATATGTCGATCTGCGGCCAGGGCGGACAGTATGATGTTTATTTAAGTTCCGGTTCTTCGATATATGCTTTCAATGTGGGAGATACTGAGCTTACGGAAGTTTTCAACCTTATCGATTCGGACATTGCCGCACAGTACTTTGAAACATTCATTGCACTTGCAGACGGATCATTTATAGGTACATATCATGACTGGGATGCCGAAAACACAGAGGATACTTTCAACTTTTGCAAATATACAAAGGTCGATCCCAAAGATGTTGTCGAAAAAGAACAGATCTCATTGGGATGCCTGTATCTTGACGGCACGATCAGAAAAGAAGTTATTAAGTTCAACAAGACCAACGAAAAGTGCAGGATAGTCGTTAAGGACTATAGCGTATACAATACCGACGAAGACTATGCAGCAGGTCAAAAGAAAATGAATTCCGACATTGCCGCAGGCCAGTCGCCCGATATCGTGATCGCCCAGGATGCCGGTACGATGATCAATTATGCATCCAAAGGTCTTTTTGTGGATCTTTATCAGTATATCGATTCGGATCCCGACATAAACAGAGAAGATATGTTTGATAACGTTTTAAAGGCGGGTGAAGTTGACGGTAAGCTTACATTTGTGTCTCCTACGTTTTTCATTCAGACTCTGGTAGGCAAAAAGTCAATTCTCGGAGACAGAAAGTCATGGACTTTTAATGAACTCAAGGAATTTGAGAGTACTCTTCCCCAGGGTTCACAGCTTATGTTTGCGACCGCGAGAGAAGATTTTATGTCTCAGTGCATGATGATCGATGCCAAGTCATATATCGATTATTCAACACATTCATGTAACTTTGATACCGATGAATTTAAGGCATTGCTCAGCTTTGTAAAGGAACTTCCCAAGGGAGGAGACGATTATTACAGAGATCTCGAAGAAGAATACTCAAATATTGACTGGGAATCAATGTATCGGGATGATAAGTTCATTCTTTCGCAGATGTATCTTGCAAACATAGAAAATTATAAATATCAGATATCATCAACATACGGTGAGGATATCGCTTTTGTGGGCTATCCCACAGGATCGGGATGCGGCTCGGCATTCGGTGTATCCAATCCCATTGCGATATCATCGAAGTGCAAAACTCCCGAAATAGCCTGGGAATTTGTAAGAGTTTATTTTTCCGACGACTACATGAAGAATCAGTGGGGACTTCCGATCATAAAGAGCAACTTTGACAAACAGCTTGAAGATGCCCAGAAAGAACACGTAGAAGAGGAAGACGATTATGCGATCTACGGTAAAGACGTGGTCTATTACGGAGATCAGGAATATAAGCCTCTTACCAAACAGCAGGCAGACGATCTTAAGAGTTTTGTAATGTCTGTTACGACATTTGCGGGCAACTACGAAGAAGAGGTGTTCAATATCATCAACGAAGAAGCTGCACCGTTCTTTGAAGGTCAGAAGAGTGTTGATGAGGTAACACCCATCATTCAGAGCAGAATAAGTATTTATCTCAAGGAAAAGCAGTAAAAGAGATTGTTTGTAAAGCATCAAAGCTCTCAACCGTATGCGGTTGGGAGCTTTTTTATGTAAAGACACGTCTGAGCATATATCGCAAAAACGCAAAATTTGACTATAAAATGTTTTAAATATGTGTTGAATAATACCTCTTTCTTTAATAAAATATTGACAGATTCGCTTATAAGGGTTAATTTGCCCGCCAAATCCGGCAAGAACCCTTTTAAGATGTGAAAATAACAAATTATTGGAGGGTTGATATGTATTATATCGGAATCGATCTGGGAACTTCCGCCGTAAAGCTTCTTTTGATGGATGAAAGCGGAAAGATCTTAAACGTAGTATCCAAGGAATATCCTTTGTTTTTCCCCAATCCCGGCTGGAGTGAGCAAAAGCCCGAGGACTGGTATGAAAAGAGCATAGAGGGCTTAAAAGAACTCATCAAAGACTTTGATAAGTCAATGATCAAGGGAATAAGTTTCGGCGGACAGATGCATGGTCTTGTTATACTCGATGAAGCCGACAATGTTATCCGTCCCGCAATACTGTGGAACGACGGCCGTACACAGAAGCAGGTTGATCATCTTAACAATGAGATCGGTAAGGACAAACTGTCAGAGTATACCGCAAACATCGCATTTGCAGGATTCACCGCTCCCAAGATCTTATGGATCAAAGAAAACGAGCCCGAGAACTTTAAGAAGATCAAAAAGATAATGCTTCCCAAGGATTATCTTGCATATAAGCTTTCCGGCACATTCTGCACCGATTATTCGGATGCATCCGGTATGCTTCTCTTAGACGTTAAGAACCGTAAGTGGTCCAAGGAAATGTGTGATATCTGCGATATCACGGAGGATATGCTTCCCACACTTTATGAAAGTTTCGAAAAAGTCGGCACATTAAAGAGTGATCTTGCCGCTGAACTGGGTCTTAGCGCTGATGTAGTCATCGCGGCAGGTGCAGGCGACAATGCGGCAGCGGCAGTCGGAACGGGAACCGTAGGAAACAACAGATGTAATATTTCACTCGGTACCAGCGGAACCGTATTCATGTCATCCGACAGCTTTGCGGTTGATTCCAACAATGCACTTCACTCATTCGATCATGCCGACGGACATTACCACCTTATGGGATGTATGCTTTCCGCAGCATCTTGCAACAAGTGGTGGATGGATGAGATCTTAAAGACCAAGGATTATGCGGGCGAACAGGCAGGCATAGATAAACTCGGTGAAAACCATGTATTCTATCTTCCTTACCTTATGGGTGAAAGATCACCCTGGAACAATCCCGATGCACGCGCGACATTTACCGGCATCACCATGGATACCACAAGGGAAGACATGACGCAGGCGGTTTTGGAAGGTGTTGCTTTTGCCACAAGAGATATGTATGAGGTTGCCAAGAGCATAGGCGTTGCTCCCAAGCGCACGATGATCTGCGGCGGCGGTGCCAAGAGCCCGTTATGGCGCAAGATGATCGCCAATATCTTAAACATTGAAGTTGATGTTCCCGAATGTGAAGAAGGTCCCGGAATGGGCGGTGCAATGCTTGCAATGGTTGCATGCGGTGCATATGCAAGTGTTGAAGATGCGGCAGCAGCGATCGTTAAGGTTTCAAAGACCGAGAAGCCCGATCCCGAACTTGTAGCCAAGTACGAAGCTCGCTATCAGCAGTTTAAGTCGATCTATCCCGCACTTAAGCCTGTATTCGATATCATCAAATAAATAACGGTAATACCGTGAATCTATCATAGAAAAGGAGAAGGTATAATGGAAATTTTATCTGTTAACAGCAAAGAGTTCAAAGAGTACGGAAGAGTTATCACAAATGTTGATTTTTCGGCACTTGTAGAAGCTATGAAAAAGACACCCTGCCCCGATGATGTGGTTTACGAGCCTTCGATCGCAGAACTTGAGGCACTTGACGTTGCCAAAGTTATTTCCGACGTAACCTACGGCGAGATGCCCATTCAGATCGGATACTGCAACGGACACAACTGCATGCTCAACGCTCTTGAATATCACAGAGATTCGGAGATCAATGTAGCAGCTACCGATGCTGTACTTATGCTCGGTCTTATGAAGGATGTGGAAGACGATTTCACATATGACACTTCAAAGGTTAAGGCATTCCTTGTTCCCGCCGGAACAGCGGTTGAAGTATTTGCTACCACTCTTCACTATGCTCCCTGCGGAGTTGACGGCAAGGGATTTCAGGTTTCGATCGTTCTTCCCAGGGGAACAAACTATCCCCTTAAGACCGCACATGCCAAGGTTAACGCGGACGGTACGGCTCCCAGCGAAGACGCACTCATCACTGCAGTCAACAAGTGGCTCATCGGACACAAGGAAGGCGGACTTGACGCAGGTTCATTCTTGGGACTTAAGGGCAAAAACCTTAATCTCAACGAGTAGTAATAAAACGTTTTAATTTTTGTAAACAAAAGATTCTTTTGTCTTTCGTTTATACCAAAATCGTGTTAAAATCAACTTAGTGTCGCCCCGGTGGCGAGGGGTTGATAAAAACTATAAAATTATTAGGAGGAAAACACACTAATGAACAACATTCCCAAGATTAAATTAGGTATCGTAGCTGTCAGCCGTGACTGCTTCCCCGAGTCATTATCCGTTAACAGACGTAAGGCTTTGGTAGACGCTTACAAGGCTAAATACGATGCTTCCGACATCTATGAGTGTCCCATCTGTATCGTTGAGAGCGAAATTCACATGGTACAGGCACTCGAAGATATCAAAAAAGCAGGATGTAACGCACTTTGCGTATACCTTGGAAACTTCGGTCCCGAAATTTCTGAGACACTTCTTGCTAAGCATTTTGATGGACCTAAGATGTTCTGTGCAGCTGCAGAAGAGACACAGAACGACCTTTGCGGCGGCAGAGGAGATGCATACTGTGGTATGCTTAACGCAAGCTACAACTTAAAGCTTCGTAACGTAGGTGCTTACATTCCCGAGTATCCCGTAGGTGATGCTGAGGATTGCGCTAAGATGATCAATGATTTCATCCCTGTAGCAAGAGCACTCGTTGGACTTAGCAAATTAAAGATTATATCATTCGGTCCCAGACCTCTCAACTTCCTTGCATGTAACGCTCCTATCAAGCAGCTTTACAACCTCGGCGTTGAGATTGAAGAGAACTCAGAGCTTGACCTCTTCGAATCATTCAACAAGCATGCTGGTGATGAAAGAATTCCCGCTAAGGTTAAAGAGATGGAAGAAGAACTCGGCGCAGGTAACAAGAAGCCCGAAGTTCTTGCTAAGCTTGCTCAGTACGAGTTAACACTTCTTGACTGGGTTGAGGCTCACAAGGGATACAGAGAGTATGTTGCAATCGCCGGTAAGTGCTGGCCTGCATTCCAGACACAGTTCGGATTCGTTCCTTGCTATGTTAACTCTCGTTTAACAGGTATGGGTATTCCCGTATCTTGCGAAGTTGATATCTACGGATGCTTATCAGAGTTCATCGGTACATGCGTATCAGAAGATGTTGTTACACTTCTTGATATCAACAACTCAGTTCCTAAGGATATGTACAATGAGTCCATTAAGGGCAAGTTTGATTACACACTTACAGATACATTCATGGGATTCCACTGTGGTAATACATGCTCCAAGAAGCTTGCATTCCATGAGATGAAGTATCAGATGATCATGGCTAGAGCACTTCCTATCGAAGTTACCAACGGTACACTCGAAGGTGACATCGTTCCCGGAGATATCACATTCTTCAGACTTCAGTCAACAGCTGATGCTAAGATCAGAGCATATCTTGCAGAAGGTGAAGTACTTCCCGTTGCAAC
>JAEEGL011155395.1_pt1 | contig 27284 bp, 19 predicted proteins | sample 9134231 | NCBI WGS metagenome assembly JAEEGL01 (sample SAMN16246548, study PRJNA631951) | gut metagenome | biome: gut microbiome; feature: rumen; material: fiber-attached | host: Bos | place: Iran: Karaj | collected 2018-10
AGCTGGAGTTAATGCTGCATTATTATTATCAAGAAATGAATGGATGGATAAGACTTCACCATATTATTTCTTAGCTAAGAGTGATGCAATTGAGCGTATCGTAATACGTCCACCATTCATTTCATATTCTGCAAAGAATAAGAGAACAGGAACATATCCTGAGGTTAAGGTTAACCCAATTGAGCGTATTAAGGATACATACAATCCAAAGGATTTCTATTGCTATGCAGCAATGGTAGGTTCAGCTTTAGCATATGTATATTTCCATAGAGATTTCTTAGCTCATGGAATTACAATTGGAAATCTATTCGAGTTTGTACCACTATCAGAGTGCAAGGGTAAGAAGCCAGATCTTCTATACATCTATGGAGCTGATTATGAGGTAGAGGATAAGACTAAGGATGGATCAGAATTCTATTATGATAAGGAAAATGATATCTATGTAGGACTTGCTCCTCATAGTGATGAGGTAGATTACTTCGGATATATGAAGAAGATGCTTCTTACATTATATAATACAAAGATGATTGATCATGGATTCCTTCCAATTCATGGAGCATGTGTTCATATTACAATGAAGAATGGTACTACAAAGAATGTAGTTATCATGGGAGATTCAGGAGCTGGAAAGAGCGAGTCATTAGAGGCTTTAGCTGAAATGGCAGGAGATAATATTTCTTCTCAATTAACAGTATTTGATGACATGGGAACATTCAAGGTAGAGAATGGTAAGGTTATGGCATATGGTACTGAAATTGGAGCATTCGTTCGTACAGATGACATGGCTGCAGGATATGCTTATAGAGAGATGGATAGAGCAATATTCATGAATCCAGATAAGACTAACTCTCGTTTAGTAGTTCCAGTAGCTACATATCCTCAAATCATGAAGGGATATGAGGTTGATATGTACTTATATGCAAACAACTATGATCCTGAGTGTGAGTCAGAGGTTGAGTTCTACAATGATGCAGATGAGGCTAAGAAGATCTTCATCCGTGGAGCACGTAGAGCTAAGGGTACAACTCAAGAGACTGGTATGACTGAGTCATTCTTTGCAAATCCATTTGGACCAGTTCAAAGAGAGGCTCAAACAAGAGTTATTATTGATGAAACATTTAAGGCTTTATTCAAGGCCGGAGTAAAGGTTGGAAACCTTCATACAAGACTTGCAGTTCCAGGAATGGAGCATGAAGGACCAGCACTTGCAGCTAAGAAACTATTTGAATTATTAGAGAAGTAAGAGGTATTTATATGGCAAGAGTCGGAGTTATTATGGGGTCTAAAAGTGACTATGAGGTCATGAAGGACGCAGTTAATGTTTTAGAGGAGTTCGGTATAGACTACGAAAAGAGAATAGTAAGTGCACATAGAACTCCTGACCTTCTATGTGAGTATGCAAAGACTGCTAAGGAAAGAGGAATTGAGGTTATTATTGCAGGAGCAGGTGGGGCAGCTCACCTTCCTGGAATGACAGCCGCAATGACTACACTTCCAGTAGTAGGAGTTCCTGTAAAGAGCAGAGCATTAAATGGTGTTGATTCACTATTATCTATTGTTCAAATGCCAGGTGGTGTTCCTGTTGGAACAATGGCTATTAATGGAGCAAAGAATGCGGCTCTTTATGCAATTTCTATTTTAGGAATCAATGATAAAGAGGTTTCTAAAAAGCTAGAGGAGTATAGAGAAAAACAAACAAAGGATGTGCTTTCAAGTGAGCTTGAATAAAATTGGTATTATTGGTGGCGGTCAGCTTGGAATGATGCTTTGTGAGGAGGCTAAGCTTCTCGGAGCTAAAACTATAGTTCTAGACCCATCAAAGGATGCACCTGCATTCAAAATAGCAGATGAGCATATATGTGCTACATTTGATGATTTTGATGCATTAGAGGATTTATGCAAAAGAGCAGATGTAATAACATATGAGTTTGAAAATGTTAGAAGTGATTTTCTAATTAAGCTTGAGGATAAATATAATATCAAGCAAGGGTTTAAGCCTTTATTTGATGGACAAGATAGAATTAGAGAAAAAACAAATGCTAACAACCATGGCTTAAAAACTGCTAGATTCTTTGATGTAACTACTAAGGATGATGCCTTAAATGCTATTAAGGAGCTAGGATATCCTTGTCTATATAAGACAAGAACATTAGGCTATGATGGTCATGGACAGGTATTATTAAAGAGCGATGAGGATATTAAGAATCTAGATTCATTCTTAGGTGGACCTGGTATAATTGAGGAGTTTATAAAATTTGATTATGAGGCTTCCATTGTTATGGTAAGTGATGGCAAAAATGTTATAAACTTCCCAGTTTCAAGAAATATTCATAAGCATGGTATTCTTGATCTTTCTATAGTTCCAGCAGGAATGAAGAAGGATGTTGAGGATAAAATGGTTAATGCCGCAAAGAAGTTTATGCTAGATTGCAAATATCTAGGAATTCTTGCAATTGAATTTTTTATTAAGGATGATGATTTCTATTTCAATGAAATGGCACCACGTCCTCATAATTCAGGGCATTATACAATTGAAGGATGCAATACTAACCAATTTAGGGAGCTAGATAGATATCTTCTAGGTCTTCCTCTAGAGGAGCCAAAGCTATTATATCCAACAGTTATGAAAAATATTTTAGGACAAGATGTTCCAGATGTTCTAAAATATAGAGCCTTCCCTAATGCATATGTTCATATGTATGGTAAGAGTGAGGTTAGACATAATCGAAAAATGGGACATATCACATTCACTAATATGGATGAGGAAAAATACAATAAATTAGTAAGTGAGGCATTGTAATGGACTATCGTATTTATGTAGAAAAGCTTCCAAGATTTCAAGTAGAAGCACAAAGTTTATTAAAGGAATTCAACTTAAATCTAAATCTTAACCTTAAGTCTTTAAGATATGTTAATGTTTATGATTTAAGAGGTTTTTCAAAGGAATTACTAGAAAAAACTAAATACACTGTATTCGGAGAGGTTGTAACTGATAATGTTACAGAGGATATTGATCTTTCTAAGAATAAGTATATTGCAGTTGAATATCTTCCAGGTCAATTTGATCAAAGAGCATCATCTGCAGTTGATTGTGTAAAGCTAGTAGACCCTCATGCTGACATCATTATTAAGTCATCTAGACTTATTATATTAGATAAGGATGTAGATGATGATGTTATCGCAAAGATTAAGCATTATTATATTAATGCAGTAGAGTCACGTGAGAAGGATTTATCAAAGCTATCATTTGATGAGAATGCTGAGATAAAGCCAGTTAATGTATTAAAGGGACTTACAAAGCTTGAGCGTAAGGATTATGCTAAGTTCATTCAAAAGTATGGACTAGCAATGAATGAGGATGACCTTGATTGTGTTGTTAAGTATTTTGCAGCTGAGAATCGTGATCCAAATGAAACAGAGCTAAGAATCCTTGATACATATTGGTCAGATCACTGCCGTCATACAACATTCGGTACAGTGCTTGAGGAAATTACAATTGATGATTCATTTATTAAAAATGAATTAGAGGATGCCTTAGATTTATATAAGAATATGCGTCATGAGCTTGGTCGTGACAATAAGGATTTATGCTTAATGGATATGGCTACTATTGGTGCTCGTTATCTAAAGAAGCATGGATATCTAGATGATCAAGAGGTTTCAGAGGAAAACAATGCTTGTTCAATTTTTGTTAATGTTGATGTTAATGGTAATATGGAGAAGTGGCTATTACAATTTAAGAATGAGACACATAACCATCCAACAGAGATTGAGCCATTCGGAGGAGCTTCTACATGTCTTGGAGGAGCAATTCGTGACCCACTATCAGGAAGAGCATATGTTTATCAAGCAATGAGAGTAACAGGAGCTGGTGATATTTATAAGCCAGTTAATGAAACATTAGAAGGAAAGCTTCCACAGCGTATTATTTCAACAAAGGCAGCTGCTGGATATTCATCATATGGTAACCAAATCGGTCTTGCCACAACTCATGTTAGAGAGATTTACCATGATGGATATGTTGCAAAGCGTCTTGAGGTTGGAGCTGTAGTTGGAGCTTCTCGTGCAGCAGACGTTCATAGATATTCTCCTGAACCTGGAGATGTTGTATTAATGTTTGGTGGACGTACTGGACGTGATGGAATCGGAGGAGCAACAGGATCAAGTAAGAAGCATAATACTAAGTCACTTGAAACTTGCTCATCAGAGGTTCAAAAGGGAAATGCACCTGAGGAAAGAAAGATTCAACATTTATTTAGACGTCCTGAGGTAACAAGAATTATCAAGAAGAGTAATGACTTCGGTGCAGGAGGAGTTTCTGTTGCGATCGGAGAGCTTGCTCCTGGTCTTGAGATTTGGCTTGATAGAGTTCCTACAAAGTATAAGGGATTAAATTCAACAGAACTTGCTATTTCAGAATCACAGGAAAGAATGAGCGTAGTTGTTGATAAGAGCCATGTTGAGGAATTCAAGAAGTATTGTAATGAAGAGAATATCGAGGTAACTCATATTGCTAATGTTACAGATACAAATAGACTTGTAATGTATAACAAGGGTGAAAAGGTAGTTGATATTTCTCGTGAGTTTATAGATTCAGCTGGAGCAAAGCATTATGCTAAGGCAGAGATTGCACCAGTTGAAAATAAGAATCCATTTAAGAGAGACATCAAGGGTAAGAATCTTGTTGAGAAGATGATTAATAACCTAAGTGACCCTAATGTTTTATCTCAAAAGGGATTAATTGAAATGTTTGATGCTACAATCGGAAGATCAACAGTATTAATGCCATTTGGAGGAAAGTATCAAAGAACAGAAACTCAGGTTTCAGTTCAAAAGCTTCCAGTTCTAGATGGAGAAACTAATACAGCATCAATTATGGGATTTGGATATAATCCATATATTACATCATGGTCTCCATATCATGGAAGCCAATATGCTGTAATCGAAGCAGTATCAAAGGTTGTTGCTGCTGGAGCAAGATATGATAAGATGAGATTTAGCTACCAGGAATTCTTCGAGCGTATGCAAGGAGAAAAGGCTTGGGGTAAGCCTCTTGCTGCCTTACTTGGAGCTATTAAAATTCAAAATGATTTAAAGCTTCCATCAATTGGAGGAAAGGACTCAATGTCTGGAACATTTGATAATCTTAATGTACCACCAATGCTAATGGCATTTGGTATTACATGTGTAGATGCAAGAAATGTTATTTCTCCAGAATTCAAGAGTGCAGGAAATAAGATTTATTTAATCAAGCATACTGCATTAAAGAATTATAATCCAAATATTGATGAGCTAAAGAATATATTTGATTTTGTATCATCTAATATTGAAAACAAGAATATTATTTCTGCATATGCCCTAACAAACGGTGGAGTTTCTGAAGCATTAGCTAAGATGAGCTTTGGAAATAAGGTTGGATGCCGTGTTAAGGTAGCAGAGGATGATTTATTTGATTATTCATATGGTTCATTCGTTGTTGAATCAACAGCAGATCTTAAGGGAGATTTTGTTAAGTTCTTAGGATTTACTATTTCTGATGAGATTGTTGATATCAATGAAGAAATTATGAATATCGATGGTCTATTTGAAGCAAATAGAAGCAAGTTTGCTACTATATATAAGGATACAGCTAAGAATGATGCTGTTGTATATAAGGCTGATTCAAATAAGAAGAATACACTTGTATACAGTGGTGAGGCTGTAGAGCACCCTACAGTATTTATTCCAGTATTCCCTGGAACAAACTGTGATTATGATACTAAGAAGGCTTGGGAAAAGGCTGGAGCAAATGTTAATGTTATGGTATTCCGTAACCTTACATCAGATGATGTATTATCATCAATTAAGGATATGAAGGAAAACATTAATAATGCACATGTCTTAATGCTTGTTGGAGGATTTAGTGCAGGAGATGAGCCAGATGGTTCAGCTAAGTTTATCGCAAATGTATTAAATAATGCTGATATCAAGGAAGCTATTAATGCATTACTTGCTCGTGGTGGATTAATACTTGGTATTTGTAATGGATTCCAAGCATTAGTTAAGTCAGGATTATTACCTTATGGAAAGCTTGGAGAGCTTACTAAGGAGTCTCCAACTCTATTCCGTAATGATATTAACCGTCACGTATCTCAAATGGTTACAACAAGAGTTGCTACCATAGCTTCTCCTTGGCTTGCAGGATACAAGGTAGGAGATACTCATACTATTGCTATGTCACATGGTGAAGGAAAGTTTGTTGTATCTGAGAAAATGGCTAAAGTACTATTCGCAAATGGACAGGTAGCCTTCCAATATGTTGATGAGGCTGGAGATATTACAGTAAAGTCACCAGAAAATCCAAATGGTTCAAATTATGCAATTGAAGGTATCATCTCTCCAAATGGACAAATACTTGGTAAGATGGGTCATAGTGAACGTTTCGAGGATAATCTATTCAAGAATATTTCTGGAAACAAGAATCAAGATCTATTCGCAAATGCTGTAAAGTATTTCAAGAAGGAGATTTAATATGAAAAAAGGTGAATTGCTTTATGAAGGAAAGGCAAAGCAGGTCTATTCAACAGACGATCCTAATGTAATCATTATGCATTACAAGGATGATGCTACTGCTCTTAATGGAGTAAAGCATGTACTTTTCGAGCATAAAGGTGAGCTTAATCAAAAAATCTCAAAGCTCATTTATGATTACCTTAGTGAGCAGGGTATACCTACGCATTACATAAAAACAATTAGTGATACTGACCAATTATGTAAAAAGGTAAAAATAATCCCCTTAGAGGTAATTTGCCGTAATATAATAGCAGGATCTATGGCTAGGCGTCTTGGAATTGTAGAAGGAACAGTAGCTCCTAATACAATATTTGAGCTAAGCTATAAAAATGATTCTCTAGGTGATCCATTAATAAATGATCATCATGCTGTAGCTCTAGGTATTTCAACATATGATGAGCTTAGGTCAATTTATGAGCTTACAGCAAAAATAAACTTAAAGTTACAAAAGCTATTCCAGCTTATTGGAGTAAAGCTTGTAGATTTTAAGGTTGAATATGGAAAAACTGCAGATGGAGAAATCGTCCTAGCAGACGAGATATCTCCAGACTGCTGTAGATTATGGGATGCTAAAACTAATGATCACCTTGATAAGGATAGATTCCGTCGTGATCTTGGAGATGTTATGGGTGGATATGTTGAAATCTATAATCGTCTAAGCGAAGCATTAAAAAAGTAATAACATATATATTAGGAGGAAAAAATATATGGGATCAAAGGCATATGGTAGCTCTGGAGTAGATCTAGAGGCTGGTTATGAAGCAGTAAGAAGATACAAGGCACATGTTAATAGAACAAATAGACCTGGTTGTGTATCTGGAATTGGATCATTCGGAGGAATGTTTGATCTAGCAAGCTTAGGATATAAGGAGCCAATGCTTGTCAGTGGTACTGATGGAGTTGGAACTAAGCTAAAGCTTGCATTTGAAATGGATAAGCATGATACAATTGGTATTGATGCTGTTGCTATGTGTGTTAATGATGTATTAGCACAAGGAGCAGAGCCATTATATTTCTTAGATTATGTAGCTCTAGGACATGCTATTCCTGAAAAGCTTGAGAAGATTGTATCTGGAGTTGCAGATGGATGTGTTCAAGCAGGATGCGCATTAATCGGAGGAGAAACAGCAGAAATGCCTGGTATGTACGCCGATGGTGAATATGATATTGCAGGATTTGCAGTAGGAGTTGTTGAAAAGAGCAAGCTTATTGATGATTCAAAGGTTGCTGTTGGAGATATACTTGTTGGTATTGCATCAACTGGAGTACATTCTAATGGATTCAGTCTTGTAAGAAAGATTATTAGTGATAATAATATTGACCTACATTCATATTCTGATGAGCTTGGTGGAGTTGTTGGTGAAGTATTACTTACACCTACAAGAATTTACTGCAAGCAGGTTAAGGATGTTATTGATAATGTAGATGTACACGGTGTTGCACATATTACAGGTGGAGGATTCGATGAGAATATTCCACGTATCTTAACTGACAAGATGGGTCTTGATATCGTTGAGGGTTCTTGGCCAATTCTTCCTGTTTTCAAGTTCCTTGAGAAGTATGGTAAGGTTGATCATAGAGAGATGTTTAATATCTACAACATGGGTATTGGTATGGTTATTGCTGTTGCTAATATGGATGACGCTAAGAAGGTTATAGATATTTTAGCTAAGCATAATGATAAGGCATACGTTATCGGTAAGGTAACAGACAATGCTGGTAAGGTAGTTATTCATAAGTAATATGAAGAAGCTTGCTGTTTTTGCTAGTGGTAGTGGTACTAATTATGAAGCCATTGTCACTGCATGTGAAGAAGGAAAAATTGATGCTGAAGTCGTACTTCTAGTATGTGATAAGGAAGGGGCATATGTCCTAGAGCGTGCGAAAAACCATCGCACACCTACCTTCCTATTTAATGCACATGATTATAAGAAGAAGGAAGACTTTGAGAATATTATAGTTTCTAAGCTAGATGCACTAGGTGTTGATCTAGTATGCCTTGCAGGATATATGCGCTATATTGGTACTACGCTTCTTGCAAGCTACGAAGGTAAGATTATCAATATTCACCCAGCATTATTACCATCATTTAAGGGTGCACATGGTATTAAGGATGCATTTGATTATGGTGTTAAAGTGTTTGGTGTAACTGTTCACTATGTAGATAGTGGAGTGGATAGTGGAAAGATAATTATGCAACGTGGATTTGAATATTATGGTAATGATGTAGACGAGGTAGAGACTCATATTCATGAGATCGAGCACGTTTTATACATTGAAGCAATAAACAAGGTTTTAAAAGGAGAATAAATTCATGAAAAGAGCATTAGTTAGTGTTACTGATAAAACTGGTGTTGTTGATTTCTGTAAGGAGCTTTCAAAGCTTGGATATGAAATCATCTCTACTGGTGGAACTAAAAAGGTTTTAGATGAAGCAGGTGTAAAAACTATTGGTATTGAGGATGTTACAGGATTCCCTGAAATATTATCAGGAAGAGTTAAGACTCTTCACCCAATGGTTCATGGTGGACTTCTTGCTATTCGTGATAACGAGGAGCATATAAAGCAGGTTAAGGAGCACAATATTAAATATATTGATTTAGTATGTGTTAACCTATATGCATTCAGACAAACAATTGAGCGTGGAGCATCATTTGATGAGGCTATCGAGAATATCGATATCGGAGGACCATCTATGCTTCGTTCTGCAGCAAAGAATCATAAGTTCGTAACTGTTGTTACAGATATTAATGATTATGCTAAGGTTATTGAAGAGATTAAGACTTTAGGAGATACTACATATGAAACACGTAGAGCACTTGCAGCTAAGGTATTTAGAACAACTGCTCAATATGATTCTATGATTTCTCAATATTTAACTGCACAGTGCGGTATTGAGCATCCAGAAAGTATTACTCTAAATTATAATCTAAAGCAAGAATTAAGATATGGAGAAAATCCACATCAAAGTGCTGCACTATATGAAGGACCATATACTTCATATTCAATAGTTCATTCAACTCAATTACAGGGTAAGGAATTATCATACAATAATATTCAAGATGCTAACGCATGTCTAAATCTACTTAAGGAATTTAGTGAGCCAACTGCTATTGGTTTAAAGCACATGAATCCATGTGGATGTGCATCAGCACAAACAATTCTTGAGGCATGGGATAAGGCATATAATGCTGACTCTGTTTCAATTTATGGTGGTATTGTAGCATTCAATAGAGTAGTTGATAAGGCACTTGCAGAAGATATTATGAATAAGAAGGTATTCTTAGAGATTATCATGGCTCCTGATTATACAGATGAGGCAAAGGATATTTTAGCATCTAAGAAGAACTGCCGTGTTATGAAGGTAGATATGACAACTCCTTTCAAGGATAAGAAGATGGCACTTACTGTTAATGGTGGTTTATTATATCAAAATATTGATTCAGAGATTTATAACGAAAGTGATTTAAAGGTTGTTACAAAGAAGGCTCCAACAGAGGCTGAAATGAAGGACCTATTATTCGCAATGAAGGTTGTAAAGCATGTTAAGTCTAATGCAATTTTAGTTGCAACAAATGAGACTACTGCTGGAGTTGGTGCAGGACAAATGAACCGTGTAGGTTCTGCTAAGATTGCACTTGATTGGGCTAAGGAGCATGGAGTAAAGAGCATGGTTCTTTCTTCAGATGCATTCTTCCCATTCGATGATACTGTTCGCCTTGCTGCACAATATGGTGTTACAGCTATTATTCAGCCAGGTGGATCAATTCGTGATGAGGATTCAATTAAGGCTTGTGACGAGCTAGGAATAGCTATGGTTACAACAGGAATGCGTCATTTTAAGCATTAATTATAATTATAAGGAGATATTTATTATGAATATTTTGGTTATCGGAAGCGGTGGAAGAGAGCATGCAATTATTGATGCAATCGCCCGCAGCCCTAAGAATGCAAAAATATATGCAGCACCAGGTAATGCTGGTATTGCACAGCTTGCAGAATGTGTAAATATTAAGGATACTGATGTAGATGGTGTTGTAAAATTTGCTAAGGAGCATGCAATTGACCTTGTTGTAGTAGGTCCTGAGGCAGGACTTGCTGTAGGTATGGTTGATGCTTTAACTAATGCAGGTATTAAGGCATTTGGACCTACTAAGGCTGCAGCTCAAATTGAGGCTTCAAAGGAATTCGCAAAGAATCTAATGAAAAAGTATAATATTCCTACTGCAGGATATGCAGTATTTGATGATTATGCTAAGGCATTAGAATATGTTAAAAAGGAAGGATGCCCTATCGTTATCAAGTATGATGGTCTTGCTGCTGGAAAGGGTGTAGTTATCGCAACTAACCTAGATGAGGCAGATCAAGCACTAAAGGATATGCTTGTTGACGATAAGTTTGGACATGCATCTGTAGTTATTGAAGAATTCCTTGATGGACCAGAATTTTCATTTATGTGCTTCTGTGATGGAGAAAATGTTTATCCAATGGAGATAAGCCAAGATCATAAGAGAGCATATGAGGGTGATAAGGGACCTAATACTGGTGGTATGGGAGCATACTCACCAGTACCTATTATTACTAAAGAGGATTTAGATTATTCATATAAAAACATTATGGTTCCAACAGCTAAGGCGATGGTTTTAGAGGGTGTTCCATTTAAGGGTGTTTTATATGGTGGTCTTATGAAGACTAAGAGCGGAGTTAAGGTTATTGAGTTTAATTCACGCTTTGGAGATCCTGAGACTGAGGTTGTATTACCTCGTCTAGAATCAGATATTATTGATATCTTCCTTGATATAGTTGATTCAAAGAAAATTGAAGAGATTAAGTGGAGTAAGGATGTAACTCTTGGAATTGTTCTTGCGTCTAAGGGATACCCTCTTGATTATAAGAAGGGATATAAGATTGAAGGTCTTGATGGTCTTGAGTCAAAGGTATTCCATATGGGTACAAAGATGGAGAATGGTGAATACTTCACTAATGGAGGAAGAGTATTATTTGTAGTTGCTAAGGGAAAGACTCTTGCAGAAGCAAAGGAGAAGGCTTTAGCAGATACACAAAAGATTAAATGTGAAAACTTGTTCTATAGAAGAGATATCGGACATAGAGCTTTAAATAAATAGTAGGCTTGGAGGGATTAAAATGGCTGAAGTTATAAGCGGACGCGATCTAAGTGCTGCCTTAAAGGCTGAGATGAAGGTACAGGTAAAGGAGCTATTTCAAAAGTATGGAAGAGCCCCACATCTTGCAGTTATCATAATTGGAGATAATCCTGGTTCTATTTCATATGTTAAGGGTAAGGAAAAGAGCTGTAATGAAATTGGTATAAAGAACACTACATTCCATTTGAATGCTCGTGTTAGTCAAAAGACTGTTATGAATTTAATAAAGTCCTTAAATGAGGATGATACTGTTGATGGTATTCTAGTTCAGCTTCCATTACCAAAGAGCTATGACGAGGAAGCTATTATCAATGCTATAGATCCAACTAAGGATGTAGATGGATTCCATCCATCAAATATTGCAAAGCTTTGGACAAAGAAGCCTTGCATGCTACCATGTACTCCTAAGGGTATCATTGAGATGCTTAAGAGTAAGAATATTGAAATTAAAGGTAAAAGAGTTTGTGTTATGGGAAGATCAAATATTGTAGGTCTTCCTATGATGAAGCTTTTTATAGATGAGGATGCAACTGTTACTATGGTGCATTCAAAAACAACAAGACAATGGGAGTTTACAAGAGATGCAGATATTTTAATAGTTGCTATCGGTAAACCAAAGGTTGTTAATGCTCGTTATATTAAGGATGGAGCAGTAGTAATTGATGTTGGTGTAAACCGCGATCCAGAAACAGGAAAGCTATGTGGTGACGTTGATTTTGATGATTGCGAGCCATATGCATCATATATTACAAAGGTACCAGGTGGTGTAGGACCAATGACTATTTGTGCATTAATGCAAAATACAATCGAGGCATTCCTAACTCATGTTGGTGAAAAAATGGAGGACAGAAAGTAATGATAGAACGTTATTCTAGACAAATTATGCGTGATATTTGGACTGAAGAGAATAAATTTAATGCATATTTAAAGGTTGAAATATTAAACGCAGAGGCTTGGTGTAAGATATTCCATAACATTCCTGAAAGTGATGTTAAGCTATTATGGGACAATGCTAAGTTTGATATTAAGAGAATTAAGGAAATTGAAGAGAAGACTCGTCATGATGTAGTAGCATTTACACGTGCAGTTGGTGAGACTCTTGGTGAAGAAAAGAAATGGGTTCACTATGGACTTACTTCAACTGATGTTGTTGATACAGCTAATGGATATTTAATGACACAAGCAAATAAGATTTTACGTGAGGATTTAGTAGCATTCCTTGATGTATTAAAGAAGCAAGCTAATAGATTTAAGAATACTCCTTGTATTGGACGTACTCATGGAATTCATGCTGATATTACTTCATTTGGATTAAAATGGGCATTATGGTATGAGGAAATGAAGAGAAATCTTGAGAGATTTGATTATGCAGCAAAGGGTATTGAGGTTGGAAAGCTTTCTGGTGCTGTTGGTAATTTCGCTAATATACCACCAGAGATTCAAGATTATGTATGCGAGCATTTAGGAATTGATAGTGCAAATATTTCTACACAGGTTATTCAACGTGATCGTCATGCATATTATATGTCTACACTTGCAGTAATTGCGGATACTTGTGAGCAAATGGCTCTTGAGATTCGTAACCTACAACGTACTGAGGTACATGAGGTTGAGGAAGCATTCAAGCAAGGACAAAAGGGATCTAGTGCTATGCCACATAAGAGAAACCCTATTTCAAGTGAGAATATTTGTGGATGCTCACGTGTAATGCGTGGATATATGGTAGCATTCAATGAGAATGTTGCATTATGGCATGAGCGTGATATTTCACACTCTTGTACAGAGCGTATTATTCTTCCTGATGCAACAGAGCTTCTAGATTATATGCTTAATAGATTAAAGGGTATTCTTGAGAATCTTGTAGTATATCCTGAAACTATGATGAAGAATATTTATAAGACAAAGGGAGTTATATTTGCTCAAAGAGTAATGTATGCATTAATTTCTAAGGGTCTTGTAAGAGAGGCAGCATATGATATGGTTCAGCCTATTGCTATGCGTGCTTTAAATGAGGATTTAAATTATATTGATTTATTAAAGGAATCTAAGGATGTTAAGACATATTTAACAGATAGTGAAATTGATTCTTGCTTCACTCTTGATTATTATTTCAAGAATGTAGATTATATATTCAATAGAGTTGGAATTTTGGAGGAAACAAAGTAATGTCTAAGTTTGATGAAATTAGAGTTGGATTAACATTTGATGATGTTTTATTAATCCCACAAAAGTCTGAGATTTTACCATCTCAGGTAACATTAAAGACACATTTAACAAAGAAGATTGAATTAAATATTCCTATTATTTCATCTGCAATGGATACAGTTACAGAGTCTGGTTTAGCTATTGCACTTGCTCGTGAGGGAGGAATTGGTATTATTCATAAGAATATGTCAATTGAGGCTCAAGCTCATGAGGTTGAAATGGTAAAGAGAAATGAATCAGGAATTATTACTAAGCCAGTTACATTAAAGGCTAAGAATACTACTCTTGATGCTGCTCAAATTCTTTCTGATTATAATATTTCATCTCTACCTATCGTAGATGATTCTAATAAGCTTGTAGGACTTATCACTAACCGTGATTTAAAATATCTTACACCAGATAACACATTATTATCTAAGGTAATGACTAAGGGTAAGAAGCTTGTTACAGCAAGAGAAGGAATTACTCTTGATGAGGCAAAGGATATTCTATATTCTAATCGTATTGAAAAGCTTCCTCTTGTTGATGAAAATGGAATTCTAAAGGGATTAATTACAATTCGTGATATTGATAATGATCAAAACTATCCAAATGCATGTAAGGATTCAAAGGGAAGACTTAGATGTGGAGCTGCAGTAGGTATCGGTGATGACATGATGGACCGTGTTACAGCATTAGTTAACGCAGGTGTTGATGTTATTGCAGTTGACTCTGCACATGGACATTCTAAGAATGTATTAACTGCTGTTAAGAAGATTAAGACAGCATTCCCAGAGCTTCAGGTTATTGCAGGAAATATTGTAACACCAGAGGCTGCACAAGCTTTAATTGATGCAGGAGCAGATGCTGTTAAGGTTGGAATTGGACCTGGTTCAATTTGTACAACACGTGTTGTTGCAGGAGTTGGAGTACCTCAAATTACTGCAGTAAACGATGTATCTGAGTTTGTTAAGAAGTATGCTCCAGGAGTTGGAGTTATTGCGGATGGAGGAATTAAGTATTCTGGAGATATCTGCAAGGCTTTAGCTGCAGGAGGAGATGTAGTTATGCTTGGTTCAATATTCGCAGGATGCAAGGAAGCTCCAGGAGATGAAATTGTATTCCAAGGAAGAAGATATAAGGTATACCAAGGAATGGGATCACTTGCCGCAATGAAGAGAGGTTCAGCTGATCGTTATTTCCAAAGCAAGGCTACAAAGGCTAAGAAGCTTGTTCCTGAAGGAATTGAAGGAAGAGTTGCTTATAAGGGAGAATTATCTGATACAGTTTACCAGCTTTGTGGTGGAATTAAGTCAGGTATGGGATATTGTGGAGCAGAGACAATTGAGATTCTACAAAAGACATCTAAGTTTATAAGAATTACAAATGCTGGACTTCGTGAGTCTCATCCACATGATGTTGATATCACAGTTGAAGCACCTAACTATACAAAGTAGAAAAGGAGACACTAGAATGGATTACGATAAGATTATAGTATTAGATTTTGGAAGCCAATATAATCAGCTAATCGCTCGTCGTATCCGTGAGATGGGAGTTTATTCCGCATTACTTCCTAATACTATTACTGCAGCTGAAATTAAGGCTATGGGTAATGTTAAGGGAATCGTATTTAGTGGAGGACCTAAATCAGTATATGATGCTGATGCATTCTCATGTGATAAGGAGATTTATAAGCTAGGATTACCAATTTTCGGTATTTGCTATGGTATGCAGCTATGTGCTAATGATTTCGGAGGAGAAATCAAGCCAGGTGAGACTAAGGAATATGGTAGAGCACCTATTACAGTATTAGATGATTGCTTATTATTTGATCATCTACCAAAGACTCAGGATGTATGGATGAGCCATGGAGATAAGGTCGCAAAGATTCCTGAAGGATTTAAGGTTGCGGCTATTACTGAAAATAAGATTAATGCCGCAATGTATAATCTAGACAAGAAGATTTATTGTGCACAATTCCACCCAGAGGTTAGAAACTCTGTTTATGGAAATGATATTATTCATAACTTTGTATTCAAGATTTGTAAGGCAGAGGCTAATTGGACTATGGCATCATATCTTGAGGAGAAGGTTAAGGAAATTAAGGAAACAGTTGGAGATAAGAAGGTATTATGTGGTTTATCTGGAGGAGTAGATTCTGCAGTAGCCGCAGCCTTAATCCATAGAGCTATTGGAAATCAATTAACATGTATGTTTATTGATCATGGATTACTTCGTGCAGGAGAGTCTGAGCAGGTTATGGATACATTCACTGGACCAGATTCTAAGTTTGGTATGAATATTATTCGTATTGATGCTAAGAATCGTTTCTTATCTAAGCTTGCAGGAGTATCAGATCCTGAAAAGAAGAGAAAGATTATTGGTTCTGAGTTCGTATATTGCTTCGATGAGGAATCAAAGAAGCTTGGAGAATTTGATTTCTTAGCTCAAGGAACATTATATACAGATGTTATTGAGTCAGGAACAAAGACTGCTCAAACAATTAAGTCACACCACAATGTAGGTGGGCTTCCTAAGGATATGAAGTTTAAGCTAATTGAACCACTTAATAAGCTATTCAAGGATGAGGTAAGAGCACTTGGTGAGGAGCTTGGAATTCCTTCAGACATCGTTTGGAGACAACCATTCCCAGGACCAGGACTTGCAATACGTATTATTGGTGATATTACTGAAGAAAAGCTTGAGAAGGTTAGACATAGTGATGCTATCCTTCGTGAAGAAATTAAGAATGCTGGACTTGAAAAGGATATTTGGCAATACTTCACAGTATTACCAGGAATTCAATCAGTAGGAGTTATGGGAGATTTTAGAACATATTGTGATGCAATTGCAATTCGTGCTGTTACATCTATTGATGGAATGACAGCTGACTGGGCTCGTATACCATATGATGTACTTGCAAAGATTTCATCAAGAATTGTAAATGAAGTTCCAGGTGTTAATAGAATAGTCTATGACTGTACATCTAAACCACCTTCAACAATTGAGTGGGAGTAGTGATATAATGTCTACACAGGATATAAAAGGGAATAAGCATTACTTTACACTTATAATTGTTTATGGTGTTATATTAGGTGTTATTTATTCATATTGGATGATTAAAGAAGATCTTCCAATGTGGGCAAGTATTTTAGTAGGAGTGTTATTTATATTATCTGGAGTAGGATGTGCATTCCTATCTACTTGGTACGAATCAAAGAAGAAGGCTAAGGAGGAAGCAAAAGCTTCTAATGCTATAAATGATAGTAGCATTGAGCCTTCAAATGATACTTTAAATAATTAATGGGAATGACGTTCTCCCAAAGTAGAAATACTTAAACCGCCGTAAAAAGCTGATGACATCTACACTTGTGGGTGTTGTCGGCTTTTTTTGTAGAAAGGATATGATTAAAATGCTACTTTTTGAAGTGAGCCTCATATTTAATATAGGAGTAATCCTACTTCTAGGTTTTATTATAGGCCTATTATTTAATAAAATAAGAATTCCAGGATTATGTGGAATGATATTAGTTGGAATACTAATTGGACCTGTGCTATCTAAGCTTGGTATAGGTTTTTATAGCATTTCTGATTCTTTAAGTGCAAGCCTAAGACAAATAGCTTTAGTTATAGTTCTTACAAGAAGTGGACTTAATCTTGATCTTAAAACACTAAGAAGGCTTGGAAGACCAGCTATATTAATGTGCTTCATACCAGCAACATTTGAAATGATTGCGGTAGCTTTATCAAGCCACATCCTACTTGATTTAAGCCTTTTTGAAGGCATACTATTAGGCTCTGTATTAGCTGCAGTTTCACCTGCAGTAGTATCGCCTAGAATGATTCGAATAAATGATGAAGGCTATGGTATAAATAAGGGGGCTCCGAAGCTTGTACTTGCAGGATCATCATGTGATGATATATATGTTATAGTTATGTTTTACACATTCCTAGGTATTGTAGAGAATAAAAGTATGAATTCTTTGAATTTAGCTTTAGTACCAATAAATATAATACTTGGTATTGTTATAGGTATAGGAGCAGGCTTATTATTAGGAATAGCTATAAGAAGAATAAAAGGGAATGTAGAGGCTATTATAATAATGATAGCTACATCATTTATTCTTATTGGATTTGAGGAATTCTGTAAGAATTATACTAAAATTGATCCACAGGCCTTATTATCAATACTTGTTATGGCAATAGTGGTATTATATAAGGCTGGTGACAAAGCTATTATGCTATCTAATGGATATAATAAGCTATGGAAGGCTTTTGAAATAATTTTATTTGTATTAGTTGGAGCCTCATTATCATTTGATACTATAACATTAAATAATGTTTTTTATGGATTTATAATTCTTATATTAGGCTTAATTTTTAGATTACTTGGTACATATTTATGCCTAATAGGAACAAATTTTAGTAATAGAGAAAAGATATTTTGTATAATTTCATATATTCCAAAGGCTACCGTACAGGCCTCAATTGGAGGTATAGCATTATCTATGGGGCTTGGCTGTGGAGGAGTTATATTATCAATAGCTGTATTATCAATATTAATTACAGCACCTATTGGAGCTATACTTATTGATAATTTATATAAGAGATTATTAACATATGATGTGCTAGCTAATGATGAATCTTCTGATAAAAGTATCTAGTAGCACTGGAATAATAAATCTTTATATTTTTAATGATATATGTTAAAATTATTTAAAATTACCAATAAAAATGGTTTCTTTATTTGTTAAAAGGGTGTGAGGATAATGAGTCTTGATGAAATTATAGATGAATTAAGAGTTTGTGATTATACAAATTTTGATGAATTTTATAATGCTACAAAAAAGACTGTTTTCTTCGCTATAGCTTCAATTGTTAAGGATAGGTCAGTTATTGATGATCTCATGCAGGATACATATATTAGGTTTTTGGAGCATATAGATAAATATAAAACCAAAACAAATATAAATGCATATTTATCAACAATGGCACATAATATTGCGATAAATCATTATAACAAGGAAAAGAAGCTAGTTCATGATCAGGAAATATTAGATTTTATACCTGATAATAAAAATAATGATAGCTATGTGGAGATAGAGGTTTTAGATATATTAAAGGATTTAGATGATATATCTAGAGAAATAGTTATTCTTCATGTAATAAATGATTTGAAGTTTAAGGATATTGCTGTAATAGTTAATAAACCACTAGGTACAGTATTATGGATATACAATAAAGCTATTAAGGCTTTAAAGAGAAAGGTAGGTGCTTCAAATGAGTAATAAGAATATAAAGGAAATGCTTCTTAAAGCTGCAAGAGATCAAAAAATAAATGATAATTCTAAAGCTATCATTTCAAATGTAGATACATCTAAGGTAATTATTAGTCAAAAGAAGGCACCAAGAAGATTAAGGTTTGCACCATATGCCCTTGTAGGTATTGCATCTGCAGTTGTTATGGTTGGAATTGGATTTGCGATAGGATCTACCGCAACATCAGTAAATACTGTTGATTCACCTGCTGGTCAGTTTGATGATTTTGAAACAATGACACAATTTATTACAGGATCACAGGCTGTTGAATATTATAATATTGTAAATGTCGCAAGCATACTTGATGATTTTACATATGATGTAGTAACAAGAAGCACAACTTCAAAGAATATGACAAAAGAAGAGGAAGCCTCTTTAGTAAATGATGTTGATTTATATATGTATAATCTTGAAGAAATGCTAGGACTTACAACACCAGGTCAGCCTGTTCTTATAGAGAATGGAAATAATTATCATAATTATAAAAATGATGTATGTGTTAAGCTTTCAAATGATAATTATCATATTTATTTTGATGAAGAAATACTAAAGGAAGAAAATAAGGGCGAAACTAATTATAAGCTTAAGTCAATTATTACAGGCTCTATTTTAGTTGAGAATAATGAATATCCATTCACTGGTACAAGAGATATTAAAAATGGAGCTTCTATTTACAGTACTAAGATTTATTTAGATAGTGAGGATTCATCTGATTATTTCCTTATTAATGAGGAATTCAATACGAATGAAAATGAATTCACATATGAGGCATATATAGATGATGTACGTGTAAAATATATTGATGTTGAGCAAAGCCTTAATACTGATGGTAGTACAGATAGTGTTTATTTAAGAAAGCTATTAGATCCATCTAAGGATGTTGAATCAAGTAATATGAACCAGGTAACATTCGCTTTAAGTGATACACATTATATGGCTGGAAAGCTAAAAAGCAGAAATGGTGATTATATTTATGTTGATAAAAACGAGAGCTCATATGAATATAGCTTTAAGAACTCTTTAAATAAATATATAAAAGAAATTTAAAAAAAATAAAATTTTTACCAATAAATAATAATATGGACTTGTTATAAAGGTGTAAGTAAATAATAGCATATAAAAAAAATGTGCTTTTTACTTAACTCGATTTAGATTTTTATAACAAGTCCTTTTCTCTTTCGAATATTAAAAAAGGTTACAATTTTTTAATTTTCCCCTATAAATATACAACTTGTTATAAAAATTGATATAAAGGCTAAGCTAGTAGCTTAGCTTTTATAAATGAGTTAAATGTAAGCGTTTACTAAAGATTGTGGAGGAAAAAAGAAATGAAAGTTAAAAGATTAGGAATGGCGGTGGCTTTAGCTTCTGCAGTAATGGGTCTTGCGTCATGCGGGACAAAGACAAATAATTCAAATGTAATTGCTGAACCAGTAATATCAGGAGATAGTGGTACTACAACAGGAGATAATGGTAGTACAACAACACCAAGTGGAAATACAGCAACAGATAATGGTACTACAACAACACCAAGTGGAAATACAGCAACAGATAATGGTACTACAACAACACCAGGTGGCAATACTACAACAACAGATAATGGTAGTACAACAACACCAAGTGACAGTACTACAACACAACAAGGGAATACATCTAATAGCTCAAATAATAATAGCGAGCTTGAAAAGCTTGAATCTAGTGTTGTAGCTACAAAAATGACAGTATCTTCATATGGTGGAGATCAAGAGAGTGCATATGTTGAGTTTAATCCAGTTTCAGGAGCTTCTAACTATAAGGTTTTAGTCAAGAAGGTTAAGGATAGTAATCTAAATGCAGTAAGCTCAGATTATAAGGCTATAGATGAGCAATTAATTAGAAAATATAAGGATGGTTCATCTTATAAGTTTAGAGCTGATGCATTAGGATTAAGTGCTGGAGTATATGATATAAAGGTTACTTATGTTTTAAATAACGAGACAGTAGAGGGTGCTGTAATTTCAAATATTGGAGTTGTATCATATGATAGATCAGGATTCGCATTTAGTAAGAATTCTTATAATAGTACAGGTGATGCATCTGGAGCATATAAAGAGGATGGTACATTAAAGGATAATGCAAGAGTCCTTTATGTATCAGCATCAAATGCTAAGACTGTACAATTAGCTGTAAATAATGGAACTGAGACTACACTTACTGGACTTCAAGCAATTCTTGATGGATATCAAAAGGGTAAGGAATCAAGACCTCTTGCGATAAGAATTTTAGGAGAGATTACTGCAAGTGATATGGATGCATTACTATCTTCAGGAGAAGGATTACAGGTTAAAGGTAAGGGTGAAGGAAATATCTTCAACATGACTATTGAGGGTGTTGGAAATGATGCGTTTATTCATGGATTTGGATTTTTAGTTAAGAATGTAACTAACCTAGAGATGAGAAACCTAGGAGTAGCTACATTAATTGATGATGATATTTCACTTGATGGTGGAAATTATAATGTATGGGTACATGATAATGACCTATTCTATGGAAAAAATGGTTCTGGAGACCATGCTAAGGGTGATGGTTCATTAGATATTAAGGGAACATACTATGCGACATTATCATATAACCATTATTATGATTCAGGAAAGTCAACTCTTCATTCAAATTCAAAGAGTGGTTCACCTGATGTAGATTATGTTTCATACCATCATAATTGGTTTGATCATTCAGATTCACGCCATCCACGTATTAGATTATCTACTGCAGTTCATATTTATAATAATTATTATGATGGTAATGCAAAATATGGTGTAGGAGTTACTACAGGATCTTCAGCATTTGTTGAAAACAATTATTTTAGAAACTGTAAGAACCCAATGCTATCTTCACTTCAAGGTACTGATGCAAAGGGAGATGGAACATTTAGTAGTGAAAGTGGAGGAATGATTAAGGCATTTGGAAATACTATTATTTGGGAAGGTGCAATGGCAGGATATAGTGATAATTTAGTATATGCCAATGCAGCACAAGGAAATAATGCCGCAAATGCTACATCATTTGATGCATATCTTGCATCAACAAGAAATGAGGTAGTTCCTAATACATATAAGACAGTATCAGGAGGAAGTACATATTCTAACTTTGATACTAATTCATCAATAATGTATTCATATAGTATTCAAACACCAGAGGAGGCTATGAATACAACAAAGAATTATGCTGGACGTATTCAAGGTGGAGATATCAAGTGGGAGTTTGATAACGCAACAGAAGACCTTAACTATGATGTAATACCTGGACTTAGAAGCTATCTTGATAGCTATAAGAATAATAATATATTAGAGATTATGGGGCTAGGAACACAAGCTAGTGAATCAAGCTCATCAAGTGAAGGAGATAGTACTAGTGGAGCAAGTGAGTCTTCAGAAACTGGAGAGACTCCAAATACAGGAAGTGCAATTTCAGGAGCTATAGTAGCTACATTCCCATATACTGGATCTGATTTTACAATAATAGGAAAAACATCTACAAGTAAAGGTAGTGTAACATATAATAATACAACTTATAGCGAATGCCTTAAGATGGAAACCTCAACATCTGTTACATTTACTACATCAGCTACTATGACTTTAACTTTAATTATAAATGGTACTAATATTAAGATTGATGGGACAAAGTATACTGGAACTGCAGAAGGAGATCATTATGTAATTACTCTTTCGTTAGCAGCAGGATCACATACAATTACTAAGGCTGATACAGCAAATATTTTCTATATTAGTTTAGCTTAATCAAAGAAAATTAAAAAATCACCAATAAATACAATATGTTGATTGTTATAAAGGTGTAGGAAAATTATAAAGGCTAAGTTTTTATGACTTAGCTTTTATAAATCAAAATAATGTAAGCGTTTTACAAAGAGAGGAAAAAGAAAATGAAATTAAAAAGAATAGGTTTAACAATAGCATTTGCGGCTTCGGTTCTTGGACTAGCAAGCTGTGGTACAAAGAAGGTTCAAAATAGTAGTGTGACACCAGAGCCATCAACAACAGAGCCTACAACTGAGACAGGAGAGATAACTAAACCAGGTAGTGATAATCCAACAGATCCTGTAACTGGTGGAGGAACAATTGATACTCCCACAACTGGTGGAGGAACAATTGATAACCCATCAAGTGGTGAAGTTGTAGATAATTCAGGATCTAATGGTTCTTCAAGTGGTGCAATAGATGCAGGAGATGGAGTTGTAGTTAAGCAAGGAGCTATTCAGGTTACATCTTGTAGTGGAGAAGAGGAAAGTGCATATGTTGAGTTCAAGCCATATACAGGAGCTACAGAATATAATGTATATTTGAAGGGTTCAAATGATTTAGAGTATAAAAAGCTTGGATATGAGGATGTATATGTTCAAAACCTATCATCTTCAGTAGTAAGAGCTGACCTATTTGGACTTCCTGCAGGAGATTATTCAATTCAGGTAAAGCCAGTAATTGGTTCAAACGAGATTGATAATCCAGCTCAAATGAATGTATCTGTTGTAGCATATGACAGATCAGGATATGCTCATTTTAATTATAATGCTGGAGTTGGAGCTTATAATGATGATGGTAGTCTTAAGGATGATGCGATTGTTATTTATGTAAATGATTCTAATAAGGATACAGTAATGAATGAGGTTTGCCAAAGATATGATTCATTAAATATGTTCCAAATTCCATCAACATACACAAATGATCATGCAGGAGAGGATGCTTCATCAATCGGATGGTGGTTAAATAATACACAATTCTCCAAGGCTGAGCGTGATAGTAAGGGTAATATTATTGAGCCTCAATCTGGAAAGAAGACTTCAGATACTTATTCAGCAGATGGTGCAAACCTTGCTTTTAAACAATTAGGAACAGAGCACCCTATTGTAATTCGTTTTGCAGGAGAGGTTAATGCTCCAGAGGGATTAACAGTATATGATTCATATAAGCAAGGTGGATCTGAGGGAGATAACGGAAATATGGCCCGTATGAAGGACTATATTAATATTACTCTTGAAGGAATTGGAAATGACGCTATTATTGAGGGATGGGGATTCCATTTCATTTGCTCAGATAAAACGAACGTATATGGAAAATCATTTGAGGTAAGAAACCTTACATTTGATAAATATGCAGAGGATGCAGTTGGTATGGAGGGAGACCAAAGTGATGGTAAGATTACATCATCTGTTGAAAGATGTTGGGTTCATAATAATACATTCCTTCCAGGATATTGTGCAAACCCTGCTGAATCAGATAAGAAGGAAGGAGACGGATCTTGTGATTTCAAGAGAGGACAATATTTCACAATGTCATACAATTATTATGAATATTGCCATAAGACAAATCTTGTAGGATCATCAGATGATTCATTACAATTTAACATCTCATTCCATCATAATACATGGTATAATTGTGGATCTCGTATCCCATTATTAAGACAAGCAAATATCCATTTCTATAATAATTATATTTATGGAGATTCTTCAGATAGCAAGGCTGAGCTAAGTTATGTAACATCACTTCGTGCAAATTGCTATATGTATGCAGAAAATAATTATTATGAAGGATGTAAGAATCCATTTGAAAAGAAGGCAGGAGAAGCTAAGCTATATGGTAATACTATGGTAGGATGCTTCGAGGATAATGCATCAACTACTGTATCATCAAGAACTGAAGAGGTATCATCAGCTTGTGCATATAATGGAACATCATATGCAAACTTTGATACTAATTCACAGCTATTCTATTATAATGAAGAAACAAAGCAATCAGATTGTTATTTAACAACAGCTGCAGTTGCTAGACAAGAGGACATTAAATTTGCAGGTTCTAGATATAGAACTGTACTTGATAAAACATCATTGAGTGTTGAAACTACATCTAATAAATATAGTGTAGATGAAACAAATTCTATTGACCTATCTAATGGAACTTACACTGCAACCCTAACATCTGATAAGGGTATTGTATATAACGGTGTAAAGGCTGGAAAGTTCAAGGGTCAAGGTATTACATTTAGATTAACAAACCCTGCAATAGTAACAGTTGCCATGACTGCTTCATCAGGATATGCTGCAGGATATTTAGTATCTTCAACAGGAGAACTAATGCTTGCAGGAAGTGGTTCTGTGCAATTAGACGCAGGAGTATATTATATAACATCATGCATCATTGATAAGGAAACAACAGTAACAGCATTATCATTTGAAAAATATGATAGTGCAGAATATGATGCACAAAAGATTAGTGAGTATAACGCATTAGTAGCAGCCATTCCATCAACAATTGCTTATAATGCCTCAACATATGAAGCAATTAAGGCTGCTATGAATGCTTATACAAATCTAGGTGATCTAAAATCAAGTGTTGATTACAAAGCAGTAGAAGCTGCATATAATAGCTATAAGGCACTTGGTGAGGATTATGTAGCTGGATTAATAAATGAAATTGGAAATGTAACATCTGAAAGCGGAGATAAGATTTCTTCAGCAAGAGCTGCATATACAGCACTAATTGCTAGCTGCAAGGATGCATCTGTATCAAATCTAAGCGTATTAGAGGCAGCAGAAAATTCTTATTATAGTCTTGCTGTAGATGCACTTATCGCAAAGATTAATACAATTGGAAATGTAACACTTGAGTCAGAGACATTAATTAGTACATGTGAAAACATGTATGATCAATTAGATGCTTCTCAAAAGGCTTCTGTTTCAAACTATAAAACTCTTACAGCTGCAAGAGCTACACTAGATTCACTTGTTGCTGTTAATGAGGTAGAATCAGCAATTGCTGATACTAATATAACAGCAGCATCATTAAATGATTTAGCTAATGTAGTTGCAAAATATGATGCATTAACAGATAATCAAAAGGAAATAGTTACTTCAACATCAAAGCTTGAAGAAATATATGTAGCATATTTCAAAAAGCTAGTAGCAACTATCCCATCAACTGTAACTACAGCAGAAGCTACAACTATTAATACAGCACTTGATATATATTCTAGATTAACTGAAGCAGATAAGAATGTAGTCGCAACTGAATATGCTACACTTGAGGCAGCAGAGGCTCAATTAACAGAAATCCTTAATGCAAGACAGGTAGTAACATTTGATAATGGTGCTACAGGTAATAATAGCTACTTTACTATAAGTGCTAATCCTAAGAGTGGAATAGCTTCAAAGACTTATGATGGTGTTACTTATACATCAGCAATTAAGATGGAGTCAAAGACATCTATTAAGTTTACTGCAGCTAGTGATGTGGTTGTAACTATAATTACTGATACTGCATCAAAATCTATTAAGATTAATGGTACAGCTTATACTACAGATTCAAACGGAGTATTAACACAAGCAATTTCTAAGGGTGCTGTTGAGATTACTAAGGGAGATTCAATGAATGTATATGCTATTATAGTTGAATAATAGATAATTAATATGGTCACATAGTGGCCATATTTTTTTCTATCAAAAAATAATTAAAAATAATTATATTGCAAAAATTATAATTTTTAGGTATAATTAAGCTATAAGGTGGTGAGATTATGGGTATCCTATGGTTTGATGAAAAGAACAAGGATTTAATTGCTACGATAGCCACATCTAATATCACACTAAATAAGCCGGCAAAAGGGTTAATTGATTTTGCCTATAGTGTTATGATTGGTGTTAATCCAGATGAATGTAAGGCTTACATAAAGGCTTTAAATAAGGAAACGGTAGAGAAGGGTGGTATTCCACAATCTCAACTATATACAGTTACAATCCGTCAAAGCTATGGTAGAATTAGTAATAAAGAGTTTATTAAGCGTATTTCACAATTAACAGGTAAGAATTATGATACACCTAAGAAATACCTTATGACATATGATTCAAATGAACATATGCTTATAATTGATTTGAAGAGGGAGGTATAAAACATGCTTTTAGATTTAATGACATTAAATACAGCAATGATATTTGTTTGGTTAGGTATTGCGATTGTGGCTTTAATAATTGAGCTAAACACAACAGACCTATCGTCTATATGGGCTACAGTTGGTGGA
>JAEEGL011193692.1_pt1 | contig 27283 bp, 26 predicted proteins | sample 9134231 | NCBI WGS metagenome assembly JAEEGL01 (sample SAMN16246548, study PRJNA631951) | gut metagenome | biome: gut microbiome; feature: rumen; material: fiber-attached | host: Bos | place: Iran: Karaj | collected 2018-10
CAATGCCTCTCTATTTGAGTGGGTGATAGAGAATCTTTGCAAAAATGCCGTAGATGCAATGGAAGGTTCTGGAAAGATAACGCTTTTCATGAATGATGAAGGTGAGAGAATTGCAATAGAGGTCTCTGACACGGGTAAAGGCATTCGCAAAAAAGACATAGCCAATGTGTTTCGTCCTGGATTTACGACTAAGAAGCGAGGCTGGGGATTGGGGTTGTCACTGGCAAAGAGAATCGTTGAAGAATATCACCATGGAAAGATTTGGGTGAAGAGTTCAGAAGTAGGAAAAGGAACAACTTTCCGCATAGAATTGCACAAGTGAAAATGTCGTGTGCAAAAACAGCATGAAATCCAATACCTTACGATAAAAAAACTCCTTTTATTTGATTTTTATCAGAAAATATTCGTAACTTTGCATGCCAAATGTGTAGTTTAGATACCTTTAAAATAGATTTGAAGGGGCTGAAAGAAGATGACAAGTCATTTAGCTTTCATCTTGACGATACTTATTTTAAGGCAATCGATGCTCCCGATGTCATGCATGGAGAACTCGACGTTGACGTTCAAGTAAGGAATTTGTCTGATATGTTCGAGTTCAACATACATATAGTGGGAGTTATACGCATTCCATGCGACATCTGTTTGGATGACATGGACCAACCGATTGACGCAGACAATCAATTGGTTGTAAAATTAGGCTTAGAGTACAACGACGAAGATGATATCATTACAGTGCCAGAGGATGACGCAATTCTCGACCTCTCGTGGTTCATCTATGAGTTTATTGTTCTCAATATTCCCATCAAGCATGTGCATGCACCTGGAAAATGCAATCCTGCGATGATACAAATGCTCCATGAGCATGACGCTGCCCGAAGCAGTGAAGTGGAAGAAGAGCCAACAACAGACCCGCGTTGGGATGCTCTGAAAAAATTGAAAGACTCCTGAAAAGGAGTAGGGGAAACATTTCCCTTCAAGAGAGAACTAACAAAATGTTTAACTGGAGACGTGGCTTGTTCCATTGCTCCACCCTGTTTATGGGGCTAAGATATTAATAAAATTATGGCACATCCTAAAAGAAGACAGTCTAAGACTCGTACACGTAAAAGAAGAACTCATGACGGCGCAGTAGCTCCCACATTGGCAGTATGTCCCAATTGCGGTGCTTACTATGTATACCACACAGTATGTCCCACTTGTGGATATTATCGTGGTATGGTAGCTATTGTCAAGGAGGCAGCAGAATAATCAATGGGAAACATAAACGCGATAATCACCGGAGTGGGTGGCTATGTGCCAGACTATGTCCTCAACAATGAGGAACTGTCGCGCATGGTAGACACCAGCGACGAGTGGATCATGACGCGTGTGGGCATTAAGGAACGCCATATCCTCACTGAGGAAGGTCTTGGCACAAGTTACATGGCACGTAAGGCGGCTAAGCAACTTCTTACCAAGACGGGTGTAGACCCAGATTCCATTGATGCAGTATTGGTAGCCACCACTACTCCTGACTATAAATTCCCATCTACATCATCCATCGTACTTGGCAAGTTAGGCTTGAAGAATGCATTTGCATTCGACATGTCGGCTGCTTGTGCAGGTTTCATGTATGCGTTGGATATGGCAGCATCCATGATTAAGTGTGGACGATGCAAGAGAATCATCGTCATTGGTGCCGATAAGATGTCGTCAATGGTCGATTATTCCGACCGACAGACGTGCGTACTCTTCGGCGATGGAGCAGGAGCAGTGTTAGTGGAAGCCACTGAGGAAGAGGAATTTGGTGTTAAAGATGCCTTTTTCCGTACCGACGGAAAGGGACTTCCTTACTTGCACATGAAAGCAGGCGGTTCCGTATGTCCACCTTCTCATTTTACTATCGATCATCACTTGCATTACGTTTACCAAGAAGGTCGTACGGTATTCAGATATGCCGTTACAAGTATGGGTGATGACGTGTTGGAGATATTGAAACGCAACAATTTGACGCACGATACCGTGGATTGGGTGATTCCGCATGAGGCAAACTATCGCATTATTGAGGCAGTAGCCAAGCGAGTTGACCTTCCGATGGAGAAAATCGTAGTCAATATCGAGCGTTACGGTAACACCAGTGCCGCCACTATTCCATTGGCGATGTGGGATCATGAAGCTAAGCTAAAGAAAGGTGATAATGTTATCTTCACTGCTTTTGGCGCTGGTTTTGCCCATGGTGCATCGTACTATAAGTGGGCTTACGACGGAGCTGCGTTTGCTGAAAAGAAATAGGAATAACTTAGGGAGTTAAAGGATTCGGGATGATATCCTGTTTTCGCTAAAGGATTATAGAGTGCTTTCAGCACATATTCCTTTTATGAAATACAGGTGCATTCGGTTCCTTTAACTCTCTTTTTTTATAAAAGAAATACATGCATAAAGCCGGATTTGTAAATATTGTCGGAAATCCTAACGTTGGAAAGTCAACGTTGATGAATCAATTGGTGGGAGAGCGTATCAGCATCGCTACTTTCAAGGCTCAAACCACGCGCCATCGTATCATGGGTATCGTGAATACCGATGATATGCAAATAGTCTTTTCAGATACTCCTGGCGTACTCAAGCCAAACTATAAACTTCAAGAGTCAATGCTTGCTTTTTCTGAATCAGCATTGAAAGATGCAGACGTGTTGCTCTATGTGACGGACGTCATTGAGAATCCCGAAAAGAACATGGATTTTCTGGAAAAAGTTAAGAAGATGACCATTCCTGTCTTGTTGATTATCAACAAAATTGACTTGAGCAACCAACAGAAACTCAGTGAATTGGTAGATAAATGGCATCATCTCCTTCCTAATTCCGAAATACTGCCTTTATCGGCTTCCAATAAGTTTGGCATTGATTTGTTGTTGAACAAGATTAAGGAATTATTGCCCGATTCTCCTCCCTATTTCGATAAAGACCAATTGACTGATAAGCCCGCTCGTTTCTTCGTAAGTGAGATTATCCGAGAAAAGATTTTGTTGTACTATGATAAGGAAATTCCCTATAGTGTGGAAGTTTCGGTAGAGAGTTTCAAGGAGTCGGATGAACGAATTGACATCCATGCCGTTATCTATGTGGAACGCGAAAGCCAGAAGGGTATTATCATAGGGCATCAAGGTGTGGCATTAAAGAAAGTTGGCATGGAGAGCAGAAAGGCTCTGGAACGTTTCTTCGGTAAGAAGATATATTTGGAAACCTTTGTGAAGGTGGACAAAGATTGGCGTAGTTCGCAAAAAGAACTCAACAATTTTGGTTATAATCCAGAATAAAGACTATCAGAATAATAGAGATTGACTGTGTCAAATTGTTAGTTTCATTTTGTACATGGCCCATGTACGAATCGTATAAAGCCCATGTACGAATGGTACATGAGCTTTGTACTTTTAGTACATACGCTATGTACTAATTAGAAACGGCTGTTTTACACAGTCTCTTTTTATTGTTTTTTAGTTCGTGTTAGTGGAAATGTTAGCACTGGTTCCCTTTTTGTGGGTACTGAAGTGATAGGCATTTCCACGTCGTTCAGCAACATGGCTTTTGGTCCGATGATAGAAAACAGATCACTAGCGATAAGTGAGTTTTGTGTAGCTTCTTCTTCGGTTGAGAGAGCCACTATGTGACGTAAAAGATAGTCAGGAATTTTGATGTTCTCATTGCGTACCAACTCCTCCTTTTCGTCTTTTATGCCAATGCGAATGAGTTCGTTAAAGGAACGCAATATATAGGCATGGTCATATCCTTCGCGTTGTGCCTTGCGCAACAGTAATTTCTTCATCTTTGCAAGAGACATTGTCTTATTGCTTTGCAAACGCAATACGGATGGAGTGGTACCTATCCCCATAGGTGAATTCCATAACCTATGATTATAGAATCGATAGTTACCCGTAGCTGAAGATGTGCCCAACGATGGAGACCTACCACATAGTTGTGCTTTGAATATTCCGTTTTCTATCAGTTTAATGGCTTGTGGAGCCTGTCCGTTTGCATCAGCCTTGTAATGTCCAAATAGTTTTTTGCCTTCCCATTGACTGATGGTGGGATCCTGCCATAGACTGATTTTCTCATCAACGACTTTCCGTGATAACTTGGCATAATTATTTCGATTGCTACCGAGGAAATTGCGTTCCGTGGACATCAATTTTTCAAGACTGTTTTGGAAGATTCTTACGCAGGCACCTTTCTCTATGAGCAACGGACCGATATAATATTCCTCGTTGGCAGGCAATTCTTCCTTTTGTAATGAAACGCTTATGTGATGACGAAGCCCTTCTATATATGCTGTGCTATCTGCCAGCATGTCTTCTACACATTTGTATTTGCGTTCGAATGCTGTACCGTATTCATATCCACCAGCATTGAAGTGTAATAAGTAACCGAATGACAGGTTGATGAAATCTTGTGGTTGGCATACGCGAATGCCTTCAGAAGTGGTTCTGTATTGGTCGCATTGCTTGGCGTCAATAGATGCGCTGCTTCGTGTAAGCTTGGGATATTCGTATGCAATACGTGAGAGTCGTTTGACGTAATTTTCGAGTTTGTCAATAGGGTAAGTCTCTTCCGCTTCGCTTCGGTGTTCTATGCTGGTGGCAGGAGCAAACGTCAGCAAATCAGGTAGTTCTTTCTCGTCTTCTTCAAGTGTAATTTTCTTGAGTTCCTGACATTTCCGCTCGTATGCGGTTAAAGCTGCTTTGTAATTATCGTTTGTCATTGTCCATGCATACCTTCGCAGATTGTCAATGTCTGTACTCATAGGTATGGATCTTCCACGACTATCAGGATTGGGACCAGAGAGGTTGGTACATTGGTGTGAACCAATCAAAATGTCGGTAGCCATCCATTGATCCCAAGGCGTTAATTGGTTTGTTACTGTTTCGCCAAATAGTGCTTCTATCCGCAAACCACGACGACGCTGCAAACGATAGTCAATAAGGAAAGGAGCTGGTTGGTTTTCCATTCGAAGGCTATCGAGACTACGTTTCATTTCTGTTTCCAATGCCTGAAAAACGATAGAATCTCGCTGAGCATTCGTCAGTTGATTGATAGGTGAATAGTTAAATGCACTAAAAGATGGTGCATCAAGCAAAGGTTTCAACGCGTTAGTTTGTTGGCGACGTTGCGTCTCGATGGTAGCTACGAATAACATGGGTGAAGTTGCCGAAACAGGCACCCATCCAGATTCTGCTCCGCACATGCCAATGAAGGTAGAGGGCGTATCGCCTCCTGATTGAATGTGTGAGAACATTGTCAATGGCGTTCCTATGAGATCTACGCCTCTCACCAGTTCGTCGGGACGGCCATCGGAATAGATGCGATAAACTTCCAATGGCGTAATATTGAACGAGTTGATTCCTCCACGGTCTCCAGTATCTGTGTAACCACCTGTTACGCTTTGGAAAAGATAACCGTATTCTTTCCCTTGTTTCTTGGCTTCGTCTCGAAGCATCTGCCTCAATGTACTTTCAGTATAAGGGCGACGTGTTTCTACGACAAGGTTAGATTGCCTGCTCACGGCGTTTCTACCTCTTGCAGCCCTACCATGTCCATTGCTTTGCGGAAAACTATCAAGTGGAATGCGACTCATGAGAAACTCCTTGAGAATGCCGTCAACGACATTGTTCACGCGACGTGCCTTGACACCTTCTTCGTCATAATGATAACCTCCGTTGAGTAGTTGTTTGCCATAACGGGTGAGTGTTGGGTCGCAATACACTTGGAAATCTTCTGGAAGCACTTTTGTTCCTACCATGTTGCGGAATGTCTGACCACCAGATTTCATACGGTGTCCTTCCATGCGATGTCCAAATATCTCATGAAAGAACACACCACTGGCTTCTCCGCTCATGATGGCTGGCCCCGTAAACGGTTCGGCTATCGGAGCTTTTTCCAATGCTATGAGTCGTCTTCCTATGTCTTCCACGTCAGCACAAAGTTGTTCTTCTGAGGGTAACGAATCTAACTGAGTGGCAAAATAAGTCTTGACGAGTGGGAGTGTCATTCCGTCTTCGGCATTCGTCTCTCCCAATATGAGCAAACGGAAGTGTTGCCGATTTTGTACAACCGACGTACCCTCAGTATTAACAAGGTATGTGCGACGTGTTTCCACTTCCAATCGTACTTGGGCAGAGTTGAAATGTTTCCATTGACGGAAAACGGCTGATACACGGCATAATCGTTGTTCCCACTCTTTCCTTTCCTCTGGAGTCAGCGTTGGATGGGGTAGAGGTGCTTCGTAGTATTCTTCTTTGGGTGCCATGGAGAAACTGGGAGCCTTGTCTTCGTCTTGCGTCATCCTGCGTAATCGGTCAGATACCCCACGGTATGCTTCCTCTGAACGGAAATAGGCGTTGACGATAGCCTGCCAAATAGCTGCTCTGATGGCATCAGGAGAGGCATCTGCTAAAGGTAGTTGTGCCGTCGGAAGGGATTGATTTGTGTTGTTCGACTTATAGTTGTCTATCTCTGGAGACCCAATCCTTATTTGTGGCATAAATGTCCGAGTGTGCTCTTGTCCTGAATTTCCTAACGAACCAAAAGTGGCAATAACGCTGGCGATATGGGAGTCTTCTACAAAGAAACTCATCCAATACGGCTTTTGTTCTTGTTGTTGCAACTCTGCCATGTCTGCGGCAAGCTCTTCTCGCAACACCTGTAGCAACGTGTCTTCGTTAGCGGTTATCGCATGAGTCGCACATAGGGGAAGCAGGAATAATATGAAAGCATTCAAAAGTTTCTTTTTCATCATTTCTTAGTCGATAATAAATTTGTTGCAAAAGTACGAAAAAGATTGAGATGGTGCAATGATTTTGTAAATTATTAGTTGTTGCTCAACGTAAATAGTATATTTAGCTCATGCAAATACTATGTTTGCAATCCCTAAACATACTATTTACGATAGCTAAACATATCGTTTCCACGTCATACGATGTTTAACTAATTCTCAATAAATGTTTTTTTATATCATCCAGACATAATAATCTCAATTATTTTATGTATTTTTGCATCATAAAAAGAAAATGTATGGGAAATTTAGTAGCGATAGTAGGACGCCCGAATGTTGGAAAGTCAACATTATTCAATAGGTTAACCAAATCCCGTAGGGCAATTGTGAGTGATGAAGCTGGTACTACGAGAGATCGTCAGTACGGTAAGTGTTTGTGGAATGGACGCGAATTCTCTGTCGTTGATACTGGCGGATGGGTGGTTAATTCCGACGATATTTTCGAAGATGCCATTCGAAGACAGGTGTTGGTGGCTACGGAAGAGGCTGACCTCGTCTTGTTTATGGTGGATATAACGACGGGTGTAACTGACCTTGATATGGATGTGGCTACCATTCTGAGACGTTCTAAGTTGCCTGTGATTCTTGTGGCTAATAAGGCTGACAACAATGCACAGCTCTATGATTCATACGAATTCTATAGTCTTGGATTGGGAGACCCTTATTGCATCAGTTCCGCTACTGGTAGTGGAACGGGCGACTTGTTAGACGTAGTGATGGAGAAATTGCCTGCTTCTCAGGAAGAGGAAGTAGAAGACGGAATACCACGTTTTGCCGTAGTGGGTCGTCCTAATGTGGGTAAGTCGAGCATTATCAACGCTTTTATTGGTGAAGATCGTAATATCGTTACGGAGATTGCAGGAACCACACGCGATTCTATTTATACCCGATTCGATAAGTTTGGCTTTGATTTCTACCTCGTTGATACGGCTGGAATCCGCCGAAAGAATAAGGTAACCGAAGATTTGGAATTCTATAGCGTGATGCGTTCCATTCGTGCTATCGAAAATTGTGACGTGTGTATCTTGATGATTGATGCAACGCGAGGCATTGAGGCACAAGACATGAACATCTTCCAATTGATACAGAAGAATAACAAATCGTTGGTGGTGGTTGTCAACAAGTGGGACTTGGTGGAAGACAAGACCAATATAGTCATCAAGACTTTCGAGAATGCCATTCGCGATCGCATGGCTCCATTTGTGGATTTCCCAATCATCTTTGCATCTGCTATCACTAAGCAACGTATCTTCAAGGTGCTTGAAATGGCGAAAGAGGTGTATCTGAATCGTACCGCAAAGGTGGGAACGTCCAAACTCAATGAGGTGATGTTGCCCATCATCGAGGCTTATCCACCACCATCAGTAAAGGGTAAGTACATCAAAATCAAGTATTGCACACAACTACCGAATACGCAGATTCCTTCGTTCGTGTTTTATGCCAACCTTCCGCAATATGTGAAGGAGCCATACAAGCGTTTCCTTGAGAACAAGATACGCGAAAACTGGTCGATGCATGGTTGTCCCATCAATATATTTATCCGTCAGAAATAGCCATGAAAAAGATGTTGTATGTTTTCATCGGTTTTTTAGTGGCTACCGTTTGGGCTTGCAATCAAGCAGACCCAAGCGATGTTGCCGCTCATGCTGCCAAGCAATACTATGATTATTTGTTGGAGGATAAATATGAGGCTTTCGTGGATGGTCAATATCGTCCAGATTCCATTCCTGCTTCTTATCGCGAACAACTGATTGTGAATGCCAAGATGTTTGTAGGTCAACAGAAAGAGGAACATCGTGGTATTAAGGAGGTACGCATCGTAGATGCAAAGGCAGATACAGCCCAACATGCCGCCAACGTGTTCCTTCTCTTTGCATACGGAGATAGCACCAGCGAGGAAATCAATGTCCCCATGGTGGAACATGAGGGCATCTGGTATTTGCGCTGATAAGATACATGTTATTTAGAGGATGTGCCTATTTTGACTCATCCTCTAATTCATTATTCACAGAATACCAATCCTTTGTGGCTTTCACTGCTGCCTTTTGTGCAATCAAGGCATTTTCGTCAGTAACACTTACTGAAGGAAAAGATGATGAGATGTTCGTGGCATCAAATCTGGAAGTATTGCCAAGAACAGAGATTTCGCTTCTTGGGGCTATCAAGGACTCATAATAGCAACAGGCGGCAGTATATCTACATAAGCCATAGCCACAATGTGTGCCGTCGCGCGTGAGATCGTATTCATTGTTGTGAATACTTGTTCTCAAATTTTCGATGGCTGTACCGTATGGAATTACAATATCTATTTGATAATCGTTGCAAAGCCTCTTCACAGATTGGGCGATGAGTTCCCATCTCTTCATCGATGATTTCTCTTGATTACCCGAATAATCATCCCAATAACTATGTATTAACAAGAAACCTATAGCTGCTTGAGGTTGGTGTTCCTTAATAAGTGATAATAGTTCATTTAGATATCCTCCTTTCCCCTTGCCCTTCCATTGGTCGTAATATGGAGCGTATGAACTCACTTGATGAATGATGATGAGGTCCCATTTCTCTAGCATGAGAGCTTCCCTGAAAAGAGTACCATCGTTGGCTCTTCCTTCACCAATCGTAATGTTAGCTTCCATGCCTCCAATCACCTTTTTGATGCTATACGAAGATGGGTCTTTATCATAAAAGATGTCATACCAATTCTTGAAAGATGCACCACCTCTAATTGCCTTATACAGACACATATCACTCATGTCTGCACCACTTGCTTTTACTATCAGTGGAAGCATAGCCGTAGCATCATCTGTATAGCTATTTCCTATGTCCAAAACTTTTAAATTTGACTTCTTCAATAATGAATTGTCGGCACATGATGTCAAGCAGATATTAATGCTCAGCAAGAGCATTATCATTCTCGTTTTATGATGATTCCATATTGACATTAATCTCTAAGAGGTTTGTTGTATTGTGATAGGTTCACGATTATTATGACTTGTTTTTTGCAATAAAAACAAAATAACAACTTATTTCCCAACCTCTCCCGTGATGATAGCGCTAAGGTCTTCGCTTTTCTTATGTTTAAACTCAATGTCGTTTTCAATGACTAAGTTGCGCATGTTTTTCAGCAAGTCGGATGCGAAGATGAAGTCGGTGAGACGTTTGTTGGTGCTTTGCATCACTTGACTGCTCTCGCCTTGCCATTCCTTTTCTCCCTTGTGAATAAACAAGATGTTCTCGCCAATACCCATTACAGAGTTCATGTCGTGGGTGTTGATGATGGTGGTAATGCCCAATTCGTGCGTGATGCTGGACAACAAATGGTCAATAACGAGTGAAGTCTTGGGGTCCAAACCAGAGTTTGGTTCGTCGCAGAACAAGTATTTGGGATTCAGTACAATAGCCCTGGCAATGGCAACACGCTTTTGCATACCACCAGATATTTCCGCAGGATACTTGTTTCCGGCATCTCTTAGCTTTACGCGGTCGAGACATTCCATCGCCCGTTTCTTACGTTCGTTGTAGTTCATGGAAGAAAACATGTCGAGTGGAAACATGACATTTTCAAGTACCGTTAGCGAGTCGAACAACGCGGCACTTTGGAATATCATTCCCATTTCACGACGCATCATCACCTTCTCTTTCTTCGTCATTTTCACAAAATCACGACCGTCGTATAATACTTGTCCACTCGTAGGTTCGAGCAATCCCACGAGGTTATTCATCAATACGGTCTTTCCCGAACCACTTCGTCCGATAATGAGATTTGTCTTTCCGTCCTCGAAAACAGTGTTAATGTCTTTCAGTACTTCCCTGTCTCCAAACGACTTATGTAGATGTTTTACTTCAATCATATTACTGCCCCCTAATTTAGGGGGTTGGGGGTCTTTACATATCTAAACTCCCAATCCCCATTATTGATGGTATCTTTTATTTCGTTGATTACTTCTTCAATGTTATTTTCAATATCTTCATTCTTGAATCTAATGACTTTTATTCCATATTGGTTGAGAAACAAAGTTCTTTCTTTATCATGAACTTTTGCCTCTTCCGTATTGTGAACTTCTCCGTCAATCTCTATACATAGTCGAATGGTGGGACAATAGAAATCCATCACGTAATTACCGAAACCATGTTGTTGCCGAAACTTTAACCCATTAATTTGTCTATTTCTTAATCTGTTCCAGAGAATTTTTTCCGATGGTGTTGATTCTCGTCTCAGTTGTTGACGAAAGGATTTGTTGATTGGATCGTTAGAAAGTTTCATACTATGGTTCTATGTAGAGATAAGATTTGGAAGACCCCCAACCCCCTATATTAGGGGGCTAACTTAGGATTTGTGTTAAGAATACATCTGAGAAGAGGATGAGTACACTTGACGTTACCACCGCATCGGTAGAAGCCTTACCTACTTCAACGGAACCACCGTCTACCGTGTATCCAAAGAACGAACTGACGGAGGAAATGATGAAGGCAAAGAACAAACTTTTGATAATACTCATATTCATGAACCAAGGATTAAAGGAATGTTGCAATCCTTCGGTCAAGTCCTCGGGTGTCAAGATGTGCCCAATATATGCCGTTCCGTAAGCTCCCAAGATACCTGTTGCAGATGAGAAGATGACGAGGAAAGGCATAATTGTAATCAAACCGAGAATCTTCGGGAGAATGAGATAACTTGCGGAATTCACTCCCATGATTTCCAATGCGTCAATCTGTTGCGTTACGCGCATCGTTCCCAATTCTGAAGCGATGTTTGAACCCACCTTACCAGACAGAATCAAGCACATGATGGAGGAAGAAAACTCCAACAACATGATTTCGCGCGTGGTGTATCCTGCTACCCAGCGAGGCATCCACGGACTTTCAATGTTTACTTTCATCTGGATGCAAATTACAGCACCGATGAAAAAAGAGATAAGTAGAACGATACCAATGGAGTCCACGCCTAATTGCGTCATCTCCTTCACGTATTGTTTCCAGAACATGCGGAAACGTTCAGGAACGCTAAACGTTCGTCCCATCAATATCAGGTATCTGCCAAATGTGGCAAGTGCATTTATTATAAACATAATTTGCTGCTTATACTTGTATTTGTTGGCGAAGTTACGCATTTTTCTTTTAACATCCAAAATATCTGCACCTTTTTAAACGATAGAGTGTATTATCCAATGCCATAATCACTCCTTGTGCATTAAAAAACGATGTGTTTTCTATGTCGAATATCTTTTTTTTTGTAATTTTGTCGCCAAATCAGACAGCTATATATGGAACAAAATAGTCAAGGCGTAACAAACGATACGATTGCGGAACAAAAGAAATACGACGGGATGGTGCTTCGTACGGAAGGACTCGTCAAGATATATGGTAAGCGAACGGTTGCCAATGGGGTTTCCATCAACGTGAGACAAGGGGAAATCGTAGGACTTTTGGGACCCAATGGTGCAGGAAAGACCACCTCTTTTTATATGACGACGGGATTGGTGGTTCCCAATGCGGGAAAGGTATACCTCAACGACGAGGACATAACCGATTATCCCGTATATCGTCGAGCTCGCGCTGGTATTGGATATTTGCCACAAGAGGCAAGCGTGTTTCGTAAATTGAGCGTTGAGGATAATATCATGGCGGTCTTGGAAATGACGGGAAAGCCACGTACTTATCAATTAAAGAAGTTGGAGAGTCTGCTTACGGAATTCCGACTCAATCACGTGCGTAAGAACAAGGGTGATCAGTTGTCGGGTGGAGAACGAAGACGAACGGAGATTGCTCGTTGCTTGGCGATAGAACCCAAGTTTATCATGCTCGATGAACCGTTTGCAGGCGTAGACCCTATAGCCGTGGAAGACATTCAACACGTGGTGTGGCAACTGAAATACCGCAACATAGGCATTCTTATCACCGACCATAATGTACAGGAAACACTGACTATCACCGACCGTGCTTATCTGCTCTTTGAGGGAAAGATACTCTTCCAAGGAGTACCAGAGGAACTTGCTTCCAATCCTATCGTGAAGGAAAAATACCTTGGTAGCAATTTCATCCTTCGCAAGAAAGATTTCCAGTTGATTGATGAGGAACGTAGACAGAGGGAAAAAGAAGAGTAAATATCGTTTTTTTGATAATTGAAACATATCGTTTTAATAAAGTCCCACGGCTTGGGACAAAAGTCCCAGATGTTGGGATAAAAATCCCACTGCTTGGGATTTTTGTGGGAATAATGTTTGTTTTCTCGCAAACATTCAATGGCGTAAGGCGTTGATAAAGTCAAAAAATCCAAATAATTACATATTTATTAGGTGTTTCGGTGGAAAATGAGTAATTTTGCACCCACTTTTTAAATTGAATGAAGAAATCAAGTAAAAATAGAATAGAAAAGATGAAGATTTCATTTGAAAATCCCGACAAAGTGAATGGCTTGATGACCATCACCGTAGAAGAAGTTGATTACAAAGACAAAGTAGAGAAAGAACTGAAAGACCTTCGTAAGAAAGCCAACATCCCAGGATTCCGTCCTGGTATGGTTCCTATGGGACTGATTAGGCGTCAGGCTGGTATGCAAACCAAGTTGAACGTTATCAATAAGTTTTTGAGCGAAGAACTTTACAAGTACATCAAAGATAACAATATCCAAATGTTGGGTGAGCCATTGCCATCAGAGAAGCAGACTCCCGTAGATATGGAAGGCGAAGCACCATACGATTTCATGTTTGACATTGCCGTAGCACCAGAAATCAACGTGGAATTGACCAATAAGGACAAGATTGATTACTATGAAATCACCGTTGACGACAAGTTGATTGACCAGCAAATCGACATGTATGCTTCACGTGCAGGTAAGTACGAGAAGGTGGAGGAATTTGAAGGCAACGATATGTTGAAAGGTGACTTGCGCGAGTTGGACGAAAACGGAGGTGCAAAGGAAGGTGGCATTGAAGTTGAGGCAGCCGTATTGATGCCTGAATATATTAAGGTAGAAGACCAGAAGGCACTTTTCAAGGGTGCTAAGTTGGGCGACGTAATTACCTTCAATCCCCGTAAGGCTTATCCCGACAATGATTCTGAGGTTTCTTCACTCTTGAAGATTGAGCGTGATGCTATTAAGGAACACGAAGGCGACTTCAGTTTCCAAATCCTTGAGATTAGCCGTTTCGTAAAGGCACCCGTTAACCAAGAGTTGTTCGATCAGGTATATGGTAAGGATGTTGTGAAGGACGAGAAAGAGTTCCGTGAGCGTATTGCTGGTGAATTGAAGATGCAATTGGAAGGCAATAGCGATTGGAAATTCTTGCAAGACGTTCGCCAGTATGTGGAGAAGAAAGTCGGCACGCTTACCTATCCCGATGCTATCTTGAAGCGCGTGATGAAACTCAACAACAAGGACAAGGACGACAAGTATGTTGAGGACAATTACGAGCAGAGTATCAAGGAATTGTCTTGGCATCTCATGAAAGAGCAATTGGTTAGCAAGAACGGAATCAAGATTGACGACGCTGAAGTGAAAGCCGCCGCTATTGCTTCTGCTCGTGCTCAGTTCGCCCAATACGGAATGACCAATATTCCCGATGAGTATCTTGAGAACTATGCCAACGACATGCTCAAGAAGGAAGAAAATGTTCAAGGATTGGTAGACCGCGCCATTGATAACAAACTGATGTCTGCTTTGAAAAAAGTGGTGAAATTAAATAAGAAATCAGTGACATTGGATGAGTTTAATCAGTTAATGAGATAATAATAACTTTTTTTAAGATAAAATTCTTATCTAAGTTTTTTAATTATCGACTTTTTTATTAACTTTGTTCCTAAAGAACCGACGTTAAGAAAAGTCGATAATTTTTTTGTGTAAATTTTAAGTAAGGAAACATGAACGATTTTAGAAAATATGCAACCAAACATTTAGGTATTAATAGCATGGTATTGGACGATGTGCTGAAGGCTCAAGCACATTATTTAAATCCATATATATTGGAAGAACGCCAATTGAACGTGACCCAGATGGATGTGTTCTCGCGCTTGATGATGGAACGTATCATCTTCTTGGGAACTGAGATTGACGACTATACCGCAAATACCTTGCAGGCGCAATTGCTTTACCTGGATTCTGTAGATGCAAAAGACATTTCCATCTATATCAATTCTCCTGGTGGAAGTGTTACCGCAGGCCTCGGTATCTATGATACCATGCAATTCATCAGTAGCGAAGTGGCTACCATCTGTACAGGTATGGCTGCTTCCATGGCTGCCGTGTTGCTTGTTGCAGGTCAAGAGGGGAAGCGTCAGGCACTTCCACATAGTCGAGTGATGATACACCAACCATTGGGAGGCGTACAAGGACAGGCGAGTGACATCGAGATTGAGGCTCGCGAAATTCAGAAGTTCAAGAAAGAACTCTATAAGATTATCTCTGACCATTCACATACTCCTTACGAGAAAGTATGGCAAGACAGTGACCGAAATTACTGGATGGATGCAGAAGAAGCCAAGGAATACGGAATGATAGATAGTATCTTGGTGAAGAAACCTATTGCTGGTTGACATTATTATATTATATAAAGACGAAATAGAAAGAGTAAGTACATGCCAAAGAAAGTTTGTAGCTTTTGTGGAAGAAGTGACCATGATGTAAAGTTATTGATCTCTGGACTTAGTGGGTTTATTTGCGAGAGTTGTGCCGAACAAGCATACGAAATTGTCAAGTCTTCCGGTATTAATGATGTTTCGAATGGTGGACGTAACGGCCAATTCAAGATGAAGAAAATCCCGAAGCCGATGGAAATCAAGGAACACCTCGACCAATATGTAATCGGTCAAGATGAGGCTAAGAAGTTCCTTTCTGTTGCCGTTTACAATCACTATAAGAGATTGCAACAACAGCGTGATGACAATGGTGTTGAGATAGAGAAGAGCAACATCATCATGGTTGGAAGCACGGGTACGGGAAAGACATTGCTTGCACGTACCATTGCGAAGATGCTTGACGTGCCTTTCACTATCGTTGATGCTACCGTATTCACGGAAGCTGGTTACGTTGGAGAGGACGTGGAGAGCATTCTTTCACGATTGTTGCAAGTGGCTGACTACGACTTGGAAGCCGCTCAACGCGGAATCGTGTTTATCGACGAGATAGACAAGATTGCCCGAAAGAGTGATAATCCTTCCATTACGCGAGACGTAAGTGGCGAAGGAGTGCAACAAGGATTGTTGAAGTTGCTGGAGGGAACGATGGTCAATGTTCCGCCAAAAGGAGGAAGAAAGCACCCCGATCAAGACTACATTCATGTAAACACGCGCAACATCTTGTTTATTTGCGGTGGAGCATTCGACGGAATAGAACGAAAGATTGCGCAACGAATGAATACTCATGTTGTGGGATATAACTCGGTGAGAAACCTTCGTCAGATTGATAAGAACAACTTGATGCAATATATCCTGCCGCAAGACTTGAAGTCGTTTGGGTTAATTCCCGAAATTATCGGACGATTGCCAGTGCTTACGTATTTGAATCCTCTTGATAGGGAAGCATTGCGCAGGATTCTCGTTGAACCAAAGAATTCCATCATCAAACAATATGAGAAATTATTTGCAATGGATGGAATTACCTTGAAATTCTCCGAAGACGCACTTAACTACGTGGTAGACAAAGCTGTGGAATACAAGCTTGGAGCCCGTGGATTGCGCTCTATCGTTGAGTCGATGATGATAGATGCTATGTTTGAAATACCTTCGAAGAGGGTGAAGACGTTTGAAGTAACCCTTGATTATGCTGAGAAACAACTCAATAAAACCAATCTACAATCTGCTTAATACTATAGATTACCTGAATTCTACACCTAACAATTCTACGACATGCCAAAAAAAGATTATAATCTTATAGCGAATCTCAAGCATTATTTCGGATTTGATTCGTTCAAAGGAGACCAAGAGGCCATTATCAATAATCTCTTGGACGGCAATGATACTTTTGTGCTTATGCCCACAGGTGGAGGAAAGAGCATGTGCTATCAATTGCCGTCGCTTATCATGGAAGGCACGGCCATCGTTATATCCCCATTGATTGCGTTGATGAAAAACCAAGTTGACGTGGTGAATGGAATCAGTGAAAACGAAGGTGTCGCACATTACTTGAATTCGTCGCTCAACAAGGCAGCGATACAACAAGTGATAGATGACGTGCGTGTCGGCAAGACCAAATTGTTGTATGTTGCACCTGAGTCATTGAATAAAGAGGAGACGGTGGCTTTTCTCAAGGAAGTGAAAATCTCGTTCTATGCCATCGACGAGGCTCATTGTATCTCGGAATGGGGACATGATTTCCGTCCTGAATACCGCAATATCAGACCTACCATCAATAAGATTGGCGTTGCTCCTGTTATTGCATTGACGGCTACGGCAACAGATAAGGTGCGTTCAGACATCAAGAAGAGTTTGGGAATTGTAGATGCATTGGAATTCAAGAGTTCATTTAATCGTCCTAACTTGTATTATGAGGTTCGTCCAAAGACTAAGGAGATAGATAAGCAAATCATCAGGTTCATCAAGCAACATGCAGGAAAGAGCGGTATTGTTTATTGTCTTTCCCGAAAGAAAGTAGAAGAATTGGCTGCCGTATTGCAAGCCAACGACATCAAGGCTGCTGCTTATCATGCGGGATTGGATTCTGCTACTCGTTCGCAAACGCAAGATGAGTTCTTGATGGAGAACATAGATATCATTGTGGCTACTATTGCTTTTGGCATGGGTATCGATAAACCCGATGTGAGATTCGTTATCCATTATGATATTCCCAAGAGTCTTGAAGGATATTACCAAGAGACAGGTAGAGCAGGACGTGATGGAGGTGAAGGTATCTGTTTGGCATTCTACGCATATAAGGACTTGCAGAAATTGGAGAAATTCATGGAGGGCAAGCCTGTTGCTGAACAAGACATAGGAAGACAATTATTGCAAGAAACGGCTGCATACGCAGAGTCGTCGGTTTGTCGTCGTAAGATGTTGTTACATTACTTTGGCGAGGAATATAAGGAACCCAATTGTCATAATTGTGATAATTGCTTGCACCCGAAGGAAAAGCACGAGGCTATGAATTTATTGTTAATTGTTCTTCATGCCATTATTGCCATCAAGGAAAACTTTAGGCAAGACTATGTGGTTGACTTCATCAAGGGTAGGGCAACTGATGACATCACTTCCCACAAGCATCATCAATTGGAAGAGTTTGGTTCTGGCGAAGATGAGAATCCCAAATTGTGGAATCCTGTGATTCGTCAGGCACTCATTGCTGGTTACATCAAGAAAGATGTGGAAAATTATGGATTGTTGAAAGTCACCGCTGCAGGTAAGCGATACATCAAGAATCCGAAGTCATTCATGATAGTGGAAGACACCGAGTTTAAGGAAGACGGTGATGATGAAGGTGCTGAGGCTGTAGGTGCAGCTCTCGACCCCACACTTTATGCCATGTTAAAAGATTTGCGCAAGCAAATGGCACGTAAGTTGGAAGTTCCGCCATACGTAATATTCCAAGATGTTTCGTTGGAACAAATGGCCACCATGTATCCTATTAACCTCCAGGAATTGCAAAACATTCAAGGAGTGGGTGCAGGAAAAGCAAAGCGTTATGGTAAGGAATTCTGTGAGTTGATTGAAAAGCATTGCAAGGAAAATGGCATTGAACGTCCAGAGGAATTACGTGTAAGAACCGTTGCTAAGAAGTCGATGTTGAAAGTGAAAATAATTCAAAATATCGACCGCCAAGTAGCTCTTGATGATATCGCCCTTGCACAGGGATTGGAGTTCGAAGAGTTATTAAGCGAGGTGGAAGCCATTGTATATAGTGGTACGAAATTGAACATTGACTATTTCTTGGAAGAAGTGATGGACGATGATCATGTAGACGATATCTATGATTATTTCCGCGAAAGCGAAACAGATGATTTACAAGTTGCCATGAAAGAACTTGGTAACGAATACGATGAGAATGAGATTCGATTGGTAAGAATCAAGTTCTTCTCTGAAATGGCCAATTAATTTTCTATTCAAGAACAATCTCAACAACAAAGCAAAATGGGAAAGACAGACAGTAAAAGTTTTCAGATATACTTGGACAATATAGGCAACAAGAGTTTGTTATCTGATGAACAGGAAAAGCAATTGGCAAAGCGTATCAAGGATGGAGACGAAAAGGCAATAGACCAATTGGTAAGTGCCAATCTGAGGTATGTTGTGACTTTAGCCAATCAATATGCAAGACAGGGTGTTTCCGTAGACGACCTCGTGAGTGAAGGAAACATCGGCTTGTTAAAAGCTGCAAGAAAATACGGTAATGCTTCTGACAAGAGATTCGTTTCTTTTGCCGCTCCGTATATCCGTGATAATATGGAACGTGCGATAGAACGCCAAACGGGATTGTTGCGTACACCTATGACAGAGGCTGCCAAGATAGAACACTTGCGTTCTAAGATGATGTCAATGAGTGAACCTATTCCTGCAGGAAGCCAAAATAACTTTAGCTTATTGAATGTATTGGAAGATACTAACGCTTCCTCGGCAGACGAAAACATTGAACGGGAAACCCTTTCTGATGAGTTAAAGGGCGTGTTGTCTGTTCTCAATGAGCGTGAAAACCAAGTCTTGGTAGATTACTATGGCTTGCAAGGCGAAAGATTGACAATGGCGGAGATTGGCGAGAAGATGCAACTCAAGCGCGAAAGAGTGCGTCAAGTGAGAGATACGGCTCTTAGGAAACTCCACCGCGCTGCGCGCCAAGGTCGTACATAGCATTCTGGAATTCCTTTTCGTATGGCAGTTGCAATTTATCCATCATGTTGGGAAATACCATATTGAAACTGCAATAGTAATAGGCAATGAATTGATGGTAGTCAAATTCCATATCGGGAAGGCTTTGTAATACGTATGATTCCCTTCGATTCTCTCCATTTTGCCATACGATAGCCATTTCCATCGCCAACATTCTTACTTGGTTGACATCCAAACGCTTTAGGTGGCGAATGGCGAAAAACATTTCTTTCGTTAGGATGCGCGAATCTATTTCGTAAGATACTTCATGAGCGATTGTTTCCGTATCGGGAACAATCGTTCTTTTCTCTTCTTGCAATACAACGGATGGTTCGGGAATATCTTCTTGTTCCACTACGGGAGCAGGCATTTCATTCCCTGTCATTTCTTCATGTGAGAAAAGAAACATGGACAAGTCTTGGGTGTTTTTCTTTTTCTTCCTTTTCATCATTCATCGTCGTTATCGCTCTTCTTGTTAGAGCCAAAGATCCAACTTAGAATACTTTTCCCAATCTTGCGTTCCAATCCTGCTTGTGTGGTAGGAATGCCTGTCTCTTTCGTGAACTTCCTTTTCATGGCAGACAATCCATATTCCTTTTTAATATACCACCACAAATCTTTCTTCTTTTTTGCCATTCGCGTAAGGTGTTATAGGTTTTTAGTTTTGCAAAGATAGTGATTTTTCAGTAAATGGGGAGATTTTGTTCAAATAATTTTGAGATTTAATGAAATTACTATATCTTTGCCAATAGGAAAATAACATAATGATAATCGTATGAAAAGACTAAAGTTTTATTTATTGGGATTGATAACTGCGCTTATCGTATCCGCTTGTGGAACATCTCGTACTGTGCCCATCACAGGACGTAAACAGACGTTGATGGTTTCTGATGCAGAGGTGTTGAGCCTTAGTACTCAAGAGTATAACAAGTATATGCAGAGTGCCAAGAAGTCAACTAACGCTACCAATACCGCTATGGTGCAAAGAGTGGGGCAGAATCTTGCAAATGCCGTTACTACGTATTTGAGAAATAACGGATTACAGGATGAAATCAGCCAATACAGTTGGGAGTTTAATCTGGTGCAAGACAATAATGTTAATGCATTCTGTATGCCTGGCGGTAAGATTGTGGTGTATGAGGGATTATTGCCCGTTACGCAAAACGAGGCTTCGCTTGCCATCGTACTTGGCCATGAGATAGCCCATGCTGTTGCCAAACACTCTGCTGAGCAGATGTCTAAGCAGATTCAACAACAATATGGCTTGCAAATCGGTACTGCAATAGCAGGCGCATTAGGTATGGGACAGAATACACAGAGTATCGCACAGATTATCGCGCAAAAGGGTTTGCAGTTCCGTAACTTGGCTTATTCACGTGAACATGAAACTGAAGCTGACCGAATGGGATTGATTTTTGCGGCAATGGCTGGATATGACCCGAATGTTGCCGTGAACTTCTGGCAAAGAATGGCGGCAAGTTCTGGCAATAATACATCCGAGTTCTTTAGCGATCACCCGTCTGATGCCACTCGTATCAACAACATTCAGAAGCATTTCTTGCCAGAGGCGTTGAAGTATTACAATCCTCCAAAGACCGCGACGACAACAACGAAAAGCGCAACCAAGAAAACAACAACCAAGAAAACAACGACAAAAAAGACGACTACCAAGAAGAAATAGCCCTTCTTTCCCGTCTTTTTCCGTGTTTTGCAAATTTCTGCAAATTCACTTCACAATTGAGAATTATTGCAAACCAAGTTTCTTGTTTGGTTTGCAATAATTTTTTAACTTTGCAATATGAATCAAATGTTTGACATACTCACCAGTCGAGAGCTGTTCTTGCTCATCATGGCAAGTGTCACGTATGTGGTGCTTTTTATAGTTGCCGTGCAAAATAGCCGTAGGAAAATCCTCTTGTTACAAGAGCGATTGAATAAGGTACACGCAATGAAGGAAGAACAATTGGCGAATAGTAATCAAAATATTGAGCAAAACTTACAACGCATTGCCCAACTGGAATCTATCATACAGAAATTGGGAAACGAAAACTCTATGTTACGTTTGGAGTTGGAAGAACAGAAAGCGCGTTTGGATTATGCCAATACGATAGCGATGATTGAGAACGAGAAACGTGAGCAAGCGGAGACAGTTATCTTTGGTAGCGATGTGTATCTACGAATGAAATCATTGTTAGCACAAGGGCGCAGCATGAACGACCATGATTTCGTGGAATTGAATCAAGTGGTAAATTCTGTCTATACCAACTTCACCGAACGATTGTATAGCTTGTGTAAATTGAGTAATCATGAATTCCGTGTGTGTTTGCTGGTGAAGGTAAGAGTACAACCTAAGGACATCGCAACGCTAACGGCACATTCTAAAGAAGGCATTGCCACTACTCGTAGTAGATTGTACCAAAAAGTATTCGGCAAGAAAGGTTCTTCGAAAGAATGGGATGATTTCGTACTTTCGCTTTGAGAGATTATACACATTATTTATATATATGACTATGATTGATTTCTTATCACAACATTTATGGCAAATGTGGGCGGTGATAGCCGTTCTTTGCTTAATCTTGGAATTAACGGCAGGCGATTTCTTTATCATCTGCTTTTCCATTGGTGCCGTGTTTGCTGCCGCATGTGCCGCTATGGGTGGCAACTTCTATTGGCAAATGATCGTGTTTGCGGCACTTACCTTGGTTAGCTTGTTCCTTGTTCGTCCATTTGCCTTGCGTTATTTGCATCGCAACGAGGAGCATCGTGTCAGCAATGCCGACGCGTTGATTGGCAGAAAGGGTCGCGTGGTAGAAACCATTGAGAAAGGTGGTTTTGGCAGAGTTGCCATTGATGGCGACGTTTGGAAGGCCGTTGCTATCAATGATGATAAAATCCCAGAGGGAACTTCTGTTCGTGTCGTGAGTCGCGAGAGTATTATTATTACCGTAGAAATTATTAACAATTAAATACTTAGATTATGGATATTATGAGTTATGTGTTGATAGCTATCATCGTACTTGTAGCTATCTTCGTGAAAATGGCATTGGTGATTATACCACAGTCTGAAACAAAGATTATTGAGCGTTTAGGGCGTTATTATGCTACGTTGAAACCTGGTATTAACATCATTATTCCTTTCATCGACCGAGCTAAGGCGATTGTTACCATGCAACATGGTCGCTATGTTTACACCAATACGATTGACTTACGTGAGCAGGTATTTGACTTTGCTCGTCAAAACGTTATTACGAAAGACAATATCCAGATGGAAATCAATGCTTTGTTGTATTTCCAAATCATGGATCCTTTCAAGGCTGTTTATGAAATCAACAACTTACCAAACGCTATTGAGAAATTGACGCAAACAACGTTACGTAATATCATTGGTGAATTGGAACTCGACCAAACGCTGACCAGTCGTGATACGATTAATACCAAACTTCGTGCCGTTCTCGATGAGGCTACCGATAAGTGGGGTGTGAAGGTGAATCGCGTTGAGTTGCAAGACATTATTCCACCATCAAGCGTGTTGCAAGCCATGGAAAAGCAGATGCAAGCAGAACGTAACAAGCGTGCGACAATCCTTACGAGTGAAGGACAAAAGCAAGCCGCTATCTTGCAATCAGAAGGTGAAAAGACTTCTACCATTAACCGTGCTGAGGCTGCCAAGCAACAAGAGATACTTCATGCGGAAGGTGAGGCGCAAGCTCGCATTCGTAAGGCAGAAGCAGAAGCTATCGCCATTGAGAAGATTACGGAAGCTGTGGGTAAGTCAACCAATCCTGCCAACTATCTCTTAGCTCAAAAGTACATACAGATGATGGAACAATTGGCGGCTAACGACCAGACAAAGACCGTTTACTTGCCATTCGAGGCTACCAATATGTTGGGTAGTATTGCTGGCATTAAGGAATTGTTTAATGAGAAATGAAGATGATACGTTTGGCTTATAGACTCTTTCTTTTCTTTGTCGTTTTATTGACGATGGTATCATGCTCCGAGAACTATTCACGTGGTGAGAAAGTGGGTACGGTTATCGAGTTTGCACAATCGGGATTGATTTGGGATTCGTGGGATGGACGGCTTAACCTTACTCAAACGGGTATGAATACGGCTGGCGAACCGTTTACTTTCTCACTTGACAACGACCGTGATGATCAACAACCGTTGGTAGACTTGCTTTATCAGGCACAAATCGAAGGATGGAAGATTAAGATTAAGTACCATAAGGTGATGGGATGGAACTGGTTTGGCAATCGCGGACGTTCAGACTACTTCGTAGATGAAGTTACGGTGTTAGATAAGGATTTCGCCAATCCTCTACGCAATGTAAAGGGAGGTCGTGAAGGACATATTATCGACACCGTCTATGTAGTGATAGATAAGTCGGAATTGTTCAAAAAATAGTGGAGAGAAGTAAGAGGTGAGTGGTGAGAGATATGCTTAGAGTCATTGTGAAAGTGAAGTGAAAAGGTATTCTCTCGCTTCTCACCTCTCACCCCTTACCTCTATATCACCCTTTAATCAATTCCACGATACGAGCCATTTGGTTTGGAATACGTATTTGTTGTGGACATTTCTTCAAGCAAACTTCGCAATCCATGCATTGGTCAGCTCCAGCTTTCTTGTCGATGGCTTTCTTGTATCCTTTCTTGAATTGAGCAATTCTCTTGGAATAATCAGGTGCTGATTTATCGGGCAATGGCAATAGTTTATTATTGACGGCTTCGTTGTAATAAGAGAAATTCTTGGGAATATTGACTCCGTACGGACAAGGCATACAATAACTACAAGCGGTGCAAGGAATAGTGGGATAGCCATTCATTCCATCCGCGATTTGTGCCAATAATGTTTTCTCTTGTTCTGTGCATGGGTCGAGTGGTGAGAATGTGTTCACATTGTCTTCCAAATGTTCCATATTGTTCATTCCGCTCAAGGCAGTCAATATGTTAGGTAATGTACCTACCCATCTGAAAGCCCATGAAGCAATGCTGTCGTTAGGACGTTTTGCTTTTAATTGATTGGCGAATTCATCTGGGATGTTTGCCAATCTTCCTCCCAACAATGGCTCCATCACAACTGCTTGAAGACCAGCCTTTTCCAATTTGTTATACAAGTACTCTGCATCTGCGTCTTTTTTCCATCCACCATTTCCGAGAGAAGCATGTCGCCAGTCAATGTAATTCAACTCGATTTGTACGAATGTGAAGTTATACTTGTCGTTATTGTCTACCAACCAGTCGAATACTTCCACGTTTCCGTGATATGAGAAACCAAGGTTGCGAATGCGTCCAGCGTCACGTTCTTTTACCAAAAAGTCAAGCAATCCGTTGTTGATGAATCGTTCGTTGAATTCATCCATTCCACTTCCACCAATGGAATGCAACAGATAATAGTCGATATAGTCGATTTGCAACCGCTCGAAAGACTTTTCATACATCTTCTTCGATTCCTCAAAAGAGTGCATCCTTCGGTTTTGGTTCGACATTTTCGTTGCGATGTAATAGCTATTGCGCGGGTGTCGTTTCAAAGCAATGCCCGTTACAACTTCAGAATTGCCATACGCAGGAGCCGTATCGAAGTAATTAACACCATGAGCAAGAGCGTAATCCACCAACTCATTCACTTTGTCTTGGTTCTTTGGCAAACGCATCATTCCGAAACCCAATAGCGAAACCTTATCGTTGGTGTGATGATTCACGCGATAAGTCATCTTGGGAGCACCGTCTTGCATCGTTCGAGGAGCAGAAGGTGTAGTGTTTTTGGCAAATACGTTCAATGGTTCAAGGCTCATCAAAGCCATGGCAGATAGTGTTCCTGTGCCAATGTGCTTGATAAACTGCCTACGATTCATGTCGTTCTTTTTGTCGTTCATGATAGAAAAGATTAATAGTTTGTGCAAATGTACAAAAAAACTTTTAATGTTTTTGCACTTTGTAGTTATTTTTGTAAATATGAAGAATTCTTTCTTGCAAAATATTCTGTGAATTATTCCGACAAAATAATATCCAGAAAAATGTCGAATGAAGTGTTAAAAATGGGGGATGATGTGTTTTTGGGAGGCGAATAGTTTGTTTTTGCTTGCCAAATGATGCCTTGTGATTGCTAAAGCATATAGTTATAGTGCGTAAATATATGCTTTAGCCATGCTAAATATATGCTTTATGGAGCCTGAAAAGGCATGTTTTTGAGCGGAAAAGCAATGTTTTTTAGAGGCTAATGTTATTCATTATTTTGTAATATGTTGAATGTTAGTTGATTATAAAAATGCGATAAAGTGGCAATTTTTAGCACCGAGGTAAAGGTTGGTTGGAAATAATGCCGTTTTTTAAGTCCTTTTTTCTACTTTTTCTTGACATTCTTTCCTTCAAACTTTATTCGTGAAAGCAATAACTTTATCATTTGTTGATTTCCATTCATAAAAAAGCGCCCACTCATGTTTGTATCTCAACAATTTTCGTTATATTTGCATGGCAAAAACTGATTAAAATGAATATATGTATTGTTACGGGAGCTCGACCAAACTTCATCAAGGTGGCTCCCATCGTTAGGGCAATCAAAAATGCGGAACGCCATGGGCGCGACATACAATATCGTTTGGTTTACGCGGGAAAAGAAGATGATTCCACGTTGGAACCGTCGTTGTTTGAGGACTTGCAGATAGACAAGCCCGATGTATATCTTGGGGTGGATTGCGAGAACTTGAACGAATTGACGGGACAAGTAATGTCGTTGTTTGAACGGTATTTACAAGCAAACAAAACCGATGTGGTAATCGTGGTAGACGATTTGGCTTCCACGATGGCTGCTGCTATCGTAACCAAGAAGCAAGGAATCACGTTGGCACATATCGTTGCAGGCACTCGTTCGTTCGATATAAAGATGCCCAAGGAAATTAACCGTTTGGTGATTGATGGTTTGAGTGATTTACTCTTTACCGCAGGAATGGGAAGCAATAGCATTGCCACGCGAGAAGGTGCGGAATTGTCGAAGATATATATGGTTGGCAATATCCTTATGGATACGTTGCGCTTCAATTTACCACGATTGAAGAAACCATCGTTTATCACCGAGGAAGACGAAAAGAATGGTTATTTGGTGTTTACGTTAAACAGAAAGGCGTTGATGGCAGACCGCGCCAACCTCTCCCGTATGTTGAAAGCCATGATTGACAATGCGCAAGGCAAAACCATTTATGCCCCATTACGCGAAAGCGTAGCCGCAATTTTAAATGAAGAATGTAGAGGAAATGAAGAATGTAGAATGAAGAGTGAAGAATCGGCTGGCGCCTTGAATCCAGATACAGAAAAAGATTCTTCATTCTTCATTCTTCATTCTTCATTTAAGAATATTCTTCATTCTTCATTTAAAACAATCCCTCCCTTATCTTATTTGGAGTTTGGTTGGTTGACCGCTCATGCTCGTGGTATTATTACCGACTCTGGTAATGTGGCGGAAGAGGCAACGTTCAATGGTGTTCCATGCATTACGCTTAACAGTTATACCGAACATATCGAGACGGTGAAGGTAGGTACTAATGTGCTCGTGGGCGAAGATGCCGAATTGTTGGGTGAATCCGTGAGGAAAATGTTGCGTGGAGAATGGAAGCAAGGCAATTTGCCCGACCGTTGGGATGGTCGTTCCGCAGAGCGTATCGTGCAGATATTGATGGAATATGCGGAAACGAAC
>JAEEGL011556099.1_pt1 | contig 27280 bp, 24 predicted proteins | sample 9134231 | NCBI WGS metagenome assembly JAEEGL01 (sample SAMN16246548, study PRJNA631951) | gut metagenome | biome: gut microbiome; feature: rumen; material: fiber-attached | host: Bos | place: Iran: Karaj | collected 2018-10
ATATTAAGGGATGCATTAAGTTTATCGAGGATAATACTGGTGCTAAGTGGAACTGGGATGCATATTTTGCTGCAATGAAGAGGTTCAATATAGAAACAAAGTATGAGCTTCAGAAGTGGGAGATCAACCAGACACCTAACCCACAGCTCATAGGACCATGCTACGAGCTGTTCCGCAAGTGGAACTATGAAATGGATGGTGGTCTTGACCCGCGTATCATCAAGACTTTCTACAATGTAGACAAGATCATGAAGAAGGCCTATGAGATGAAGGATGAGCCTTGGCGTGGCAAGATGAAATACAGAGCTATCGTATGGTCTATTCCGGCACATTATTATGCAAACTTCTCCAACTGGATGGCTAACTGTTGGGGCGTAGATATTCTGGTAGAAATGGAGTCGCTTAACTTCACTAAGCCTCTTGAAACAGAGAACAAGGATGAAGCTTTTAAAGATCTTGCAAGACTTTATGAGCGAATGGTAATGAGACGTCACACTAACGGTGGCTACGATCATGTTGTAACAGAGCTTTGGAGACAGTGCGAGCAGTGGAATGTAGATTTTGTTCTCATGTATCAGCATGTTTCCTGCAAGAATATGGCTACTGTTCAGGGATTATTTGAGGATCAGGCAAGAGAGCGCGGCATTAAACTCCTCTGGGTCAGCCACGATCTTATGGATCCAAGAACTGTTTCAAGAAAGGATATGCGTGCCACGGTCAATGAATTTATGCGCACTGTGATGAAGGCCGAACCAATCGATCCTTCACTTGAAGATTTTGAGGATGACACCACATGGTGAGCAGAGCACATATATATAGATAAGTGCGGATCATGGGGACACTTGGCGAGGTTATGCCGAGCCTAGTGAGAATTCCACGAGCAGACATAAGGAAAAAAGATATGCGTATTTTACCACTAACAATTATGTAAAGAGGGGGACATAGAAAATGAAATATTTTGGCGGATGTGATGTTGGTTCAACCTACACAAAAGCAGTTATTATCGATGAAAATGGCAAGATGGTTGCAAATACCACTTTAAAGAGCAAGATCATTGCACAGGAATCAGCAGAGATGGCTATGAAAGAAGTTGTGAGCCAGGTTCCGGAACTCAGTAGTTCCAAGGATCTTACTTATCTGATAGGTACTGGTTATGGACGAAACAAAGTTCCTTTTGCTGATGAGAATATATCTGAGATTTCATGCCACGCAATGGGCGTGCATGTAACAAATCCAAGCGTTAAGGCTATCATAGATATCGGTGGTCAGGACGTAAAAGGTATTGCGATTGATACTGATGGAACAGTCAAGAACTTTGCGATGAATGACAAGTGTGCTGCAGGTACAGGCAGATTCTTCGAGGCTATGGCCAGATCTTTTGAAATGAGTCTTGAAGATTTTTCCAAGCTTTCACTTAAGGCCAAGAACGTTATTCCAATCACAGCACAGTGTACTGTATTTGCTGAGTCAGAGGTTATCACTCTTGTAGGAGAGGGCAAGCCTATGGACGAAATCGCAGCCGGAATCGAGATGGCAGTTGCAAAGAGATGTTTTGTTATGTCCAAGAAGGCTGGAGCGACAGATTCGATCACACTTACAGGCGGATGTGCCAAGAACGACGGCCTTAAGGCAGCTATTGAACAAGTTCTTAAACTCAAGGTTGTTGAACTTTCAACAGACCCACAGCTTATGGGTGCTCTTGGTGCTGCTGAGTATGCGAGACAAAAAGGCCTTGCAAGATAAGGGAGAGGATAGTCTATGGATAAAGCGCTGAAAATCATTTTTAAAATAATAAAGATACTTACTGTAATCACAGGCGTTTTATTTGTTATCTATTTCTGGAATCTGGATCAGAAGCTGATGGCATGGCTATACACGATAGTCAACAAGATATTTGACCGTAAGAAGTCGGATATAAGATTCTGATCATTTTGATCGTGGTCTTATCGATCAGATAAGGCTGATAACTACTATAGATTCGAGGACAACTGGATAACATGAAATTATATGACGGAATAATATCGGATACTTTGGATGTGCTGTCCGGATTTGAAGCTAGAGGGTCTGTAAAAAGATATCCCTATAAAGGTAGTTCGTGGAAAGACAACGGAAACAGCGAATTCATCATGCAAAGAGATGTTGCGCTTGAACTTGGATCCGGTGGAGAACCTTCTGTTAACTATACACTGGTTACTACTTCGGGTATTGTGACTGAAAATGAAACATTAGTGTATGGACCTGACATTAATGAAATACATGGGAATATCTCTTTTGCCAGAATTGTGATACTTGAGACTGAGGATCTTGAAGAAGACAAGGATCAGGAGAAAGCCTTTGCTGCTATACGAAATCTCGAATTTGTAAGGTATCATGTTTTTCCAAAAGGCTACATGGTAAGAGTATCGGCGCGTAGCAATCAGGAACAGATCCGCATCAGTCAGGGAGCATATGTTAACGGTATCTCTTTTGCCAAGGTTGGAGCTCTTTATATCAGAAAATATAAGGAAGTCTCAGGGGTTAAAAATGTCCGTGTGGTTTTCATTACCGACAGAGAACTCGTAGAAAAGCTCATGCCTAACGCAGACAAGGTGGACACTATCACTAAGACGCTCACTCATATTTTGGACGGAATGCCTACGGACTGCGGGCATTGCAGCATGAAGAGTGTATGCGATGAGGTTGATGGAATGAGGGAACTACATTTGGGCAAAATGAAAAAGAGTTAAGATTGCAGAGAAACATAGACAAAAGGGGGAATAGAATTGAAGCAGGAATATGAAGCACTGTTTACGCCATGGAAGATCAGGAATCTTGAAATCAAGAACAGAATAGTCCTGGCGCCTATGGGTGGAACATGTATTTTCGGCTGGATGGAGCCGGGAGGAAGTCATTTTGATAAAGAGGCTGCAAGACTTCTTCTCAAGATTGCCAAGCATGACTGTGGCCTTGTTATTCCGGGAATTGCTCCGGTAAAAGATATGCTGGGCGGCAAATGGTTATATCAGAACCAGGGAAAGTTTAAGCAGCTGGCAGGATTTATGGATCAGGTTCATGAGACAGGCGCCAAGATGTTTGTACAGTTAACCGCAGGATTTGGCAGGTCTTTTGCTCTGACCGATCCACTTGCTATGCTCATCAGGAACAAGGCCTTAGGGACAGTTGCCAAGCCTTATATTGACCCTGAATATCTTACGGCTGCACCTTCAGTTCTTCCTAACAGATGGGCTGATGATATCATGACAAGACCCCTTACTGTAGACGAGATTCATCAGATTGTGTATGCATTTGGTGAGACTGCAAGACTGTGCAAGGAGGCAGGAGTAGATGGTATAGAGGTTCACGCTGTTCATGAAGGGTATCTTCTTGACCAGTTTACCCTTGGTTATACTAATCACAGAACTGATGAATATGGCGGCTCTTTTGAAAACAGATACCGTTTTGCGGTAGAAATAGTTAAGGAAATCAAGAAAAAGTGCGGAGATGACTTCCCTGTTTCTCTTCGCTATTCGGTTCGCTCGATGACAAAGGCATTCCAGTATGGTGCAATGCCGGGTGAGAAATTCGATGAGATCGGCAGAGATATGGAAGAGTCAGAAAAGGCTGCCAAGTATCTTCAGGATGCCGGTTATGATATGCTCAACTGTGACAATGGTACTTATGATGCCTGGTACTGGGCACATCCACCACAGTATATGCCTCAGAACTGCAATCTTGAGGATGTTACACATATCAAGAAATTTGTAGATATCCCTGTTGTTTGCGCAGGTAAGATGGAGCCAAAGGCCGGAGCCAAGGCTATTGAAGCCGGTGATATCGATGCTATGGCAGTTGGACGACAGTTCCTTGCAGATCCTAAGTGGGTTGCCAAGCTTGAGAGAGGCAGAGAGGATGATATCCGTCCATGTATCTGTTGCCATACGGCTTGCTTTAATCTGACCAAGCATGGTAACAGCGCTAATGATCAGGACCTCTCTGAATCAGCAGGAATGTGCAAGTGTGCAGTTAATCCTCGCAGTATGCAGAGTAAGAAATATCGTGTAATACCTGCCAAGGAGCCCAAGAAGATTGCTATCATTGGTGGTGGTATAGGCGGAATGGAGGCAGCAAGAATTCTTGCTCTTCGTGGCCATGACCCTGTTATTTATGAGAAGAGTAGCGAACTTGGCGGCGTATTTATTGCAGCTGCAGCTCCGGAATTCAAGGAGAAGGATAAAGCCCTTATTGAGTGGCAGAAGAGACAGCTCAAAAAACTTGGTGTCGAGATTCACATGAATACAGAGGTTAGAGCAGATTCTCTTCCTCAGGCAGATGAGTACATCATTGCTACCGGAGCAGAGGCAAATCGTATTCCTATACCCGGGGCAGCTGACTATGCGATGGATGCCACAGATTATCTGCTTGGCAAAAAAGAAGTTGGTAAAGACGTTGTTATTATCGGCGGTGGTCTTACAGGATGTGAAATTGCTCTTGATCTTTTCAGAAAGGGCAAAAATCCTCAGATAGTTGAGATGAAGGACGATCTTATTGCTGTCAAGAATATGTGCCTTGCCAATACAAGTTACCTTCGTGACTGCTTTAAGACAAACAAGGTTCCTGTTTATCTCAAGGCTTCTGTTAAAGAGATTAAGGATAACAGCGTAGAAATCATTACAGGTGATGGAAGAAATAAGACTCTTCCTGCAGATAGTGTTATCATGTCAGTCGGATATCATGCAACACCTCTAATTCAGCCAGCCAAGAATGTACATCTTCTTGGCGATTGCAAGAAAGTTGGAAATGTCAGAAGTGCAGTATGGGGCGCCTGGGATATTGCAATGAATATTTGATGTAGTATTTGTATGGTCATAAGCTGACACAATACGATTATCGAATTTCCGAGGAAATTTGGTGTCATATATTATGAGAAACTTCGTGGTGGAAAGCTGCGAAGTTTCTTTTTGTTGCACAAGACCGGCAAGCGAATGGATGCTTGCATACTAATTCATTTGCCGGACGTAAGGACATGGAGCACAAAGTGCGGAATGTCTGTGTGCAGAATTGAGTAGGAATCAGCCTACTCGATTGCACAAGACCGGCAAGCGTGTTGAATAGTAGTTCTATCAAATCGAATTAGAAAATAATAACATGGCAAAGATAATGATATTTTTGTTATTATGGATGATTTAAAAATAATAACAAGTCATCAAAATGAGGCTGTCTAGTATTACTAAATTATGCTCATTGGCAATAAAACTGGTTAATTTATAATACCATAGTCCCTATTTTCCTGTTCCGTGGTATTATAAAAACACTAGCAACTGATTAATTTCATAATAACAAACTAATATTTCTGGTTATACTGGTATTATTTGGGGCGAAAATGATAGCTGTAAAAAGAACATAAATCAATAAAATGCAAATATATAAACTATCTTTCACCTTTCTCAATATAATCAAGGATTCCCATCATGGATGAATAGGCAAGATCATACTCTTTATTACCAAGGCTTTTATACTTCTGGGCAGTCTTTTCGAGAAGCTCAACAGCTGCAGTCCAATCCTCGTCTGTCATCTCGTTTTTGCTTTTATTCAGTGTCTTGGCAAATGACCACAGATCATTGCATACATTGTAAAAGAGTTTTTGCTGTTCCAATTGACCTTCCTCATAATTATTCTTCTATTCTTGCCTTAATCAAAAATGTTTCTTCATTTTTGATTAAATCAGACAATGTCTCTTTAGCCTAAATCAGACATTCTCTCCTTCGCCTAAATCATATAGATTCTATTATGTTATGACGACCTGAGCAAAATAATCATGGTTATATCATATTATTCCAGGTCTTTTCTGGATATTTCTATAGAAGGATAGTGTGAGAGCGTGGTCAGATCTGTATCTAATGGAGTAGCATATTCCATGAAGAAAACTTCAGGATTCTGAGCCTGGAGCTCTTTTAACCTGTCTTTTGTTATATTTTCATCGGATGAAACATAAACTACTGAAACTACGCCAACATTCTCTTCGGCATTAGCGCTGCTAGGCTCAATGTCACCTTTTAAAATCATATATACTTCTTTCATACTTTGTCTCCAATACGATTCTCGTTTTTTTTGAGGGAATTCAATACTCTTTAGAATACCGTATTTCTGAAGAAATTGGGTATCCTATACAAAGGGAAATTATAACTTAGATTGCTGAGTTATGCTAGTATACGGACACAATCATAAAAACATATTTTGGATTGCAATTTGAACTTTTTATGTTAAACTTTTTAAATGATTGTGTTTTTTCGTTGGATAATCTTCCGAAAATTCCACATACATAGCAGAATATTGTATGATTTCTTTGTCAAGGCGGGGGCCTCTTTTAGAAAGATAAGGAAATCAAATGAAATTAAATGATATTAACTTTTTATGTCAATCTACAGAAAAAGAGATTAGTAATTTAAGAAAAGAACTATCAAAATGCCCACAGGGAACGTTGGTAATCTGTAATATTAATGGGAAGAACCGGTACTATCATCAGAAGAAAAATGCGGATGGTAGTTATTCCAGACACTATCTGGGAAAAGATAATATTGGACTAGCCAGACATCTGGCGAGAAAAACCTATATCAAGAATAAACTACTTGATTTGGAAAATGAATTAAAAAGTATTAGACGTTACTTGAGTGTACGAAAGAAGACAGATTACAAACAACTTTTGACTAAGGATTCAATTTACAGAGAACTATTTGCATATGATAGTTGGGAATATGAGCCATATGACAAGAGTACATCTAATCCTGAAGCACTTATAATACAAGCACCAAAGGGAGATATTGTAAGATCCAAATCTGAGGCACTAATTGCCAATGCTCTGTATGATAGGGGCATTCCATATCGATATGAATGTGGACTTGATTTGGGAGGCTATATTTTTCATCCTGACTTTACAGTAAAGAAAGTCGGCAGTGGAGAGATTATAATCTGGGAACACTTTGGAAAGGTTGATGATCCTAAGTATTTTCAGAAAAATGTTGTATGGAAATTGAAAAAATATATAGAGAATGGGTATATACCAGGGAAAAATCTGATTATTACCTGGGAAACAAAGAATACGCCTCTGAGTATTGAAGAAGTTAGCAAAATGATCGAGCATTATATCGAGGACTAATATTATTGGAGTAGTGAAAATATGTTGCATAAATGCAACCGCGCTCGGTGCGAGAATGTCGCTCTGAACTACAAAAGGGCCTGCATATTGCAGTAAAGATTCTGCGATTTAATACCAACAATGATAAAAGAGGGGCTTTGTTATTACGGTTTAAATAGAATTCTTGATAAAAAGTAATACCAAGAGCCATATTTATCAAGTTTAAGGTATTATTTTTAAGGATTTTAGATTGAGATTTTTGATTTATTATAATAACAAAATGGAGATATTGTTATTGTTGGTATGATTTGCTTTTGAAGCATAATACCATAATTGAGAAAAAAAGTATGCTGGTATTACAAAAAATGTAGATGCAATAGCAGAAGAACCAGTAATGATCTAGTAAAGAATACAACTGGCAAGAACAACAGCAGAAAAACCAGTAATGATCTGATAAAGAATACAACTGGCAAGAACAACAGCAGAAGAACCAGTAATGATCTGATAAAGAATACAACTGGCAAGAACAATAGCAGAAGAACCAATAATGATCTGATAAAGACAACAACTAATCAGGCACAATAACATATCCCCTTTATACATCCTTCAAATCGAGCAGATTTTCTATGGCTTTGGCCTGTTCTGCCATGCGGGCTTCCTTGCGCTGTTCACGCAGAGTCTTGGGCTCGCGGCTGATGTGCTCGAGGTTGGCAGGATCAAGAGGGTTAGAACTCTTGATGCGCTCTTTGGAATTCTTCTCAGGAATGATCTGCTTGGCAAGGTCTTCCTCGACTTCAACAATCTGCTGCTGTTTGGAAATATCAGGATTGAGATTGGTCGGAACAATATCCTCTCTGATAGGGGTGGCAATGACTCCTGAAGCCTCGATATTACCATATTTCTCACTTTTCTTGGTGTTGAGAAGACCGATCAGATCAACATTCATATTGGAAATACTGCATCCGATAGCAGGTCTGTTGGATACAGAGAAAAGTCTTACTATGGTAGCTGCTACTTCATATTGATGGAGAAGCTCACCATATCTGAAAGTAACATCAATATGATCGCCAACCTTAACTTTGGAAGCGTTGTCGATAATAAGCGACATTCCTCTCATGGAAATGTCATGGACTATGCAGTTCTTGATGGTTGCTGAATTGCCATTTATTCTAAATACGCCAAGCTTTTCCAGATAAAAACGCTCTGATTTGCGTTCATTCTCAGGCTCAAGCTCTGAACTACAGCGAATCAGGTGGAAGTTACCATATCTTGTTTTGACCGGGGTGATAGAAGTGGACATAAATTTATAGATTCGGCCATCTCGTTTATTCTTGATCTGAATCTGCGATGGTTCCAGAAATTGCATATATTTGCCAAAGTATTCCATTGGCTTGACAAGGAGACCGGAATTTACTCCAAAAATAGCCTCTGTCATCAGGACAACATTGTGCTGATTGATTGAAGCATGTATTTTAATTTCGGATCCGCCTGCGATATCGTTGATATTCATCATTCCCCCTGCTAAATGTCAACATGTCATCTATAAATATGATATAATGGCGTTGTCGTTTTAGCAAGAAAACATGAGGAGAAAAGTGTTTATGATAAAAGAAAATCTGGAAATGGTTGAGGCTAACATTCAGAGTGCCTGCAAAAGGGCTGGGAGAGATAGAAGTGAAGTTACACTTATAGCAGTCAGTAAGACCAAGCCTGTCAGTGACATAAGAGAAGCAATGGCTTGTGGAATTAAGGTATTTGGTGAAAACAAGGTTCAGGAAATAAGAGATAAGACTGCTGAAATAACTGAGCCTTTATCATGGCATATGATAGGGCACTTACAGGCTAATAAGGTCAAGTATCTTCCGGGTGTAGCCTGTATGATCCACTCTGTAGACAATGTTAAACTTGCAGATGAAATTGAGAAACAGGCCGCTAAACATGACATAGTAATGGATGTCTTGGTTGAAGTAAATATGGCTCATGAGGATACTAAATTTGGAATATCTCCTGATGAGGCGGCAGATTTCGTCAAAGAGATAAGTGTCAACAAACATATAAATATTCGGGGACTCATGACGATTGCTCCTTACACAGAAAATCCGGAGAGTAACAGAGTATACTTCAAGGGCCTTCGAGAGCTTAAGGATAAGATAAATGCGATGAACATTTCCGGTGTTCATATGGATACACTTTCTATGGGTATGACTGGTGATTATGAAGTTGCTATAGAAGAGGGCGCAACCTTTGTAAGAGTGGGCACTGGAATCTTTGGGGAACGAAATTATTCTAAATAATAAATGTGAAATATTAAATAAACATAAACGAATTTACACTAATTATGCCGAATAGTATAATCAAGATATACTATTCGGCTACTTTTTGTTTATAGGGCAACTGGCTTTCTGGTTTTGGTGAGGATAATGGAAGATATTACTCTTTTAGGCAAGGTTTTTGATGTTCTTGCTAATGCAAATAAGGGACACTATGTCTACATAACTGATCTTAGGACCGGATTATCCAAGTGGTCCGAGGAATGTGTGAAAGAGTTTGGTTTACCGCCGGAATATGTATCTAATGCCGGAGAAATATGGGGAGAACATATTCATCCTGTTGACAGGGCCAGATATGAGCAGTCAATGCAGGATATTTTCAACGAACGTACTGATTCCCATGATTTAGTGTATAGAGCCCGCAATCAATATGGCGAGTATGTAACTGTTTCTTGTAAGGGCAGGGTAATATATGATGATGACGGCAACAGAATTCTTTTTGCCGGTACCATGATCAATCATGGAATAGCAAGTGATTATGACAATGTGACAAATTTATACACCAAGGAGAGGCTGCTTGAAACCCTTGCTGATTATAGGGAAGATAAACAGAGATATAACATTCTTTTTGTAGGATTTTATAACTTTATAGATATCAATAATGTGTACGGTTATGAGTTTGGCAACAAAGTTCTTAAGACTTTTGCCGAGAAACTTCTGGAATATATAGATGATTCTGAAGTCTTTTCTGCCGGAGGAACGAAATTTGCTGTTGTTTCTACGGATCTTAAGCTAAGTGAAATTGAGAATTTATACAATGAACTGATGGAATATGCCAGGTCTTCGATTGAGGTTGAAGGCACACATGTTGCTGTCATGCTCGGCGCTTCGTGCACTGAAGTTACGAACTTTGCAGTAGATGAGCATGCTGTCTTTTCCAACGGAATCAGGGGACTTGATGAATCCATGTATGAGAAGCATGGAGAACTCTATGCATTTAGTAACAGCAGCATGGACAAGAGCCATGAAAGACTTGTTATAATAAATGCCCTGAGAAATAGTATAATTGATAATTGCGATGGCTTTTCAATTGTTTTTCAGCCTGTTGTAGATGCGGAAAAAGAGACCTTAAGAGGAGCAGAAGCCCTTGTCAGATGGAAAAAAGATCCCTTTGGCAACGTATCTCCGGCTGATTTTATAGCCTGGCTTGAAGATGATCCTCTTTTTTATGATCTGGGGTTATGGATTGCCAGACAAGCTATGAAACAGTGGAAAGAAAAAGTTCTCCCCAAAAGACCGGAACTAAAGCTGAGTATAAACATTTCATACACGCAGCTTGAAAGAGCTAATTATAGAAAAGATATACTAAGTCTTGTCAGAGAACTCGATTTTCCAACTAAGAATCTTAAACTTGAGTTGACAGAAAGATGCACAATTCTTGATAAAGGTTTTCTTAGAAATGAGATCATATACCTTAAATCTCTGGGAATAGATACACTTCTGGATGATTTTGGAACTGGCTCCTCTGCGCTTGAATTAATACTTCTGCTTCCGGTAATAGCTATTAAGATAGACAGAACTTTTGTTAATGGAATAGAAGAGGATGAGCGCAAGCAGGCAGTGGCAGAAGCAATCATTACCTGTGCCAGGAATATGGGACTTCACATAACTGTAGAAGGAATAGAAGATGAAGTTTCCAGAGACATACTTAGAAAATACAGACCTACTTCTTTTCAGGGTTTTTATTATTCAAGAGCAATAACAATTGATGATTATGTCAAACTTCCCATTTTTTGAGAACGTGGTCGGGTAAAAGATAGGAATGGATAAATATGATTAAGACGTTACCATTATCTAAGAATTACACATTGGATCAACTTAATCATCTGATAGATACCGGGCATGTATTTGTGACTCCCTTTGGACTTAACAGGACATGTTACATCGTAGTTAATCATAAGCCTTTTATGGTAATAGCTACAGACATATCCATCAGAGGGGTGCAGTTAAGCGGAGCATGGTATACGTGGGAAGATGTAGAAGCGATGGGCGGGGTATATGAATCAGAATTTGAAGCGCTATCAGCAATTGCAAATGGAGCATAAAACGAAGGGCAGGGACTCTTCGTTTTTTATTTATAAAGAATATATAAAGAAAGTATAAACAATGTCACAACAAAAAAAATTCGTGCTAAAATGATTTCTGCATTGCACTTTGGAGGAAACACCTTGGAATACGTCTCTTATTACGTTATGGCTCAGATAGCATGCATTTGTTTGATGGGCATCATACTTTTTAAAATACATAGAAACGTCAACAAGCAGTTATCACAGATATACTTGGGAAATCTTGTTTTCGTGCTCATGTTATACTTTGGAGCCGAGATTTTCTGGGCAATAGTTGATGGAGGAATTGTTACATCGAGCAAGCCCTTATTGTATCTGTCTAACATTTTTACTTATGTACTGCTTAGTATTGCTGCATTTCAGTGGTATCTGTTATCGGAAGCCATACAGAAGAATAAAGCAATAGAGAATAATACGATAAAGCTGTTGCTGAGTATTCCGGTGTGGCTATCTACGATTCTGTGTGTTACTGCATATAGGACCGGACTTGTTTATTACGTAGATGAAGAAGGAGCACTTGTAGGCGGTAAGCTTTATATCATACTCATCATAGTTCCTTTCGGATATATGATAGCGGCTTCTATTAAGGCCTTTGCAAGGGCTTTCAATAAGGACAAATATGCTGAGCGCAATATTTATTTTATGATTGGATTTTTCCCAATTGCACCGATTGCTCTCGGAGTCGCCCAGGCATTATACTGGAGAGCACCGTTTTTGTGCTATGGCGCAGTTGCAGCGGCTTTTTATATTTACACTTCAATACAGGATACCTTGATTTCCCTTGATCCGCTTACTCAGGTCAATAACAGAAATCAGATGTACAAGTACCTCACACAGAAGATGAAGAGCCCGGATCCGGGGCTGTCACTATTTCTTTTGATCATTGACGTAGATAGGTTTAAGAGTATCAATGATACCTATGGCCACGTAGAAGGCGATAATGCTCTGGTTCTCATAGCAGATGCTATTAAGGGTGCCTGTCAGGGACCTAGAAACAGATTTTTTGTATCAAGATATGGCGGCGATGAATTTGTAGTTATAGCCGAAATGGGATATAGGGCTGAAGCAACCTGGCTTGCAGAACAGATCAGAAGTAATGTCAGGAAGATAGGACTTGAGCATAATCTTCCTTACACGCTTGCGGTGAGCGTGGGAATAGCTCAGTATGATTATTCAGAACCTGTACCGATCCAGTCATTTGTAGCAAGGGCTGATTCAGATCTTTATAAGCAGAAAAAGCTTAATGCAGGCTGAACATAAGATTAAAAACATAAGGCCGGAACCTGATTTTTAGGGTTCACGGCCTTCATTTATATGTTTATTTAAAAGAGTTTACCCAGTCCGCTTACAATAAGACCTGCAAGTATAAAGCCTGCGATAATAGCAAGTGCGTATATGTATTTCAATCTCCCCATAGTAAAATCTCCCAACCTGTGATTAATTATTAGTTACTTCTTTTTGCTTACAGTTCGTTTCGTTTACATTCACTCTTATATTTACTACATTATACGCCATTTATTATAAAAGCAAGATGTCAAAACATGGTATAATTAAAGGTGAGTACATATTTGAATTGGATATTCAAACATGCGAATTACTGATTGTACATTTAATGAGTGTCAATTATAAACTCAGGTCGAAGCATGGAGGGGGTATTTATGCAGATTTATGTAGCAGGTAATGTACTTAGAAGTGGGGATGGCACTGTAAACCATCCATTTAAGACTATTTCAGAAGCTGCGCAGCTTGCAAAAGCGGGCGATACAGTATTTGTTGGGCCGGGAATCTACAGAGAGTGGATAAGACCCGTTAATTCCGGATGTGAAGATAAGAGAATCACCTATATCTCTACGTCCAGGTCTGAAGCAGTTATAACAGGTGCAGAAGAGCTTAAGGGCTGGGAGCAGTTTGAAAATCTTTGGCGCATCAGAATTCATAACAGTTTCTTTGGAAGCTACAACCCATACATAGATACAGTGCATGGAGACTGGTTTTCATCTATGGACAATGCTCCACATACAGGTGATATCTATTTGAATGGCAAATCCATGTACGAGGTTTTTGATCTGGGGGCATGTATGCATCCTACAACCGATAAGAGGTCATGGGATCCGGATTTTACTGAGTATGTATGGTATACGGCTCAGGAAAACGATGAGACAGTAATCTATGCCAATTTCCAGGGCAAGAATCCTAATATTGAATCAGTAGAGTTATCTGTCAGAAAGGCCTGTTTTTGCCCTGAATATGATAACGTGAATTATATTACAGTGTCAGGCTTTGGCATCAGGTGTGCTGCGACTCAATGGGCACCTCCAACAGCAGTTCAGGAAGGAATGATAAGTCCTCGCTGGTCCAAGGGATGGATCATTGAAGATTGTGATATTGCTGAATCCAAGTGCTGTGGCATTTCTCTTGGCAAGTATTATCAGAAAGGCAATAATAATAAGTGGACTACGACATGGGTAAAAGATGGAACGCAGACCCAAAGGGACGCTGTCTGCCAGGCGGTTAATGACGGTTGGGATAAAGAGACAGTTGGCTCTCATATAGTCAGACGCTGCGATATCCATGACTGTGGACAAGCCGGAATTGTTGGAAATCTCGGAGGCGCATTCTGCGTCATAGAGGACAACCATATTCATCATATTAACAACAAGCATAACCTTGCCGGGGCTGAGATAGGTGGAATTAAGCTTCATGCAGCCATAGATACCATTATCAGGCGTAATCACATTGATCACTGCACAAGAGGTATATGGCTTGACTGGGAAGCTCAGGGTACAAGAGTGTCTCAGAATTTCCTGCATGATAATGTTCCGCCTCAGGGAACTATCATTGATTCGGGCTTATCGCTTGGCGAAGATATCTTTATCGAGGTGTCTCACGGACCGACAATAGTAGATCATAACCTGCTTTTGTCTGATATTGCCTGCAGACTCAGTACTCAGGGAATAGCCTTTGTTCATAATCTGATATCCGGCTCTTTTACCTATGTAGGAAGCGGAACAGACAATGGTGGTAAAAGATTTGCATCTGATAGGTTTACACCTTATCATGTGCCTCATTCTACGAGTATTGCCGGCTTCATGACAATTCTACATGGAGATGCAAGATTTTATAACAATATCTTCCTTCAGAAGAAGGTAAGACAGGACCTTTTGGAATACTGTGTCTCCAAGGAAGCAGATACCATGGACAAGAACAACTTTATCTGCGGCACATGTCCTTATAATGCGTTCCCTACTGCAGCAGAGTATTTCTCAGGCTTTTATAAGGGCGCTGTCAAAGATAAAGGCTCCAAGGACCATTATTATGACCACCTTCCGGTATATCTTGCAGGTAATGCCTATTTTAACGGTGCAAGGCCTTGCGACACAGAAAAATGTCACGTGGACAAAGACCATAAGATCAGTTTTTATATCGATGAAGAGGATGGAAGATATACGCTTCATACGAATCTTTATGAATATCTGCCGAGAAACATCACATTCCCGATCAATTCGGAAGTATTGGGGGTGGCCTTTGAGCCTGAGGCAAGATTTGAAAATCCTGATGGCTCTGAGATTGTATTTGACAGGGACTATTTTGGCAGAAAAAGAGGAATTAAGCCTGTAGCAGGGCCTTTTGAGGAGTGCAGAACTGACAGATTTACTGTCCAGACTCCGGGCTTTGGTTCTTATCTGATAAGGCATCAGGAGAAGGCAAGAATCTCTGAGAAAAAAGATGAGTCCGGCGAAATACTAGAAGAAGTAAAAGAAAAGAAAACTACTATCTATGTTGAGCCGACTGATGAAGCTCCTAATCTGGAAGAAATACAAGAACCGAACTTTACGATAGATGAGGATGAGTTTGAACAGGAAAACAAAGTAAGTGAGATCAACTCCAATGTGCTCTTAACAGGGTGTGATGCCTGTGGGATCAAGTTCCCGTTTGAGGGAGGTCTTTTTCAGGTAAGTGACATGTTTGTTAAGGGCAATGAAGTCTGGCTCTACGATAACACCAATGAGAAACTTGTAGAGCTTGACCTTGAGTATGGTATTTATCATAATTTGAAGAGGTGGTCTGTTGGGGCATTACAGTCATTGGATGTTGCTGAAGACCCCAATATTGAAGGACTTGTAAGAACAGCAGGAACGCTGTTATGCATTCTTTCAAAGAGTATGACTCATGATGCCGCTGATACCTGCGACACTATTCAGAGTAAGGTTAATAGCGGTATTGAACCTAAGGGTATCAAAATGAGATTTACTCCCAAATATCTTAAATTTATCAGGAACAAGAAATTCATTACTCTCGAGGATGTTATTTACAGAATGAGCAGAGGGTCAATGGATGTTGTGACTGAGCGACTAGAAAATGTTAAAAAGGAATCATGATTAGATGGAAAAAAGTAACAATTGGTACAAGCTTGATAACGCAGCCAAGATAGTACCATCAACTGCAAAGGGCGCAAATACCAGAGTGTTCAGACTTACCTGTCAGTTGACAGAGCAGGTTGACGAGGATATTTTGCAGCAGGCACTTGATGATATTATTGAGGAGTTTCCACTTTTTAACTGCGTGCTAAGAAGGGGACTTTTCTGGTACTACTTAGAGGACAGCAATCTTAGAGAAACAGTTGAAGAGGAAAACACTCCTGCGTGCCTTCCTTTGTACATTCCGGGACGTAAGAACCTCTTGTACAGAGTAAACTACTACAATAACAGGATCAACCTGGAGATGTTCCATGTTCTTGCAGATGGTACAGGTGCGTTTATGTTTTTCAAGAATCTCATTACCAGATATCTTGTTATCAAGCACAACATAGATGCAGACATTAAACCTTCAGATGAGTTCTCTATTGAGGAAAAAAATGTTGATGCCTTTACTGATTTTTACAGTAAGCAAAAGGGCTTAAAGCAGCTTAAAGAGATGCGTTCAGTAAAGGCGTACCAGATAGGTGGTGAGATAGATGACAATCTTTTACCACATCTGATAGAAGGAACTGTATCAGCCAAAAAGTTCCTCGATATCGCGCATGAGCATAATACAACTGTAGGTGTTATGTGTGTTGCTGTGTACATCAAGGCTATTATTCAGGGCATGAACAGGGCTCAGAGCAAAAAGCATATTGTTGTAAGTGTTCCTGTTAATCTCAGGCAGTATTTTAAATCAGGTACCAGCAGAAACTTTTTTGGAGTTATAAATATTGACTATGATCCTACAAACTATGATGGTCAGATGAGCAGTATCATAAGTCAGGTCGACAAGGATTTTAAAGAGAAGCTCTCTCAGGAAAATATCGAGAAGACTATGAATTCTTACGCTGCTCTTGAACACAATATAGGAATCAAGATGATTCCTCTGCCAATCAAGGACATCGGAATAGGCTATTTTGACAGAGCTGCCAAGAAGGGCGTTACAAGTTCAATGTCAAATCTTGGACAGATCAAGATGCCTGAAGAAGTGGCAGATTATATCGAGGGCTTTAGTGCTTTCATGACTGCCGCAAGCCAGCAGATCACAGTATGCTCCTACAAGGACAGACTCTCTTTTGGGGAGTGCTCGCCTTACAAGACGCATAAGAGTATGCTGAATTTCTTTAGATGCCTTACAGAAATGGGGCTGGAAGTAGAAATTGGAACTAATGATTACGACAAGGAGTAAGTGATGCAGTATTGTCCTAAATGTAAAGTACAAATAAGAGGGCGTAAGGCCTGCTGTCCGTTATGCCAGGGGCAGCTCAAACAGGTGGATGGTGAGCCGGAGGCTCCATTTCCTACTCTGAAAAAGAAAAAGGTTAGTAGCATTACCTTGTTTAAACTTGCTACTTTTATTTTTATTGCTTCTGAGATTGTTTTTGGAACAGTAAATTATCAGACAGAAAATATGTATCCATTTATAGGCATTACTATGCTAGGGCTTTTGGTTGCGTGGATCACATTTGTGACTACCCTGTATCTGAGAAACAATCTTATTAAGGTCATAACCTTTGAGGTTATCGTTGCAATTGTAGTTGACGTGTATGTTGATTTTCATACCGGCTACCATGGCTGGAGCGTTATGTGGATGGTTCCAAGCACCCTTTTAGGGCTTGCGATAGCCACTGTCATAACAGCCAAAGTACTCAAATTAAGGCTTGATGAGTATATTCTGTATCTGGTACTGGATCTTGTAATGGCACTCTTACAGATTGTATTTATCAAGATGGGCCGTAATTTCTTTACCTGGCCTGCGGTTATCGTGATCATGATCTACATGATACTGATAGCAGGACTTGTTATTTTCAGGTTCAGAGACCTAAAGAGGGCATCTGAGAAGATGTTCAATATGTGATCTGGCCATTATTTCTGAATGCGGGAACTGATTAGAATGAGTCTTAAAGACAGAATCAATAAAAACAACTTCAAAAAAGGCATTGTCTTTGCGTCCAAGGTTGGAGACTTTGTTGAGAACAGGATTGGCAAAGCCATTGAAGAGAGCTCTTTTAAAGCAGAAGACCTTCCTGATAAACCTGAGAAGATGACCTGGTATAAGGTTCCTCTTGAAAGAGGACTTTCAGGAGACGGCTCCGAGTATCATATATATGTTAAAATTGCAGATCCGGACAAGCTCTGCGTCTTTTTATCAGGAGGGGGAGTTGCCTACAACGAGTATACTGCCGCCAGACCTGTTACAGGCGGAAAAGTAGCGGCAGGCCTTCCTAACTACTACTGGAATAATCTAAGGCCCTTTACCCAGATCATGAATATAAACGTTGGAATAACGGATATATTCACTGATAAAAACCCCTTCAGGGATTGGAGCTTTGTGGTCATAACTTATGCAACAGGGGATTTCCATGTTGGCAATAATGATTATCCCTATGTTGGAGAAGATGGTCAGGATAATGTCCTTCATTTTCACGGATACGTCAATTTCCTTGAGAGTATGAAGGTTTCTAAATCTCTTTTCCCTAATCCCGGAACATTGCTGATAGCCGGTAATTCCGCAGGTGCCTTTGCTGTACCTGCTCTTGCCGGTGAGATTGTTGATGATTATTATCCCAAGGCCAGGAATATAACTCTTTTCTCTGATAGCGGATTGCTGCTATACAAGAACTGGCGCAAGACTGCCAGGAATATCTGGATGACTAAGGATTCAACCTGGAAGGCTATCCATGGGGACAATATCACGTTGGACTGGTATAAAGATCTCTATGCCAGATATGGAGACAGGTTCAGATATCTGTATTCAAGCTCAATATATGATTATCTGCTAAGTGCCTATTATAACGACATAATCAACAAGAAGTACAAGACTGATCAGGATGTTCAGCTAGAGTATTATAAACAGCTTCAGACTATGGTAAAAGAGCTCAAGGAGATAACTCCACAGTTTGGCATGTTCATAAATGACTGGAAGATACCACTTATAACAATGGGTGGAACTGTTCACACAAGTGTGAGAGAACCGCATTTTCTGCTGTTTACGGAAAATGGGATCACTATGGCTAAATGGCTCATTGATGCCTGTGAGGGTAAGGTCTACGATGTTGGAATGGATCTTCTGAGATAGTTGATCATGGCATTAAAAAGGCCGCTTAATAAAGCGGCCATGTAATGTCAAATATTATAGACTGTTATGTCAGTCTACGAAGCATTCTTCAATCTGAGCTTCATACTCACTACGAAGTTCTTCCGGAATATCGTACTCATCCAATGCCTCTGCAACTGACCAGTGTTCGTTGGTCATGGAGCGAAGGATGTTGCGAATAACCCTTGAATCAAGAGCCCCAATATCGGCAACATTACTCATAATCTACACCCTCCTCAAAACAAATACATACGAAATAAAAATCATTTCTTAACTACAATATATTGTATTACAAAAAAATATAGATACAAGTATTGACATTTATAGTGAAACAATTTTTGTAAAATATGCACAGAAAATGAGAGGGAATTTCATGCATATAACGACAATTGCTCTGATTATTTCTATACTGGGTCTGATCACTTCCTTTGGTTTTGTGGGAATAATCCCATCACTGATTGCCTTTGTTCTGAATATTCTTAACTTTAAGGAAGAACAGTCAATTAGAACGACAAGGCCACTTGCAATTTCTTTGGCAGGGATTCTGTTACCGCTTGTAATGTATCTTAACAGTTACGGAGTAGGGCTTCCTTACGAGAAACCTGAGAAACTTGGTATGCTCACTCAGATAATCTACGATAATTACTCAAGGCTTGGGTTTGATATGTCAGGACTTTGCACTGAAGTAAAAGATCAGGAAATGGTAGCAGCTGCGAAAACTTCAAGCGATATGTACTATATTTCCGATGGCGTTGTACTTGATGATGGAGCCAAAATAGATGAGAGCGTAAGAGAGAGCTCTTTTGACAAGGCATCAGATGATGGACAAAAGACTTCAAAAGAGAAAAATAAGATATCCAAAGAGCTTGATCCTGAGAGCATTTTTGAGAGTATAGACAGCCTGGATGAAACAAGTGGAAATGACTATGGAGCTGATAAAAAAGGTGCCTCGGATGATGATATGCCGTCCTATGGAGGACTTCCTATAGGAACACTTATTCTCGGACAGTATTTTCGCGAGGACGATCACAACTGTAATCCGGTCCTGGTTCTTCAGAATGAGACAGGAAAAGACTGCAGATTTGAATGTCTTTTTACAGCAAGGGATGAAGAAGGAAATGAACTTGCTACGTCAAATAAGACGGTTGAAGTAGTCAAAGATGGTGAGAAATTTGTATTTGAGGGCCGCTTTGATAAAGACGAGCTTGGAAGAAAGCTCCCTGCCATGTATGAATTTCTTATTTCAAAGAGAGAGCCCTATGAGGATAATCTATATGATGAGGTTACGGTGCTGGGGGAAGTGGTAGAGAATTCAGCATTTGTAACAGCGATGAACACAAGTAAAAAGAAGGCTAAGGTTGATGCCTATGTTCTGTTTTTTGATGGGGATGAGCTGGTTGATTGTATCTGGATGATACCTCAAAATTCCGGGGAAGTATGCATAGAACCGGGAAGCAGCGCTGCAATAAAGGGAGATGCCTATTATAAATTCGACAGAATAGAGACCTATTATACTGCTTATGAAGCAGTGGGAGAGTAAGCCGGGAATCAGTTAAACACGGGGGTGGAGCGCACATCATGAAAAAAAGTCATCGGGGATACCGATGACTTTTCGTTTATGATATAAGTAATTTCGCCGAAATTATTGAGGAGAATTAGGCTTTCCGCTTTCAACCATCATATTTATTGCTTCAAAAGCAACTTCATAGATGGCAGCAAGATCCTTGGCACCTTCATCGTCCTTACTGGCAAGCTTACGATACTGATTGAGAAAATAGATTCGTGACTGTTCTATAGTCTGTTTACTGATAACGTGACCGTTACTGAAGATATTTCCTGTGTCAGCATTGTATTTACCGGCTGTATATTTAGCTTTTTGGGCATCGCCCATTCCCATAGATTTGGCCAGTGAATGAATGAGGTCTTCTCTTCCAAGTGACATGTTATTCTCCTTCCGAATATGTTATGTGATAGCTATATTTTGGCTTTATGACTTTTGACTCTTATATCATAATTATATAACAAATATTGCCGAATGAGCGTTATATATTTATAGAGATACTTAAATAGATCAGAAGAGTCAAATACAAAACCTGGCAAAAAAGAATTGCACACAATCTAAATTAGTGGTATAACAATGTACTAGCACAGTTGTTTTATGTTGGAACAATAGGATGATATATGAATTGCTGCTTGACTGGTGTCATTTGCGCAATTCTACAAGGAGGTAGAGAAAGTGGTCTTATACTATATATGCATAATACTTATAGGAGCTTTATATATAGCTTTTCTAGAACTGTCCAAAAACCTGATAGTTGGCTGGTGTATCGGAATATTAGCTACTATTGCTATGCTTGTATATAGAAGCGTATTTTATAAAAAGAAAAAGGGTGCAGACAAGCTTTGGCCTGCATTTGTGATTTTTGCAGCGGTACTAGTTTTAAACTATGTGATCACAAGTCCGCCAATCAAGAGAGTTCCTGCTGTAGCAAACAAAAATCCTGATGTTACAGAGGTTATGACAATTCCTCAGGGACAACTTACGGGAGTATATAATGAAGACCATTCAGTCAGAGTATATGCCGGTATTCCTTATGCCAAGGCGCCGGTAGGAGAGCTCAGGTTCAAGGAACCTCAGGCTCCTGAAAACTGGGAGGGAGTTAAGACCTTTGACCATTTTGGACCGATGGCTATGCAGTCAAGAGGTTCTGTCTGGTTTGATTCTCTTTCACATATCCTTGGATGGCATGATTATCAGGTTAAGTTTGGCGATGAGTATATTGAGGATATGAGTGAAGATTGTTTATATCTCAATGTATTTACTCCCGAAAAAGAAAGTGATGAACTTCTTCCTGTTATCTTCTATGTTCATGGAGGATCTCTTACTACAGGAGACCCCTCATACACTGAATACAGAGGAGAGACACTTGCCAAAAAAGGCGTGGTGTTCGTTGACTTTGCATACAGATTAAATGTCTTTGGATATTATGCAGCGGAAGATCTTGCGGCAGAATCTCCTAACGGAACTACCGGTGATTATGGCCTTCTTGATCAGATTGCAGCTCTGAAATGGGTATATGACAATGCAGAGTATTTTGGAGGAGATAAGAGCAAGATCACTATAGCCGGAGAGTCGGCAGGTGCTTCAAGTGTCAATGCTCTTTGTGTTTCCCCACTTACTAAAGGCCTGTTTAGATATGCCATAGCAGAGTCAAGCGGTATCGTGCCAAAAGAGCCTTTCCATACTTTCAGATATTTTGAGGACGCAATTACAGCCGGCAATAATGTAAGAGAAGAATTTGGAGTTACTTCTTCAGAAGAACTAAGAAATATACCGGCTTCTGAACTTGTTAAGGCTAAAACACAGAATTCTTCTATGACTATAGATGGATATGCTATTACTGAGCAGCCTTACCTTACATATGAAAAAGGTGAGAATCATGAGCAGGCTCTTTTGAACGGATTCAACGTAAAAGAGGCAGATGCATTTCTTTTAAATACAGAAGCCACAATTGATAACTATGTTGATCTTCTTGCAGAAGATTTACCGGGCTATGCAGATGAACTTGCAAAGGTAGTTCCTCCAACACTTCCCCAGAGAGACCAGAAGTTTATTATTGATGCAGGTGGTGAAGCCAAGGGCGCCCTTAATGTTTCATACAGCGCTATGTGGTTTAGTTATTCTCACTATGTATGGAACAACTACATGATCAAGCAGGAGAGACCTGCATATGAATACTACTTCACCAAGACAAATGATATTTTGTCTAATTACCATGCCGGTGAGCTTCCATATGCCTATGGAAATCTCTGGAGACATCCGGGACTTTATGATGAAGATGACTACAGGCTTTCTGAGATAATGCAGAGCTATTGGGTCAACTTTGCATACACAGGAGATCCAAACGGATTTCTTTTAGATGACTTTGGAGAGCCGACTTCAGAGCTTCTTCCTGCCTGGGAAAAGAGAACAGAAAGTCAGGATAAGCTATTGCAGCTTGATACAGAAGTTAAGATGGTTGATGATCCTAATATGGAAATCTATAAAGTAATCGATAAGTTTATGGACAGCAGAGTATCTGAATAAAAAATACAAATAGTTATAATTTACAAAATCGGCACCTGAAATTATGCATATTTCACAAAGAATATCAAAAAATCAGGAAACGTTTTATAACATGTTGCGTTTTGTATCTTAAAAGTCTATTATAGACTCATGGATAGATTTTTAATTATGAACCTTAGAGATGAGAGCAAAGGGTAAGAAAGAGGGAGGACCTCTTCTTATTTCTTGCGCTCATTTTTTTATGCCATATTTTTGAGAGACTTACATGGATAACAGAGAATTTATATCAAGGATAGAACAAACACCAATAATAGCGGCGGTTAAGGACCATGAGGGACTTGTAACAGCACTTGGAGAGGATGTAGAGATCATCTTCGTGTTATACGGAGATGTCTGTACAATTTCAGAGATAGTTGACGAGATCAAAGCTGCAGGCAAAGTGGCAATGGTCCACATAGATCTGATAACAGGACTTAATAATTCAAGAGATGTTTGCGTAGACTTCATCAAGAACAACACGCAGGCAGATGGGATCATCACTACCAAAAGCAATCTCATTCCCCATGCCAAGGAGCTGGGACTTAGCACTGTCCTGAGATATTTTATTTTGGACAGCATGGCACTTACAAATATTGAGAAACAGTCCAAGGCATCAGGCGTTAAGCCGGATTGTATCGAGTTTCTTCCGGGAATTGTTACTCCCAAGATGATCAGGAAGATCAACAAGGTCAGCAGAGTTCCGATAATAGCCGGGGGACTTATCTCAGATAAAGAAGATGTTATGAACGCCCTTGATGCAGGGGCGATTGCCATTTCTTCGACTAACGAAGAAGTGTGGGGATTATAAATACCATTTAGACATAATGATTTAAACAAAGGAGTATAGGTATGGCGAAATATGTAATGGCACTGGATTCAGGAACAACAAGTAACAGGTGCATACTTTTTAATGAAAAGGGAGAGATGCTCAGCATCGCCCAGAAGGAGTTCACACAGATCTTTCCTCAGCCGGGATGGGTTGAGCATGATGCAAGCGAAATCTGGCAGACTCAGCTGTCTGTAGCCCGTGAGGCTATGGCCAAAGTTGATGCAAAGAGTGAAGACATTGCGGCTATTGGTATTACCAATCAGCGTGAGACTGTTATTATGTGGGACAGAAAGACAGGTCAGCCGATTTCACATGCAATCGTATGGCAGTGCCGCAGAACTTCTGATTTTGCAGAGAAGATGAAAAAAGAGACTCCCGGAATTGTAGAGCTTTTCCAGCAAAAAACAGGTCTTAAATTTGATCCTTATTTCTCCGGAACCAAGATCAGATGGATACTTGATAATGTAGAGGGAGCCAGAGAAAAGGCAGAAAATGGAGAGCTATGCTTTGGAACAGTTGATTCATGGCTTATTTACAAGCTGACTAAGGGAAAGGTTCATGTTACTGATTATTCCAATGCTTCGAGAACTCTTTTGTTCAATATCAATACCCTTGAGTGGGATAAGGAATTGTGTGACCTATTGGATATCCCAATGAGTATTCTTCCTGAAGTAAAGCCTTCAAGCGGAGTATACGGGGAGACAGATCCGGAGTTCTTTGGAGGACCTATCAAGATCGCAGGTGCTGCGGGAGATCAGCAGGCAGCTCTTTTTGGACAGACCTGTTTTAATGAGGGTGATGCCAAGAATACCTATGGAACAGGCTGTTTCATGCTGATGAATACAGGCGATAAGCCAATATATTCCAAGAATGACCTTCTTACAACAATTGCATGGGGAATTGAAGGTAAGGTTACATATGCTCTTGAAGGCTCAGTATATGTGGCAGGAGCAGCAATTCAGTGGCTCAGAGATGAACTGAGGGTAATAGATTCAGCTCCGGACTCAGAGTATTTTGCAACAAGAGTTAATGATACAAACGGCTGCTACGTGGTTCCGGCATTTACAGGACTTGGAGCTCCATACTGGGACCCATATGCAAGAGGAGCAATTGTAGGCCTTACACGTGGTGTCAACAAATACCACATAATAAGAGCTACGCTGGAGTCTCTGGCGTTCCAGACCTATGATGTTCTTCATGCTATGGAACTCGATACAGGTAAGAAGATCACTTCACTTCGAGTAGATGGCGGAGCTTCCAAGAATAACTTCCTGATGCAGTTCCAGTCAGACATCATAAACACTAATGTTATCAGACCAAGCTGTGTTGAAACTACCGCTCTTGGTGCAGCCTATCTTGCCGGCTATGCGGTTGGCTTCTGGAAGGACAGGGATGATGTATGCAGCAACTGGTCAATAGAGAAAACTTTTGCTTCTCAGATGTCTTCTGAGGAGAGAGAAAAAGAGCTTAAGGGATGGCAGCAGGCTGTAGCATCAACCAGAGGATGGGCCAAGGAAGTCTGAGCAGTTTTGAAAAGGTCAGTTTATATAATTGAAAGTTATAGCAAAAAGATAAGTATTAGGGAAAAGAGGAGATTATTATGTTTGACGTAATTGTAATTGGTGCCGGCGTTTCCGGATGTGCGATTGCAAGACAGCTTTCACGTTATAAGGCCAGCGTATGTGTTCTTGAAAAGTGTGAAGATGTATGCGAAGGAACATCAAAGGCAAATTCAGCCATTGTTCATGCGGGCTTTGATGCTGATGAAGGCTCGCTTATGGCTAAACTTAATGTTCGCGGAAATGAGATGATGGATGACCTTGCAAGAGATCTTGATATCCCGTTTAAGAGAAACGGATCGATGGTTGTATGCATCCACAAGGAAGAACTTGATGGCCTTAAGACTTTATACGACAGAGGAGTTAAAAATGGTGTTAAAGGTCTTAAGATATTGAGCAGAGAAGAGGCGTTTGAGATGGAGCCTAATCTTTCTGAGAATGTTGAAGGAGCTCTTTTTGCTCCTACAGGCGGAATCATTTGCCCATTTGAGCTGACTATCGCTATGGCAGAAAATGCCAATGTCAACGGAGTGGATTTCAGATTTAACACAAGAGTCGAAGATATCAAAAAGGGTGACGATGGCTTCTGGCATCTTAGGACCAATAACGGTGAATACGTTTCTAAATATGTCGTAAACGCAGCTGGTGTGTATGCTGACAAGATCCATAACATGGTAAGTGCAGACAAGATGCATATTATAGAAAGACGTGGAGACTATTGCCTCCTTGATAAGCAGGTTGGAGGATATGTGTCACACACTATTTTCCCTCAGCCGACTAAATATGGTAAGGGAGTACTTGTTACGCCTACTGTACACGGAAATCTTCTCGTTGGACCTACAGCAATTGATATAGAGAATAAAGAGGGAACAGCTACAACTGCAGAAGGAATCGATGCTCTTACAGCCAAGGCATCAGAGAACGTGAGAAATCTTCCTATGCGAAACGTCATTACCTCTTTTGCAGGATTACGTGCACATCTTGAAAAACATGAGTTTGTAATTGAGGAAGTTAAGGATGCACCTTGCTTTATAGATGTTGCGGGAATTGAATCACCCGGCCTTTCTGCATCACCTGCTATCGGTGAGATGGTTGGTGATATGCTCCGTGACAAGATGAACCTTACAGAAAAAGATAACTGGATTGGAACCAGAAAGGGCATTACAAGGACAGAAGGACTATCAGTTGAAGAAATGAATGCTCTTATCAAAGAAAATCCTGCATATGGAACTATCGTCTGCAGATGTGAATCAATCACAGAAGGCGAAATTCTGGATGCCATTCACAGACCTTTGGGGGCAAGGTCGCTTGATGGAGTAAAGCGCAGAACCAGAGCCGGAATGGGCAGATGTCAGGCAGGCTTCTGCTCACCAAGGACAATGGAGATATTAAACAGAGAGCTTGGGCTTTCTTATGAGGAAATAACAAAGAGTGGCGGTAAGTCAAATATCGTCATCGAGAGAACTAAAGGGGAGGTATAAGGATCATGAAGACATACGATATAGTTATAGTTGGTGGTGGTCCTGCAGGCCTTGCGGCAGCAGTTGCCGCGAAGGAGGCCGGAAATGACAGCATCCTTATCCTTGAAAGAGACCACGAGCTTGGTGGAATCCTGAACCAGTGTATTCACAACGGTTTCGGCCTTCACACCTTCAAAGAAGAGCTCACAGGTCCTGAGTATGCTTACAGATTTATCAAGCAGGTTCTGGACCTTGGTATCGAA
>JAEEGL017118864.1_pt1 | contig 27279 bp, 32 predicted proteins | sample 9134231 | NCBI WGS metagenome assembly JAEEGL01 (sample SAMN16246548, study PRJNA631951) | gut metagenome | biome: gut microbiome; feature: rumen; material: fiber-attached | host: Bos | place: Iran: Karaj | collected 2018-10
CTCACGATGCGAAACCTTGACTAACAAAGTCTACCGGAAGCCCCTGATGACAAATCAGGGGTTTTCTGTTATAATATTTTTACTATGAATACAGACCATATCCGTAATTTTTGCATTATTGCGCACATCGACCACGGCAAATCGACCTTGGCCGATCGCATGATGGAGCTCACGGGCACGGTCGAAAAGCGCGAAATGAAGGCTCAGCTCCTTGACTCGATGGAGCTGGAGCGCGAAAAGGGCATCACGATTAAGCTGACGCCAGTCACCATGCACTGGAAGGGCCACACTTTAAATTTGATTGACACCCCGGGCCACGTGGATTTTAGCTACGAAGTGTCGCGTTCGCTCCAGGCCGTCGAAACGGCGGTTTTGGTGGTGGATGCCACCCAGGGTATCCAGGCTCAAACCCTTTCAAACGTCTACCTGGCGCTTGAACAAGATCTTGAAATCATTCCGGTGATTAACAAAATTGATTTGCCGGCCGCCGACGTTGAAAAAGTTTCCGCCGAAATTATTAACCTGCTCGGCTGCAAAAAAGAAGATATCATCGGCGTTTCTGCCAAAACCGGCCTCAACGTAGAAAAGGTGCTCGACGAAATCATCGCCCGTGCGCCGGCGCCGCGCCAACCGAAAGAGGAAACTAACGCCACGCGCGCGCTGATTTTCGATTCTTATTTTGATGATTACCGCGGCGTGGTTCTTTATGTTCGCGTGTTTAACGGCCAAATTCCTAAAAACGCCGAAATCCACATGATGGCAAACCGCACCAACGGCCTCGCGCTTGAAGTCGGCGCTTTGACGCCAAAAATGTCACCGAGAGAAAGCCTCGAAGAAGGCGAAATCGGCTACATTGTCACGAACCTCAAAACCACGCGTGAAGCTCGCGTTGGCGATACCGTGACGCTTTCCAAAGCTCCGGCCACCACGCCGCTTCCAGGCTACAAACACGTTTTGCCGTTTGTCTATGCCGGCTTTTTCCCAGTTTCAAACGACCAATACAAGGATTTAAAAGAGGCTCTCGAGAAGCTCGCGCTCTCGGATTCCGCTTTGGTGTTTGACCCAGAAAACTCGCCGGTTTTAGGCTTTGGCCTTCGCATTGGGTTCCTCGGCCTTCTTCATATGGACATTATTAAAGAGCGTTTGGAACGTGAGTTTAATCTTGACCTCATCGTCACAAACCCATCTACCAACTACCAAGTTGTGATGGCGAACGGTAGCGAAATCGAAATCAAATCTGCCGCCGATTTGCCAGACATTTCCGAAGTTAAAGAAATTAAAGAGCCGTGGGTGAAGGGCGAAATCATCGTGCCGTCTACCATGATTGGGAACGTACTGAATTTGATTAACGAAAAACGCGGCCACCAAACTAATTTGAGTTACATTGAAGACCGCGCCGTGATCGACTTTGAGGCGCCGATGGCGAACCTCCTTACCGATTTTTACGACCAATTAAAGTCCGCCACCTCTGGCTATGCCAGCTTTAACTACGAGCTCTGCGGTTACCGCGCCGAAGACTTGGTGCGTGTGGATTTTCTCGTGGCGGGTAGCAAAATGGACGCGCTCTCCGTGATGTGCCACCGCAGCGAAGCGGATGCCATCGGGCGCGATGTCACTAAAAAGCTCAAAGAGGTTATTCCGCGTCAAAACTTCGAAGTGGCACTGCAGGCCGCCATCGGCGCCCGCATCATCTCCCGCGAAACTATCGGCGCCTATAGAAAAGACGTCACCGTTAAAATTCACACCGGCGACCGCGACCGCAAAGCCAAACTACTCGAAAAACAAAAGCGCGGCAAAGCCCGCATGAAACGTTTCGGCAAAATCGACATCCCGTCCGAAGCCTTCACTGTAATGCTAAAGAGAAATTAAAAATAGCCGCTTTGAAGTGGCTGTTTTTATTCGGTCGGAATTCCCAGGGTTTCGTCTGTTAGCGCCTTGGCGTCAAACGGTTTTTCAAACCGGTTTAGCTGCTCGATTTCTTTGAGCAAGTTCTCAAGATATTCATCAATCGTCTCGCCAGTGATGTTGCCCGAATCCGAAAACTCAAAATCGGTTTTTTCAATCTTGCTGTCGTCCTCAATTTCTTCTTCGTCTGGCAAAAAGCCCGGGCGCGAGCGATCGAGATACACGTCGCCAGATTGGTGATAAATTACGAGTGAAACCGAAGCTAGCACGATCGAAATCGCAACCGTGAGCACGCCTAAAATCAAAATGTTGCGGCTGCCTTTATTCATAGTTGCCCCCTGAGTTGGCGCGCTAATTCCAGGTGTTTTTTAGTAAGCTCGGCAACTTTGGCGATATCAAACACCATGGTTTGGCGTTTTTCGCGCACGGTTCCAAGCTGGGCATAAAACCCTTGCGCGTTGCCGCAGTCAAAACTAATCAATTCTTCGAGCGCCTTCTGATAATCAATAAAATCATCCTTAAAATTAGCCTGCGCCGTAGCGAAAGCCGCCTGGTTGCTCATGAGCTCAGGCGCTGGCGACCCCGTAATATTGTTGCGAGTTAACCGCACGTTAAGCGGCGTGATGTATTTGCTGATAAATTTTTCGTAGTAGCCACCAATGTAAACGCGCGTACGCGAGTCGCTGTGCTGCACATTGCGAAGAGCCTGACGAAGCTGTTCGCAATTATTCGAAATAAAACTAGAGCCGTTATCGCTGAGCGCGTTAGCCATGCCACAACAGAGAAGAATTTGACAAAAAAGCATAAGTGTGATACAATAAAAAGATAGGGCTTTTTTCTTCATAAATCTATTATAACAAATTAAAAATTTTTCTAAACCAGGCGTCGGCAGGGCCGGCAGTCATGAGAAGAACCAGGTAGTTTTCGGCCTGGTATTTTTTGAGCTTCTCAGCCAGATCGTCGTTTGCCTCGGCCGGTTCGGCAATTTCAGCATTTGAAAGTCCAGAAATCAACTTTTCCGGCGTCAAAACCTCGAGATCAGGATTTTCGCGGGTGAGATAAGTAGGTAGCCAAAAGACTTTGGTAGCTCCCAAAAAGGCATCTTTGTAACCTGGCCAAACCTCGTGTTGACGCGTGTTTTGATGCGGCTGATAAACCACCACCACCCCCTTAAGGCCACGAAGCTTTGCTTCTTCTTTCGCCACCTCAATCGTGGCGGCAATTTCTTCTGGATGATGCGCATAGTCGCTGTATGCCCCATCGGCGATGCGCTCAAAACGGCGGCCCACGCCAGGAAATTCATTCAAAATATCGATGATGCCTTGATCCGCGATATCCTGCATATCCATCTTAAAGGCAGCTTCGGCTGCAAGACTAGCATCGATACGGCGTGCCTCACCGGCCAGAGTGAAGAACTCTGGTTTAAACTTCTCAGACTTTTTAATCACAGTTTCGCTCTGTTTTTCAAACTGCTCAAATGCGGCTAAGTAATCTTTCTGGGTTGGATAAATATCCGGATGGTCGTAGCTCACAAACGGAATCACGGAAAGCCAAGGATGATACTTCAGGAAATTGCGATCGTATTCGTCGGCTTCGTAGATAAAATATTTGTCGCCTTTGTGATAAGCGCCGCTTGGGGCAAATCCAAGCGTAGTGCCAACGATATATGCAACTGGTAGTTCGAGCTTGAGCGCGGCCCACACAATCATCGACGTAGTAGTAGTTTTGCCGTGAGTGCCGGCCACCGCCACCATTTTGAGGCCGAGTTTTTCAACCAAAAATGCGGTAAAATCGTCACGCTTGGTAACCTTGATACCAGCTTCACGCGCCAGCGTGAGTTCTGGATGATCAGCTGGCAAAGCCGAAGTATGCACAAACCAATCGACGCTGTCGATCTGGCTTTTCAAAAACTCGCCATCTTGCGGCCCGATTTTAACTTCAATATTGTTAGCAGTTAATTCATCATAAATTGCCCCGGCAGAAAGATCTGAACCCACCACGTCAAAACCGGCATTTTTTGCCATCAACGCGAGCGGCCCCATCCCTGTACCAGAGATACCTGAAATATAGATTTTCATGCTATAATTTTACCATGAAAATCTCATCTGAAGAGGAAATGATTAACTGCGGCCGCGAGTTTGCTAAAACCGTCAAAGCCCCGCAAGTGATCGAATTAATTGGCGACGTTGGTGCCGGCAAAACTACTTTTGTGCGCGGCCTGGCCGAAGGCCTTGGCGTTACTACGCCCGTCACCAGCCCGAGCTTCACGATTTCTAAAGAATACGCCTTTAAAGATGGTCGCCTGGTCCACTATGATTTTTACCGCCTGCCAGACCCAGGTTTGATGGCCGAAGATTTAGACGAAGCCATCAGCGACCCGCACGCCATCGTCATCGTGGAATGGGCCAATTCCGTCGAAAATATTTTGCCAGCCAGCACGAAAAGAATTGAAATCAAATATAATGACGACGGCACCCGTGAGGTTACGTTATGAAAATGTATCTAGACACGTCAAGCCCAGTCACGATTTTGAAGCTCGACGACAAAACCTACGAATGGGAATCCGGCCGCGACCTGGCCGAAAAGTTGCACGAATTTTTGCGTGATAAACTTGCCGAAAACGGTGCCACTTGGCAAGATCTAACCGAAATCACTTTTATGTCTGGTCCCGGCTCATTCACCGGCCTCCGCATTGGCGCTGCCGTAGTTAACACCTTAGCCTCCGAGCTCAATATTCCGCTAAAAAACCACAAAGGCGAGCCGGTCAAAATCATTCTCCCAGATTACGGCCGCCCAGCCAACATTACCGCTCCGAAAAAATAGCATAAGTGATATAATATATATAATAAAGGAGGAAAAGTGGAAAAAGCAAAAGAAAAGAAGAATAATGGCAAGCTCGTTGCTATTATTTCGGTAATTGCAATTGCAGTCATCGGTCTCGTTGTTGCATTAGTTCTGATTCTTGGCGGCAAAAAGGGCCCACTCATTGGCAAATGGAAATCTGAATACGGTAGCTGGTATTACAATTTTACCAGCGAAACCCGTGGTGGCTATGGCACAGACGCCTTCGAGGCCATCCCAGATCAGGAGTTCACTTACGAAGATCACGGCGATGAATTCTTCATCCAATACGATGGTATAACCACCGGTATGACCTTAAAATATCGCATCGAAGACAACGGCAAAAAACTTATCGTAGTCGATAGCTTCGGCAACGATACCGTCTACATTCGTCAATAAAAAAAAGAAAGCAGCCCCAGGGGTTGCTTTTTTTCGCAATAAAGATAAAAATAGAGGTATGAAAAAGTCTACCAACTTTGTCTGTCAACAATGTGGCGCCACTTATGCAAAGTGGGTCGGCCAATGTTCTAATTGCCAGTCCTGGAATTCATTAGTTGAGCAAATAATCGAGCCCGAAGCCAAAGCCGCCATCAGTAAGGGCCAAGTTTCCGGCAAAAAACTCGACTTTGTGAAGTTAAATTCCGTCACCCCTTCCGATGCTAAAGAGCGCCTAAAAACCAATTTTAAAGATTTAGACACGGTGCTTGGTGGTGGTTTTTTGCAAGGTTCAGTAAACTTGCTCGCTGGTCAGCCTGGTATCGGCAAGTCCACGCTCCTCATGCAAATCTGTGCTGAAATCGCCAAAAAGAAAAAGGTGCTATACGTCTCGGGCGAGGAATCGGCCGGGCAAGTCAAACTTCGTGCTGAGCGCCTTGGCGCCAGTTCCGATAACCTTAATTTTGCCAGCAGCACCAGTGGTAACGACATTGCCAAAACCATCGAATCTGGCGAGTTTGATTTTGTGATTGTTGACTCCATTCAAACTCTCACCATGAACGAAATTTCCTCGGCGCCAGGCACCGTTTCGCAGGTCACGAACTGCGGCAATCTCTTAATTCGTGCCGCCAAAGCCACCGACACTGCTGTGGTCATTGTTGGCCACGTCACTAAAGACGGCACCCTCGCCGGCCCAAAAACTCTTGAGCATCTTGTTGACGTAGTTTTAAATTTCGAAGGCGATCGTTACGGCGGCTTCAAAACCGTCCGCGCCGTCAAAAACCGTTTCGGCGGTACTAACGAAGTCGCAATTTTCGAAATGAACGAAAAAGGCTTAAAAGAAGTCGAAAATCCATCCGCCGCCCTGCTTTCAGAGCGCCAGAATACCGACGGTTCCATTATCCTCGCCACCATGGAGGGGAATCGCCCAATTTTAGTTGAGATTCAAGCCCTCGCCACGCCGAGCAATTTCGGCTATCCAAAACGCACCGCCTCCGGCTTTGATTTAAACCGCTTAAATCTTTTAATTGCCGTCATCGAGCGCCGCACCAAGCTAAAACTCGCCGACAAAGACATCTTTATTAACGTCGTAGGTGGTCTCAAAATCAACGATTCCGCCGCCGACCTTGCCGTTTGTCTCGCCATCGCGAGCGCCGTGGCCGGTCGCAAACTCGACGATTCTTACGTAGTATTTGGCGAAGTTGGCCTTGGTGGCGAAATTCGCTCCGCCTTCCGCGCCGACCAGCGCATCGCCGAGGCCAAAAAACTCGGCTTCACCCATGCCATCGCTCCCGCCAAAACTAAAGACAGCTTCATTATTCCAGTCAAAGACCTCCGCGAAACCCTAATCAAATACGTCAAATGAAAATTCTCGGCATCGATCCCGGTATCGGCATTTGTGGCTTCGGTTTAGTTGAGCACGACCAAGCGCTAGATTTTGGTGTCGTCACCACCGTGATTGGCGCGCCGCTCCCAGCCCGCCTTAAAGAACTCTATGAAGGTCTTACCGAAATCGTCGAAATGCATAAGCCCGACGTTATCTCAGTTGAAAAACTCTTTTTCAGCAAAAACATCACCACTGGCATCTCGGTCGCCGAGGCTCGCGGCATTGTTTTACTCGTGGCTGAGCAGCACAACGTGCCGGTTTTTGAATACACGCCAAACGAAATCAAAAAGACTTTAACGGGATATGGCTCCGCCAAAAAAGGCCAAGTCCAAGATATGGTCAAACTTCATTTAAATCTCGACACTCGTCCAAAACCAGACGATGCCGCCGACGCTCTCGCCGCCGCCATCACTCATAGTCTCATGGCCAGACTTTCTTGACAGCCTCCCCAGCAGAGTATATATTATAATTAATAATACTTATGCTTAAAGAAAGGCAGAAATGAGTGATATCTATCAATTAAGTAGGACCTTATACACAGTTGGGCCCGATAATGTTATGCAGGCTTTTTGGAGCGCCATCATAGTGCCGCTTATCATTGGAATGATCGTATTGGCGTTTTGTTTTGTTTGTATGTGGAGGGTTTTCGAAAAAGCCGGCCAAGAAGGCTGGAAAGCCATCGTGCCAATCCTGAACATCATTACTCTCGTTCAAATCGTCGAGCTTCCAACCTGGTATGTAGCTCTCTACTTCATCCCATTTGCAAACCTCTACGCATCATACAAAGTATCTCGCGAACTTGCCGAAAAATTTGGCGAAGGCGATGGCGCCTTCTGGGTGCTTTTGTTCCTTCTCACTCCAGTCGGCTACGGTATTCTCGCCTTTGATAAAAACAAAAAATTCGAAGATGACGATCTCGATCCAGCCATGCCTGGCGTCGCTCCAGTTGTGCCTGGCGCTGCCCCAGTCGCTCCAGCTCAGCCAGCCGCACCTGCTGCTCCAGTAGCGCCTGCAGCCCCAGCAGCACCGGCTACACCTGTGGCCCCAGTTCAACCAGCTGCTCCAGTAGCGCCTGCAGCCCCAGCAGCTCCAGTCCAACCTGTTGCGCCAGCTCAACCTGCTGCGCCAATCGCTCCAGCTGCTCCAACCACCCCAAGTGAACCAATTAATCCTGCCGGCCCAGCCGCCCCGATTCAATAAGGAGATTATAAATGGACGAACAAAATCCAATCACCCCAGCAACCCCAGCAACCCCAGCTGAGCCAGTAGTCCCAGCTGCCGAACCAGCTCCAGCCGAAGCACCAGCCCCAGTGGCTGAACCAGTGGCCCCAGCCGCCACTGTTGCACCAGCTGAGCCAGCGGCACCGGCTGCTCCAGTCGCAGCTCCAGTAGCTGCCGCCCCAGCCGCAGAGCCAAAGCCAAAGAAATCCAAAACTGGCCTCGTGATCGTAGTCGTAATCTTGCTCATCGCCATCGCTGGTGGTGTTGCTGCAGTATTCCTCATTCCGATGCTCTCTAAGATTGACTACTCGCCAGCCTACCGCCGCGCTAAAGAGATTGCACCAAAGATTCAAGAATTTTCGACCAAACAGAGCGATTGTTATAACGTTGTTAGCTATGTCGAGAGCGAGTCTACCAATCTCGAAGAATACGAAGGCTATATCAATAACTGTAAAAACAGCTTTTCCGACAAAAGTATGAATATTGCAGTTGAAAACCTCGGTGAAACCGATGGTGTAAAGCGCAACAAAGACATCAAAACTCTTTATGATGACTTCAACGCCGCCTACCAAGAAGTTATCAATGCCGGCGACAACATCGACCAAAAACTAACTGCATACAAAGCCATCCACGAATTCATCAGAACCAAGAGATACATGTTTGAAAGTGATGAATACAAAGTGCCAGCAACCATGGATTCGTATGCTAAAATCTTGATTAATACAGAAATCGATGAACTTGTTGAATTTGCAAACACCTGGAAAGAAAAAGTCACCGCCTTTGCTGAGGCTGACGCGAATAGAACTAAGGTTAAAAACGAGATAATAGATGGTAGCAAATCCTGGTTCATCGTCCTCGACTATGATAAAGACGAAAGATACAAAGAGGCTGACGCTACGAGAGAAGCTGCACGCAAAGACTTTATCAACTACCAAAACACCAATCTCCCTAAAGCAAAAGATCTGTTCCCGATCGAAATTGCTGATAGGCAGGGGTTGATTTCAAAGTTTGAGTCTCTACGCGAGCTAATCAACACCACGTATCAAGAAAACTACAACAAAGAAAGTGGTGACTGTAACGTGTTCCTGGACACGGTAGTCACCTGCGAATAATCGCCCTAAAACCTTCCCTAAAGGGAAGGTTTTTTGATGTATAATATACATATGATTGCTCACATCAAAGGCCAAGTGGCCGAAAAATTCTTAAATTCCGTAATTGTCGACGTTAATGGCGTGGGCTACGAAATCACCCTCACCACTCTTGATTTTGAAAAAGTAAATCTCGAAGACGAAATCAAGTTCTACACCTACCATTCTATCCGCGAAAACTCCGAAGAATTGTACGGCTTCCTAAGTCTAGCCGCGAAAAAACTCTTCGAGCTCCTAATTTCCGTACAAGGTATCGGCCCAAAGGCCGCCATTGCGATTCTAAGCCTCGCCGAACCAGAAGAAGTTAGAAACGCCATCGCCAATGCCGATGCCGCGTTTGTCGCCAAAGCCAGTGGCGTGGGCAAAAAATCCGCCGAACGCGTAATTGTCGACCTCAAAGACAAAGTTGGCATCCCAACCCACTACGGCAAGACCGTCGTCGAATCCGCCGAAATAACAGGGAAAGATGAAGCTTTAGATGCTCTCATCGCCCTCGGATTCCCGCTCAAAGAAGCCACTCAGGCTTTGAGCGGGGTAGATCCGGGCCTTTCCACCGAAGAAAGAATCAAATTAGCCTTGAAAAATTAAAACAACTGTGTTAAAATAGCATGTAATTGTCTAATATTAAAGGTTAAATTTATGAGTTTTTCAATTTTAAAGCAAATTGGTGACGCCCAAAAGAAGAAAGCTGTCGTTGACGTCCGTTCTGGTGATACCGTTAAAGTCACCCAAAAGATTAAAGAAGGCGATAAATTCCGCTTCCAGGTTTTTGAAGGCGTTGTTATCCGTGTAGATCGCAAAGAATCTCACACCGCTCGCATCGTGGTCCGCAAAGTTACCTCTGGTGTTGGTGTCGAGAAATCCTTCCTTCTTCACAGCCCACTCGTAGAAAAAATTGAAATTACCAAGCGCTCAAAGGTTCGTCGCAACAACTTGGGCTACCTCCGCGCTCGCTCTGGTAAATCTGCCCGCCTCACTGGCAAAGATTTCGACCGCGCTGCCGCTAACGATGTTTCCGTAGCCGAAGAAACCCCAGCTGAAGAACCAACTGCCGAAGCTCCAGCCGAAGAAACCCCAGCTGCTGAATAATATGTCTTAAAAATCACCTGGTTTAAACAGGTGATTTTTTGTGCTAAGATGACTTTATGGCAATCTTAGGAATAGATGAAGTTGGCCGCGGCCCGTGGGCGGGCCCGCTCGTGATTGGCGCGGTAATCTTGCCGGAGCCATATCCAGACTGGGTGAACGACCTCACCGATTCCAAAAAACTCACCGCAAAAAAGCGTGAAGCCTTAAATGAAATTATTTTAAAAGAGGCTAAAGCCACCGGCCTCGGTTGGGTTTCGAGCAAAGAGCTCGATGAAATCGGTTTATCAAACGCTCTAAAACTTGCCACTCGTCGCGCCGTAGAAGAAGTCCAACGCCAAAAAGTTCCTTTCAGTGAAGTCATTATCGACGGCACCAATAATTTTTTGTCCGGCACCAAGCTCGAACGCTTCGTGACGGTTCTCCCCAAAGCCGATTTTCTCATCAAAGAAGTCTCCGCCGCCTCGATTATTGCCAAAGTCGCGCGTGATCATTACATGTATGACCTCGAAAAAAAATATCCGGGCTACGGATTCGAAAAACACGTTGGTTATGGCACTGCCGCCCACCTAAAAGCGCTAAAAGAGCTCGGCGTTTGTCCAGAACACCGCACATCCTTTAGGCCTGTTAAAGAAAATGTTGTAAAAAATACAACAAAAATTGGGAAAAATGCCGAGTCAAAAGTAGCAGAGTTTCTAGAATCGCAAGGCCACGAAATCATCGCTAAAAACTATAAGACTAAATATTTTGAGATCGACATCATTTCAAAAGACGCTAGGAATATTTATTTCACCGAAGTAAAATACCGCAAAACTACCACGCGCGGCACGCCACTCGAGTCTATTACCGCGAAAAAACAAGAAAAGATGCACTTCGCCGCCGAGGCATTCCTATATACGCATCCAAACTATAAGAACCTAGATCCACATCTCGCCGCCGCGAGTGTCACCGGCGACAATTATGAGCTTAATGAGTGGCTCGAAATCAGATAAAGCTTGCGCTTTTTTAAAAACTGTGGTATTATGACCAAAAGGCTCATACAAAAATGCAAAAATGCAACATATTGTCTCTGGTATCATTTGACACCTTTATCGGAATCCTCAGATGGGCTATGCTCGCGATTCTGATAATTTTAGTAATTATTTTGCTTGTAAGAAAAACCAAAACTGGCAAAATTAGTTCCTGGATTATTGCGGCAATTATTACTTTGATTGCGGCACCGTTTTTGATTCTCACGTTTACCTGCGAAAAAGTTCCAGGCGAAGATAAAAAGCCGGAACCTCCAGTTTGTGAGAAAAATCAGATTCTAGATAACGGCGAATGTGTTAACAAAACTCCAGAACCAGAACCAGAGCCAGAACCAGAGCCAGAGCCAGAACCGGAGCCAGAGCCAACCCCGACTCCAGCCCCGTACTATCCGACCCCAACTCCAGCCCCGACTCCAGCCCCGGCCCCAGCTCCGGCCCCTACCCCAACTCCGGAACCAACGCCAGAACCAGACCAACCCGATCAACCAGACAACCCTGATCAACCAGACCAACCCGATCAACCAGACAACCCTGATCAACCCGATAATCCAGACCAGCCAGATGAACCGGATGAGCCGGTCATCATTTGGCGAAACATTACACTCGAAGTTAACGGCGGCGTTGGCGCAATAGAAACTGAATTCTCGAAAGGAGACGGTGAAGAAATTGGGCCTTTACCAATGCTCGAAAAAACCGGTTATCGTTTTGATGGTTGGTTTAATGCAGATAATACTCCATACGACGAGCATACTAAAGCCACGGCCGACACCACGATTTCTGCGCACTTTAGCCCGATTCGTTATCGCGTAATTTTCCGCGCCAACGGCGGCGAGGGTAGCATGGAAACTCTTGAGATCGAATATGATAGCGAGATAACACTTTCAAATAGCTTTAATAGAAATGGCTATAATTTTGCTAATTGGAACACTAAGCAAGACGGCTCTGGTAATACATATACTACCACTGCAACAAATCTCACCACAGTAGATGGCGGCGACGTTGAGCTCTTCGCCCAATGGGGAATCGTAGAATATCGAATTTCGTATGAACTAGACGGCGGTGCTGCTAATAACCGTACGACTTACACAATAAACGATAACTTTAGTCTCACAAATCCAACCAAAGAAGGATTCACCTTTACCGGTTGGAGCGGCACCGGCCTAGACGGTGAGAATAATACGGATGTTACGGTTAATAGCGGCAATTATGGCGATCGCTCGTACGTTGCACACTGGGCACCGAGCACCGACACGGCATACACCGTAATTCATAAAAAAGAAACCCTCACCGACGGCCAATATGAAACAGAAGAAACAGTTCCTGGCACAGGCCAAACTGGCGGCACCATTTCTCCAGCAGTCAAAAGCTACTATGGTTTTAATTCTCCTGAGCCAATTACCACCACTATCGCCGCAAACGGTAGCACTGAAGTTGTTTATAATTACAGCCGTAAATTATTCAACGTCACCTTTGACGCGGGAAATGGCGAAGAGCCAACCGTAATCAGCGTAAAATATCAACACGCGATTGGTACTCTTCCGGAAGTCACCAAAGACGATGCCGTCTTTGACGGTTGGTTTGCCGAAAACGCCGAAAACCCTATCGACAGCACCGCCACGGCTGAAGCCGATATTACCTACTACGCGCACTGGCGCCCAATCATTTGTAAAAAAGCTCTGACCTTGAGCTCACATATTTGTGAAGCGGCATCCGGCAAAGGCTGTAGAAAAAACAACGTCTTTGCACAAGGCGGCACGATTACCTTTGGTAAACTCGCAACCGCCGCCGACTTTGAACCAGGTCAAACTTACTTCTGCGATGTAGATAACAACCCAGTAACCGAGGAAAGATTTTACTACTTAAGAACCGTTGATGGGAAAGCAGTGTTCATCAACAACAACAATTACCAAAACGGCGTGGTGAATAATACTGTAAATATCCCACACCAAGATGCTAAAGACAACCTACCATCTAAAACTCAGTGGCCATATGCATACACGCCGGTAGCAACTATGCGCTTTGCGAATGAGGACGATCTTCATGCCGCTTGTTCCGACTTTAATAATCTAACTGACTGTAATTATATCCTTGAAAACACTGGCTATGTTAGTAGCGATACGTCTTTGTTCCGCTCAACCGTGTGGATGGAAAAAGATGATGGAAGCAAAATTAGGTATCGCGGCGACAATGTTAACGTGGTAACGGATGGCAACGAAGCCGGCGTGCGTCCAGTCATCGAAGTTCCGCTCGATCAAATCGAAGGATCCTACATCCTAACCTTCGACGCCAACGACAGTGCTGCTACTCCAGCCATCACATACAGCAAAGTCAAAAAAGGCGACAAAATTACCGAGCTTCCAGCCGGCCCAACCAAACCAGATGCTACCTTTGTGGGTTGGTTTGATGCACCAACTGGCGGCAGCCAAATCAAAGTTGAAAACAACATTATCCCAAACGCCAGCACCACATACTATGCACACTTTGTCTTTGCTATCGACCAAGCTATCATTGCAAATACAAACATTTCAGTTCAAGTTTCCGACACCGCCACAATTGAAATTACGAATGCCGCCGAAATCGGTGAAGAATATAGCTTCACATCAAACGACGAAAGCGTTGCAACGGTAAATGCAGACGGCGAAATCACTGGCGTAGGCGTTGGCAGCACCACTATCACAATTGAAGGCGCCACGTCGCATACTACGAAAACGGTTAATGTATCGGTTACTCCACAAGTTGAATATTACACTGTCACCTTCCATCCAAATAACGGCGAAGCAAACATCATTCAGCAAGTCACAAAAGAAACCGAGGTTGGAACTTTGCCAAGTGTCACCCGCGAAGGATATGATTTTGATAAATGGTATGAAGGCGAAAACTTTGTTAGCCCAATCACCGCCAACACCATCATCAGCCGAGACATCGACTTCTATGCGCACTGGCACAAAACCACTGCCGTGGCCTGTGTTGGTATGGACTGCGAATACGAAACCTTTGCCGACGCCGTAGCCGCAGTCACCACTAGCGACAAAACTACGGTTACCTTGATCAAGGATACAAGTGTTACCGGAATGGTTGGTATTAGTCTCGACCAAGACATTGTTCTCGACCTAAATGGCCACATTCTTGGTAACAGTACTGCAGATAAAAACACAATCGAAAACCGCGGCAAGCTGACTATTAAAAACGGTACATTACAATCCGCTGCTAGCTCTGGCGTTATTAATAACGGTGCAGACTCTACCGCGCCAGCAAACCACACGGCGGAGTTAACACTAGATAATGTCAGAATCGAAGCTACCGGCTCCAAGCAAGCATTGTATAACTGCGCAAAACTTCTCATCACTGGCAATTCGTATCTTAGCAATACGTCCAATAGCAGAGCATCACTTCATACAAAAGCCGACAGTGAAACCTTGATCCTAAGTGGCACCATAGTTGCTTCGAGATTTACCGCGATCAGAAACGAAGGCGGCGTTGTCACGTTTGGCGCCAACGACGGACATATCGATACGGACAGTATCGTGGTACAAGGTTCATCCTACGGTATGGACACCAACAATAACACCAGGTCAGCTCAGAATTTTTACGACGGTATCTTTAAAGGCAAACAAGGCGCAATCAATAGTAATGTTACTTTTGCATCCCGAGCTTATGATTCAACGCCAACAGACGGGCAAGAAGGCGATTACCACACTTTGTATTTAACTGGCGGCACAGTCTATGAACTTTCGCTTAATGCAAACGGCGGAAAACTACAAGAAACTTCTGTGTATATTAATTCGGGTGAAGCAATTGCTGCCGACACTTTGCCAACACCAACCCGTAGCAATCATAGCTTTGCTGGTTGGTTTGACACAGCCACTGGCGGTAATGAAATTACAGTTGGCACTTTGCCTAATGGCAGTACAACCTACTTTGCACACTGGAACTTTATCGCCGGGAACGAAGACTATGGTATCGACACATCGAGCGATGCAATTCAAAATTATCTCACAAACATCGCCGGCCAAAATCTTAGCAAAGCTGATTTTGAAAACGCCATGAAAGAAAACTTCGTCAGCCACGACTGTTCAGAAACTATAGGCAACAATGAATCAAACTTTTATGGCCAATACTACGAGAGTGGCTACCACGGTTCGGTGCTTTGTGACATTCCGAAAGGATACGACACTGGAATAAGCGGTTCCACCATCAAACTTTATACTGTCGACGAGAACAAACAAAAAGTTGCCGAAGCCGCCTACGCAACTATTGACGACGGCACTATATATAATATTATTCCAGGCGTAACTTATCGTTGGGAAGAAGTAGGGAACGAGAATGCAGTTTATGGCTTTGTTCGCGCCGATGGTCGCCGCACAATTAAGGCTGATGTTACAAGAAACATTCGCGACCTTGGCGGCCTTGCTGTTAGTAACAATAATGGCACCGGCACAATTAAATATGGCAAACTATTCCGCGGTGCCAAACTAGAAGGTAGCAACATTGTTTCGGAACTTCAAAAACTTGGCATCACCAAAGAAATTGATCTGCGCGACAACAATGAAGGCACACAAAACACTGATCCAAAGTTTAGCGACCGCATGATTAAACCATTCAAACACTATGAAGTTGATTTGTATGCTAACCAAGATAAAGCCGTAGTCACGGATGTGATTCAAACAATTCTAAATGGCGATAATGTCTACTTCCACTGCCGCGTGGGCGCAGACCGCACCGGCACGCTTGCTTACATTCTCGAAGGTTTGCTTGGCGTATCAGACGAAGATCGCAAACAAGATTACGAACTCACAACGCTCTTTGGCCTCGCGGATCGCACAAGATATTACGAACAAAAGAACAGCTCTAGCCAAAGCAACAAAACCCACAAGTTTGTCTACATGACGGACGCGTCTAGAATTCCAACCACCGAATCAATTTATAATTGGTTCACGGATAACGGCACCAACTCTACAGCAGTCCAACTGGTCGACGACTTCCGCACTGCAATGATTGACTACAATTAAAAAAGAGCTCCCACGTACGGGAGCTCATTTTTTATGATTATTTTTTAAGTTCTTTTTTTAGTCTTTCGCGGACTTCTTTTTCAATCATCTCGCGGCGAACTTGCTCTTCGATTTCAGCCCTTAGCTCGTCGTCCGTCTTAGAAGCGGCAGGTGCAGCTACCTGTGCTTGTGCAGCGGCTTGCGCATTTGCGGCAGCCTGTGCGGCAGCAAGTTTTGCGGCTTTCTTTTCTTCTTTTCTAACGCGCGTTTTTTCGCTGCTGGAATTCACGCCGGCGATAATTAAAGTGATGAGCCATGCAAACGAAGTGAAGCCAGCAAGTGCGGAGAAGCGAGCCCAAGTTTCATCAAAGAACAGTTTTGAAAGATTCTCGCCGAGAATGAATGAACTGATGATGCTATGAAGTGATACGATGCCAAAACAAACTACGGAAGTAATTTTGAGTGGCCGAATTATATTTTTCTTGTCGCCTTCAAACATGCCGAGTGTTAAGGAACCCACTAAGCCAAAAAGAGCCAAAGCAGAAAAGGTAGTGGCAAAAGAATATAGGTAATGTAGGCTATAGACAGAATCCTGGCCAGTGATCCAAATTAGGATTGTCCATAAGATAAACCAAATAGCGTTTGAGATCAGGCCGAGCAGCGCAAATGCTTGCACGGATGCGTTGTCGTTGTCGAGGCGCGACATGGAAATGGTGCTAACTAGCATGGCGAGACCGAGTACGAAAAACGTGCCCATAATGCGGCCGATTACGTCGGACGAGTTTGTGTCGCCGAACATGATTAATATACCCCCGAGTACGATACCGCCAATCAAAGTCCAGATGGCGATATTACGAAAAACGTTTTTCACGCCTTTCAGTGATTCTATTGTTGATTCTTGTAATATCCCTTTCATGCTTAAAGTATAGCACATTAGACGTTGAATTTGAATTCGACGACGTCACCATCTTGCATGATATAGGTTTTGCCTTCGGTGCGGAGCTTGCCGGCGGCCTTTACTGCTTGTTCTGAGCCTAGAGCTTTGAGGTCATCGAAGTTGCAAATTGATGCGGCAATAAACCCGCGTTCAAAATCGGTGTGAATGGTGCCGGCGGCTTCTGGCGCGGTGGCACCTTGTTTGATGGTCCAAGCGCGGCATTCTTTTTTGCCGGCAGTAAGGAAAGATTGCAGGCCGAGAGTTTTGTAAGCAGCCTGAATTAATTCGCCGAGCGCGTCGTTTTTAACGCCGTAGCTTTCTAAGAATTCTTTGCGCTCGTCGCGATTCATGCCAGCCATTTCTTCTTCGAGTTTAGCGTTTACGAAAATCGCTTCAGCCGGAGCCACGAGCGCGCGAAGCTTACCTTGCAAATCTGCATCAGTAAGACCATTTTCGTCAACGTTAAACATATAAATCACTGGCTTTTCGGTGAGGAATGGTATATTTTCGTCGGCCGGATCTTTTTTGCGCTTCGCGGCAATTTTTTCTTTGGTTTCATCATCAGCAAGCTGGAGTTCTAAATTAATAATGTCGATATCATCTTTAGCCTGCGCAAGGATATCTGTTTCAACCTTGTTATCTGCACGCACGATATCGTTATTTACAAACGCACGCACCACATGACAAATCGCCTGGCACTCGCGAATGTGCGCGAGGAATTTGTTGCCGAGACCCTCGCCTTTACTGGCTCCCGCTACCAAACCTGCGATGTCTACAAACTCTACCGTCGCCGGAACAACTTTGTCTGTCTCATACATTTTGGCGAGCACATTCAGGCGTTCATCAGGAACTGGAACGATGCCTACGTTTGGCTCGATGGTAGCAAAAGGATAGTTGGCCGCAAGCGCGCCAGCATTCGTCAAGGCATTAAACAATGTGGACTTGCCAACATTCGGCAGTCCAACGATTCCGATCTTTAAATTCATAACCAACCTGTAATATCTGTTATTGTAGATATAATTATATCATAAAAAGAAGCTCTCGCGGTAGGTACCTTCGGCGCCGTGCGAGTGCTTCAATACTTATATTATATCAAATTTTAGACGATTCTTTTTAGGAGTGGGATTTTGTGGAAACAGAAAGACAATACGAGACAAATGAAGAAACAGGAGATAGCTCTGACAGGGATATCAAGAAAAATGGGTATAGGTGGTAGATAGATTAAGGCATTTTCTAAAATTAGTGCATGCATGACATAAATACCTAGACTGTATTTTGACATTCGAATAAGTAAATTTGATATGGTATTTTTTAGAGTATGTTGTTTTGCAAAAGTAAATAACCCAATGCTCATTAATACGTTATTAAAAGTTAGATCTTTTAGGAATATGACAGTTGGAGAGTTTATTGCAGTAGAGAAAAACCATGTCGCGAAGAAAGTGAAAAGTAGGCCTATTATACCAGCAATATAAAGCTTTTTTATGGTTTTAGTTTCTAGCTTTTTATTGTGTAGATAATATCCAAGAACATAGTAGAAGCTATAGCCAATTATTTTGCCAAAACCTACTGAGTCTAAAGCGTGGTTTAAGTCAGACCCTATAGTGTTAATGCGTGAAGGTAGTGCAATTAGGACATCCACTAATTCTGGGAGTGCGATTCCAAAGATGAACGAAATAAGAAGGAACAGTTTTAGATGAGTTGGGTCATTTATAAATTTTTTAATGAATGGTGTTAAGATGTAAAGGGCTAATAACATGTATAAGAACCAAAGGTGATAGTGCCCTCCAATAAAAGTGTAAATAAAATCTGACAATGAAGAACCGTTGATGAGTCCAACAATGCCATAAATAAGATTCCAAGAGAATAGAATAATAACAATTTTTAAGATGTTTTTCTTAAAAAATGAGTTCAGGTCTCGGTTTTTGCCTAAATGCAGGGCGCCACTAATCATAATAAATATTGGTACGGCCCATCTGGAAATAGATTCAAAAAAGTTGGTAATTAACCAGCTACGTGATTCTGGCGATAAGTTTATAAAATGTGCAGCAGTACAGTGTATTATAATTACAAATAGGATTGCGACAGTTCTTAGTAAATCAAAATAACGAATGCGGTTTTTTGAGAATTGGGTTAATAAGTTCGTTTTTTCATATAATGTAGCGTTGGTTGGTTTAGATATTTAAGATTCCGATCTTTAGATCCATAACAAATATAATTATAACATATTTTGGTATATAATATAACGTATGGATGGTATTCAGAAAAAGGTTAATGATTTTAATACTAAATATAATCTTGGGGGATCAATCGAAATAAGGTTTATCGATTTGTCATCGGAGGTCGGGGAACTAGGTAAGGAAATTCTTGATGGTACTAGTTATGGTGAGAGAAAGTTCGAAAAGACTGACAACATAGAGTCGGAGCTTGGCGACGTTTTGTTTTCGCTCGTTTCAGTCGCTAATTGTGCTGATATCAACCTGGATCAAGCATTGAAAAATGTTTTGAAAAAATACGAAGATAGATTTAACGCCAAAGGCCATATTGGCTCAGAGGAATAAAAAGGAGACACCATGGGTTTTCAAATCGAATTAAATGACACATTGCAAATCACAAAAGAGCAAGGTTTTCCGGCACAATTGAAATTGGAAGAACATTTCAATAATCCGTACAAAGCTGAAGATTTTAAAGACACGATTTTTGGATTTAAAAACAAGCCGGGCATCAGAATTTATCGCGTGCCACCAGTGCGAAACTTTCTCGTAGAAAACATCAACGGCAAGTGGGTCTATTGGGGCCTAATTCAAATTACGGAAATCAATCACGATTACGCCAACATGACAACTTCTGGCAAATTCAAAATCACCTACATCAACACGCCGGAAGAAATGAAAATTGCACACAACATTATCGATAGGAACGAAGCCACAAACTATTTTGACAATAATTAAAGAAAGGATAATATGTCGCTATTTGATAGAATGATGGATCGCAACGTTGAACGAGCTCAAAAAGGAGGTATATGAAAATCTTTCTCGCCGCATCAAGTAATTTCTGGGATAAATTGCCAGAAGTAAAAGCAAAACTCGAAGCACTTGGCCACGAGGTGATGCTGCCGTCTACCGTTGATGATCCAGATTTAGAAAAAAGAGTTTGGCAAGAAAGCGACAAGGCCCACGTCGAGTTAATCCGCAAACTATTCGAAGACGGCGAAGAGCGAGTCGGCAAATGGTGTGATGCATTTTATTTGTTGAACTATGACAAACATAATATCCGCGGCTACGTTGGCGGGGCAGCACTAATCGAACTATATATTGCGCACCGCGAGCGCAAAAAGATTTTTATCGAAAACGACGTTTTTCCTGGCCCAATGTATGACGAAATTATGGGGTTCGGCCCAGTTTTCGTACATGGCGATTTATCAAAAATAAGATAAATCTGATGTTGTATAATTAAAATATGAATAACGAAATCGAAGCCCAATTTTTGGACGTGGATAAAGAAGCCGTCCGTAAAAAACTAACCGAAATCGGTGCAAAATTAGAGAAACCAGAAGTCTTAATGAAGCGGGTGATTTTTGATCTCGGTGAGCATTCTTTTGCTAGAGTTCGTGATGAGGGCGGCAAAATTGTGATGACATACAAAAAGATCAGCGACGATAAATCAATTCTTGGTACGAAAGAAGTAAACGTTGAAGTTAATAACTACGATGATGCGGTTTTATTTTTGAAAGCTTGCGGATTAAAAGCGAAGGCGTACCAAGAAAGCAAACGCGAAACCTGGAAAGTTGGCGAAGTTGAAATTTGCATTGACACTTGGCCATGGATTCCAACCTTCATTGAAATTGAAGGGCCGAGCGAAAACGAAGTTTGGGAAGTTGCAAAAATGCTTGGGTTCGATAAAACGAAAGCAAAATTTGGTTCCGTGGATACGACCTACCAACACTACTACGGAGTCGACACAAATTTAGTCAACATGCACACTCCAGAAATCCTGTTCGACATGGAACCGCCAGAATGGGCAAAAGCCAAATGATGGCCTAACTACACAATTAGTCAAATTTAAAATCAAGGTATACATAATTGCCCATGTCGTAGGCAAGATTTTTGTCGATGGCGTTTTTGGCGATTTTGCAAATTTTCGACATGCGCTCGCCGCGGCAAAGCGGATCGATATAGCGGACTTTGGCTTTTTGGCGTATATAATACACACCTTTTGGAGCAGTCTTTGAAGTATGAATTCCTTTTGCCTTTTGCCAAACGGAAAAGGCGTCGCCATATTTCGATTTCTGAATAATTTCAATAATGTCTGATTCTTTTTTGTCGTACAAATCGTCCACCGTAATTAATCCATCCGCGTTCAAACGTTTCAAAATATCTGCAATAAGTTGCATAGAAAAGCGACGTTTGTCGTTACGATAACTCACCGACATTTTGTTTGTAACTTTAACAAACTTGCGCGCAATTGCTTTGGTCTTAAAACCGATTTCAATTTCGCGAAACTCATTTTCCTCAATTTCGATGTCGTTATAGATTTCCTTAACTTCATCCAGAGTTAGAGTCTTATAAATATAAAAGGCATTCGAAAGGGAATATTCAAGCCTGTCGGCAGAAAGTTTTGGTGTGTCGTTATCCGCGATCGGATAAATATGATAATCGTCGATTTCTTTAAGTTTAATGCCGTCGCGCTTCAAAAGCGCCATCACGTCTTTGGATGTTTTAATAAACTCTGAAGTTAATGCTTCGGTGGATTCTTGCTTTTCGCGGTCACCGTTCATATAGTCCACGCAGTGTTTAAAAGCCGGAGTCGCAATGTCATGAAAAAGCCCCGCGAGCGTTTGCTTTTTGTCGTGAGTAAAATGCCAAACAATGAGAGCCACGGCTATAGAATGATCGAGGCTCGTGTAAAAAGTTTTGGTTTCCTCACCTTGGAATAAATCAGTATAAATTGTGCCGCAGGTAATACTGATATACTTTTGGCCCTGCAGTCTTTTCGTATTAATATATTCGTCTAGCCATTCTGGATAATCCGGGCTAAGGATTTTGTAGTATTCGGTAAGTTTAGCGGGTTTCATATATGTATATTATAATATGTAGTATGATTATATTCGCAGATTTCGACGGGACTCTTTACCCGCATGACGATAACCAAACTGTAAAAACAAACCTGGCCGCGCTTAAAAACTGGCGTGCGGCTGGAAACAAGTTTTGTATTACGACTGGGCGTAGCATCCGTTCGTTGATGCGTCAAATGCCGGAGCTTCAAGAACTCAGTGATTATTACATTGTCGACAGCGGCTCAATTATTCTAGATCAAAACCAAAGCAAAATTAAAACTTTCAATTTTGATCCATCAATTGTTGAAGCTGTTACAAATTTTTCTAAGACACTTCCAGAAATTCCAAAAGTAGTTTACTATACGGCCGATTCCGAAAACGAGATTGTGAAAACTGAGGGAATCACCAAGATGCGTTATTGGTTTATGAATGTAGACCAGTTGAATCCGGTGCGTGATGAACTTAAAAAAGAATTTCCAGTTTTGGCATTTTCGCAAATTGCGCTAGAAGACGACAAAGGCCAAGGCTTTGTGGAAATCATTCCGCAAGATTTTGGCAAAAGCAACGCCATAAAGTTTTTGCAACAATTCACAAATATCCCAGCACAGGAAATTATTACAATTGGTGATGGTTTAAATGATTTTGAAATGGTCAAAGACTTTAACGGCTACGCTATTAGAAACTCAGAATTGTCAACATATGACCCTTCACTAAAAACCGCATCGTCCGTTGCAGAAATGATTAGTAAAAATATTTAGTGCGCCAAATATACATCGCGTGCACTTGGAATATCTAAGAAATAAGTCGCGACAATATTATAAAACTCGTCGGCAAGAACGATAGTTAGAATCGTGATTGAAAGAATTAAAAACGCGCGGAGAGACATTGTTTTTGCAACGTAAATAAACACGGGCACCACCACATACATAAGAAGTAGCGCTGACAAACCAAAACAAAGCACGCTTCTTAAACACACGAAGCCATCGATATTTCCAAAGTTCAAAATTTCTACATTGTAATCCCAAAAACGCGTGCCGTTGCCAATTGTATAAACCAGCCATCCGCCAATATATTCGACAAGGCCGGTTACAGCCATCGAAACTAAAAACACCAGCCAAGCCTTTTTGCGAAGTTTGTAAGTGGTTAGAATAATAAACAGCGCACCGACGGCATAAATATTAATCCATGGCAAAAAATTGCCGCCCTGAAATGAAAACTTAAAACCGTCGTTAAAGTAGTAAAAGATCGTTTCATACACCCAGCCGATAAAACCAGCCACGGTTACTACCAAGGCAAACACACCAAATTTTTGGTAAGCCTCAAGTTTGATTTTGCCATCAATGTAGTCACGAAAAATTTTGCGATATTTTTCCATTAACTAAATTATAGCATAAGCAAAATCTGGAGGACGGCGTTAAATCTAGGCATTACTATGGCCAGCATAAGCCACGTTGTGGGCGAGGGCTTGGTCCTGAAGACGGGCTGCACGCACCAAATCATCCACGCAGGAATTTACGGAGTGCTTAACGCGGGCTTTTTCCTCGGCCTTTTTGGCATCGTTCCAGCGGTCGAGGGAACCAACGAGATAGCCAGTGATGCGGCGAAGGCGCTCAAAGTTGCTGCCAAAATAGTGAGAATATTCATTGTAGTATTCTTTAGCGGCATCTTCGCTACCAAATTGTGCAATTAAAGCCACGCCGGTCTCAACTAGGCGGCTCACGTGCAAGTTTTCGTATTGGGCTAGCGACTTTAGAGCCTCTTTCACGGCCTCGGCTGGGACTTTTGCGTAATTATTAATTGAAGCAAGAAAGCGCTCGAAGTCGAATTTAGTGGCGTCATCAGGGCTAAAATAAATGATATTTTTCATGTTTTTCCTTTTGTTAACGATTATGCTTATGATTATAAACGCTATATATAGTGTTTGTCAATACTAAAAATACACTAAATGTGGATTTTTCCACAAAATCCCGATTTTCGTCGGTCGCGGCGGTATAATATATATATGGACATAAATTCTGCTATTAAAGGTCGCAAAGACGCGTTCTTTGCCGCCTACGACATTACCGATCAAAATGTCATTAAAGAAATCGATGAATTATTTTCGCACATCGAGGAATTTGGCAAAACCTGCAGCGACTACACCGATTTTGAAACCAAGTTTGCCACCTCGCCCCTAAATCAAGAATATATTAATATGTTTACCAAGGTTGCCACGAGTTCTACTTCAAAGATGCAGCCAATTGTAGACGAACCAAAAGAAGAAATTTCCGAAGAAGAACGCTTGAGAAAAGAAGCTGCCGATGACGCTCGTTTCGCCGTCAAAGAAGCCATGTCGCCACTTCGCCACCAGGCCTACGAGGCTCGCACCCAGGCTCTTCGCAGCACCAAAGTTGGCAACGCCCTCTTTAATCTTAAAAACAATTTCGAAAACGCAAATCATTTGCGCAAAGTAATAACCAAAAAAGACGATGAAGAGACCAAGTAAAAAAATCGAAAAATACGCCAGCGACATTTTGCAGTCCAAGAATTTTCAAAAGCAAAAGAAATTCATGCAGCACGGCAATTACACCACTTACGACCATATTATTTCGGTGGCCGAAAGAAGCCTTTATTTTGCCGACAAATTTCATTTCAAGGTAGACGAAAAATCCATGGTGCGCGCCGCACTTTTGCACGATTATTATTTATATGATTGGCACGATTGTGGCGGTCCACTCGGGTGCTATTGGCACTGTTTGCGCCACCCACATCGAGCAGCCAAAAACGCCAAAGAAGATTTTAATCTCACTAAGCGCGAACTCCGCATGATTAAAAAACACATGTTCCCGTGCACACCTTGCCCACCTTCCTCAAAAGAAGGTTTGCTCATTAGCCTTGCCGATAAATCTTGCGCCATGCGTGAAATGCGCGAACGCCGCCAGCTTAAAAAACAACAAAAGCTAGCTGCCAAAAACGCTTAGCACTGGTTGTGTTAATTTTGCCCTATACTATAATCAAAACATGAATTATCGTTTTCGCCGCCTAGCTTTGCTTGGATTCTCTCTTGTTGGCGCTCTTATCTGGATTTTTGCCAATCCAATTAATTACGAAGAAGTCGAAAACGACGATGTTTTTGCTGGCGAAGAAGAGGTCGCCGAGCCAGATCTCCCAGTTCCGGCGGTTGATGATTCGGCGCCCCGCGCCCTTGATATCTTAGAGAAACTAGCCGTAAAGGGCCGCGCCCCTAAAACTGGTTACTCGCGTGACGCGTTTTATAACGGTTGGCCAACCGTAGATGGCTGCAATTTAAGGCAGAGAATCATCAAACGCGAGTTTGGCGACACTGCCGTGCTCGACGGCTGCACGGTGTTATCGGGCGAGTATAACGAGCCCTACACTGGGCAGCACCTGGTTTTTAACGAAAAATCCGAAATCTCCACCGGTATCCAAATCGACCACGTGGTGGCGCTCTCCGACGCTTGGCAAAAAGGCGCTCAGTATATGAGCGAAGAGATTCGCTACCAAATTGCCACCGACCCGCTTAATCTTCTCGCGGTAGACGCCAAGGCCAACCAGCAAAAATCCGATGGCGACGCCGCCACCTGGCTGCCAAAAAACAAGAAATTCCGCTGCGAATATGTTGCTCGCCAGGTTTCGGTGAAATATAAGTATGGTTTATGGGTGACTAAAGCCGAAAAAGAGGCCATCGCCGGCATCCTAGAAAAATGCCCGAACGAGCCAGCGCTTGGTATATAATATATAGTAATAAGGAGTAATACAAATGAAAAAATACTTTTGGGGCATGATTAGTAGTGCTACAGCCCTTGTCGTAGTAGCGTTTTTGCTGGGGCGTTTTGTCTTCCCGTCTAGCAGCTTGAGCTTCCTGCCAAAACCTGAAATCGCCGATGGCGAACGCGGCGCTACTTTTGGCATTGATAAAAACATCAACGAAAGCACCATCGATAATTACCTTGGGCGCACCGACTCGGTCTACCGCGATATGCGCATGCTAAAAGATCCAGGCAATTACGAAGCCATTAACGGCGATTCTTATCTATCTGGCTTCGTCAAAGGCTTCGAAGTAGTACCTTTGCCATATCTTATGAATGTTACTGGCTTGCCAGAACCTGTTGGCAGCACCTATACCGGCAAAACTCTCTTTACCGCCAAAGATGGTGGCTACGAGGCAAACTTTGCAGAATCTCTTAGCACTCTCGAAAACCTCTTTCCAAAGGATAAATATATTTTCTTAATGTGCGGTGGTGGCGGCTACGCCGGCATGACCAAAAATATGCTAGTTAGCCTCGGCTGGGACGCCGGCAAAATCTATAACGTAGGCGGCTACTGGTCATACGATGGCAAAAACAATGTCGAAGTTAAACGCATCAAAGAAGACGGCACGACAGTATATGATTTCTACAAAGTCCCTTATCACGAGATTAATTTCGATAATTTAACCAGTAAATAATATATGGTCAAAAAGGTAAATCAAAAAGGGAAAACCTCAAAAACAAAGCTGATCGGCCTAGCCTTGGCTGCGATCGCGGTTTTTGGGGGCGGAATTCTCTTTGTGGGGGCCGCTGCCGGCTGGTTCAACCAGTCCGCGCCGGCCAAAATCACTCTCGATGCCGAATATCTTGGCAACTTCGAGGTTCGGCCGCTCAGCATCGAAACCTTCAATAATCTTACCCGTGACAAAAAAAGTTTCGTAGTAATCAGTTACTTACCAGGCTGCACGGCCAAAATGTTAAGTCTCGCCTCGCGCTTTGCTGAGGAAAACCAAATTACTATATATTATATGAATTTCAGCGACCTCAAAAACACCACTCTCCACGGCAAAATCAAGTATTCTCCAACGGTCGCCGTCATTTCAAAGGGTGAACTTGTGGATTTTCTTGATTCAAACTCAAACGAAGACACCAAAAAATACAACGACTACGACGTATTTTCGGCCTGGTTACAGGGAAAAATCGATTTTTCTGCTAGATAATAGCCAAATTTGGCAAAAATCATGAAAAAAGTCCAAAAAAACCCTTGCATTATTTTTCGATGTGCGCTATAATAGTCAACAGTTAATCAAGTCGCCTCTTTGCGACCTCTGTAAAAGATAAAGAAAAGCGAGGAAATCTTTTGAGGTCGCTTTTAAACGCCTCAAGAGTAGTTTCTTAAGACTCTTTCTAAATTAACAATTTGATATTAACGATGAAAAGATTTTAAAGACGACATATAGCAAATCGAACTTCGATTGCTAGTTATGTCAATGCATAAAAA
>JAEEGL011429230.1_pt1 | contig 27274 bp, 24 predicted proteins | sample 9134231 | NCBI WGS metagenome assembly JAEEGL01 (sample SAMN16246548, study PRJNA631951) | gut metagenome | biome: gut microbiome; feature: rumen; material: fiber-attached | host: Bos | place: Iran: Karaj | collected 2018-10
GGACAAAGCCAAGCAGCGCCGCAACGAGCACGCCCAGGAACGCCCGTCCTACGGTGCAATGGACGGCGATGTGACATCCGTCCCCGGCGACGCCTTCGCGGGGCTCCTGCAGACGTAGGACACCATCGCGGGCCTCATCATGACGTCGATCAACATCGTAGGCGGCATCTGCGTGGGCGTCTTCATGAACGGCAAGGAAGTCGGCTGGGCCATCACCAAATACGGCATCCTCACCATCGGCGACGGCCTCGTCTCGCAGATACCGGCGCTGCTCGTGTCGATCACGTCGGGCGTAATCGTCACGCGCGTCGGCGACGTTGACAACAAGCCGCTCGGCCAGGACATCATCAACCAGTTCTTCGCGCAGCCGAAGGCGATTCTGCTTGGCTCCCTGATGCTCATGTGCATCGGCCTCATCCCGGGCTTCCCGAAGTTGCAGATCTTCGGCCTCGCGGCCTTCGTCGCGGCGGTCGGCTACAGCCTGAAGCTCAAGGCCAAGGCCGCGGCGGAGCGCGAGGCCAAGGGCGAGGACCCGCTCGCGGCGGCCGCGCCATCCGAGGGCGGCGCGCCCAAGCCCAAGAAGAAGGAAGGCGACGACTTCTCGATGGTCACGCCGCTGACGGTGGACATCGACGCCGACATCCGCGGCGCGCTCTCCTACGAGACGCTCAACGACCAGATCATGTCGGTGCGCCGCGCCCTCTACCACGACCTGGGCGTGCCGTTCCCCGGCATAAACCTCTCCCTCAACCCCGCGCTGAAGGACGGCAAGTACCGCCTCCTAGTGAACGAGGTGCCGGTATCGGAAGGCGTGCTGCGCAAGGGCTTCGTCTTCGCGCTCGAGGACTCCGAGAACCTTACGGCCACCGGCATCGCATTCGAGTCGGGCCGCCCCTTCCTCGCCGGCCACGACACCTGCTGGGTCAAGGAGGAGGACAAGCCGCGCCTCGACGAATCGGGCGTCAGGTCGCTCGACCTCGGCGGCGTCCTCTCCTACCACCTCTCCAGCGTGCTGCGCCGCTACTCGCACGAGTTCCTCTCCCTCCAGGAGACGCGCCTGCTCTTCGACCACATGGAGAAGGACGCGCCGGAGCTCGTCAAGGAAGTCCAGCGCGTGCTGCCGCTCCAGAAGATTACCGACGTTCTCCAGCGCCTCGTCCAGGAGGGCATCTCCGTCCGCGACCTCAAGCGCATCACGCAGACCCTCATCGAGTGGGGGCAGAAGGAGAAGGACACCGTCCTGCTCGTCGAATACGTGCGCGCGTCACTCAGCCGCTACATCTCCTACAAGTTCTCCGGCGGGCAGAACATCGTCGCCGCCTACCTGCTCGACCCGTCGCTCGAGGAGAAGATCAGGAAGTCCGTGCGCCAGACGTCTGGCGGCTCCTACCTTGCGATGGACCCGGCCACGGTGCGCGCCATCCTCGCCGTCGTCAAGCGGACAATCGGCGACTTGGCGAAGATCCCGCAGAAGCCGGTCATCATCGTTTCGGTCGATATCCGCCGCTACTTCCGGAAGATGATCGAGAAGGACTACTACGAACTGCCGGTGCTTTCGTTCCAGGAACTCAGCGCCGAAATCAACATCCAGCCGCTAGGCAGAATGAAGCTGTAAATTTCCATTTGACTATTCCAGTTTTTTTTGGCAGAATTTTTGAAACGCTTTTAAATGAGTTTTCTTCTAAAAATAGTCGAGGGGCCGAACAAGGGCGCGGAAATCGCGCTCGTTGACGGTGTGTCCGTCACGCTCGGCAAAGGCGACGAGTGCGACATCGTGCTCGCCGACCCGACCCTTCCCGAAGAGCCGCTGACCATTGAGGCGTCGGCCGATGGCGTGTCGTTTGACGGCGAACGCCTTGAGCCGCTCCATGTGGTCGTGCGCGGCTCATCCTCTTTTGCCGTCGGCCCCGCCGACGCGCCATGGGGCGCGTTGGTATGGGAAGAGAAGGGAACGGGGAACGGGGAACAGGGAACGGAATCTGGAGAACCGGGAACGGGGAACGGGGAACAGGAATCGGAAAACAGGGAACGGGGAACGGGGAACGGGGAACAGGAACCTGGAGAACAGGGAACAGGGAACGGGGAACAGTCAGGTGGTTCAAAGATTCGTCGCCTTGGTTGCTTGATTGGCGCGGCTGTGCTGGTTGTCGTACTACTGGCGCTTTTGCTCATTGGATTGCGTTCATGCATGTCCGGCAAATCCAACGAGCCTATCGAACCCAGGGAGGTCCTTGAGGCCCGCGCCCTCTCCGCCGTAATAGAGCGCTACGGGCTGGTGGCAACTAACCGCGACGGCCGTGCAGTCCTCATCGGCGACTTCGCCACGCGGGCGGAGCGTCTGGCCGCGACGGCGGAGGCCTACTCCGCCCAGCCGGGAATAGCACTTGACTTCGCCGACGCCGTTTCGCTGAAGGCCGCAGTCGCCAACACTCTTTCGCTCGTCGGGGAGACGAATCTCTCCGTGACGGACGTCACCAATCGCGTGGCGGTCCTTGCCGGCGAGGTCGTCAACTTCCGTCGGGCTCTGGAGGCCATAGCTGCAGATGTGCCGAAACTCGCCAATGTCGATGTCGCCGGCGTCGCCTTAGGCGGCGCCAGCCTAGCTGGACTTGAGACGACAGACGAGAGACATGTTGATGGCTCGTCTCCCGTTTTGAGTCCAATGTCCAGTATCCAAGCCCCTCCTCTCCCGGTCTGCGGCATCCTCACCACGCCCTATCCATGCCTTGTCATGAGCGATGGGCGGCGCATTCTTGAAGGCGCGGCAATAGGCGATTTCGTTGTAATGGAGATAGGCGTTGATTCAGTCACGCTCACCAACTCGATAGGGAGGGTCGAATGGAAGCCGTGAAGGATCAGATCCTATTGATGGAGATCGAGAAGGAACTTGCCGGTCCGAACACCGGTGCCGCGCTCGCCAAATACGACGCGGTCCTCGTGCGGCTCGGCGAGCGCATAGACTCGGCATTGAAGGAAGGGCTGCCCCCGGACGAGTTCCCCAAGGTCGAGGGACTCAAGGAGGCGTCGGTCCTCGCACGAAAGATTTTGCGCTTGACCGCCCGGGTGGACGGGGAAGCGCGGAAAACGTAGCCGATAGGCGACGTTCAACAACAAAAACAAGAGAAAAGGAATCAAAAAATGGCAATAAACGTGTCAGGATGGCATCCTACGACGGAACCTTCCACAATCTCCCAGACCGAAGGTATCTACCGGGTTGATAGCTCGACCATCGGGTCATTCATCCACTCGGATGCCGTGTACAACGCGCTCATGAATTCCATCGGCATCATGGAAGATCACCTGAAGACGTCGCTGGAGAACTACCAGGAGCATCCGGACGTTCAAGCGAACCTCCAGCAGTTGCAGTATGACCTGCAGCAGTGGAATCTCGCGCTGACGACGATGACGAACATCAACAAGAACATGGGCGACGCGCTCAGCTCCATCGCCTCCAACTTCCGTTAATGTTCGATCTCGAAAGCGAAGAGGCGAGGCTCTTGTTGAACGTCGCCTTGATGGCGACCGGGCAGAACCGTTTCCAGTCCGCCGCGAGGATACTCGCGGCGCTGGAGCGGTTCCGTCCCGGCGAGCCGTCCCTGGCCGTCGCAAAGGCAATCCTCTTCATCAGCATGTTGGACTTCAAGGGCGCAATCGACTACATCGACGGCGACGCCCTGCAGCGCTTCCCTGAATCGGCAATGCTCAAGGCGTTCAAGGGAATGGCGCTTATTAGATTGGGACGATCCGCCGAGGCCAGCATGCCGCTCGGAGAAGCCGCAAACCAGACCGCCGACCCTGCGGCGGCGCAACTCGCAAGGGATTTGATGGTATCAGCATGAACGATGCAATGATAGTAGAAGCAATCCGGGCCGCCGGTGGCGCGGCGTCGTCTCCCGCCGCGGCGAATGCGGCGCAGGCGGTGGCAAACCCGGCGTCAGTGGAGCGCTTCCAGGCCGCGATGGCCGTGGATGGGCCAAGGGCCGCCGATCCAATCCCGTTCGCATCGGAAGCCACCGCCGCATGGCGCTCCGCCCAGATCAACAACCAGGGCATCCTTCACCGCATCCAGGCGCTCGCCGAGATGTCCGCTCGCGGTTCGCCCTCTGCCCCGGAGATGATCGAACTGCAATACGAGGTGATGAACCTCTCCTTCCAGCAGGAGGTCGTCACTAAAGTCGCGGACAAGTCGTCGAACGCAATCCAGACCCTGATCAAGAACCAGTAGTCCTGCCATCGACAGCTGTCGAATACAATCGAAGCTCCGACGGCAATCGAATGCAGCCGATTGCAGTCGATTGCAACCGAAAGGATAGATACATGAAGCTGAAAACGTCAATGTCGTTGCTGGTAGCCGCATTCATTCTTGCCGGCTGTGGAAAAGAAGCGACGCTGCATTCCGGTCTTGAGGAGCGGCAGGCCAACCTCGTGCTGGCCGCGCTGCTGGATGCCGGCATCGAATGTCACAAGACGCCGGGCGAAGAAGGCACCTGGAACGTCATGGTCGCGGAGCCGAAGTTCGCCGAGGCCGTGAACCTGCTCGAGCGCCAGGGATTGCCGCGCCGCCCGCAGCTTGGAATCGGCGAGGTTTTCAAGAAGACGGGCATGATCTCGTCGCCCAGCGAGGAGCGCATCCGCTTCATGGACGCCCTGGCGCAGGACTTGGCCAAGACAATTTCAATGATCGACGGCGTGATTGACGCGCGCGTCCACGTAGTCCTCCCGGAGAACGACCCCTTTGCGCGCAATGCGCTTCCTTCCTCCGCCGCCGTCGCAATCCGCTCTCGTTGGGACGCGGACTTAGATGAACTGGTGCCGTCGGTGAAGGGGCTCGTCATGAACGCCATCGAGGGGCTTACCTACGAGAAGATAATGGTCACCATCTTCCGCGACACGCCTCCTAAGAAATGAATGTGTAAATGTGAAATTGTGAAAACAGCCAACAGCCGGTATAATGTGAAAATGTGAAATTGTGAAAACAGCCAACAACCAACAGCCAATGATTTAATACACTTTCACATTTCCGAACTTTTCAACTTTTCAACTTCCGAACTTTTCAACCTTTCAACCTCTCAACCTTTCAACTTCAAATGACCGCTGACGAGAGACAGTTCCTGAAAACGGCCGCGTGGATGTTCATGCGGCACGGTCAGCGTCCGCGCGCTCTCGTCATCTGCGAGGCACTTGTCGAGGAAGACCCGAGGGAAGGCGTTTCGGCCATCGCGCTTGCGGAACTGCTTCTCGACGCCGGCAATGCCTCCCGCGCAATCGACGTCCTGCATGCGGCCGACATCCCGCCGTCGCTCGCCCATGCCGACGCCGTCCTTGAAACCCGCGCCCTGCGGGCGCTCGGCCGCAACGGCGAGGCAACCGCCCGCTGGAACCGCTATCTCGAATCCAAGAAAGGGGCCGATAGGAAGTGGATGTGATTTCCATCGATGAGGCAAGGGCGCTGGTCTCAAACCAGGCTCTCTGGCCGCGCGTCCGCGACTTCCTCTGGAACTTCGCGCCCCAGATCCACGAGAGCTGGCTAGAAGGACTCTGTGGACATGAGACTTTAGACGCGAGACGCGAGGATGGCTCGTCTATTGTCTCAAGTCTCTCGTCCTCCTGGCGAATCAAGAAGTCCATTCTTGACTCGCTTGGCGTAGCCCCCTGCTTCCACACTTTCCCCAAGGACGACGGCAGCCGTATCCTGCTTCTCGATGGCGCGACCATTGAATCCATCGCCAAGTGGCTTGGCGCATTGGCCTATGCCGACGCCCTCCGCCGCGTAACATCCGGCGCGACAGTCCGCGAACTCAAGGCCGCACTCCCCGGCGTCTATCCCGAAGTCTTCGGCTACACCGCATACTTCGGGAAGTTGAAAGTTGAAAAGGTGGAAGTTGAGAAGGTAACTCCGCAATCCATCATGGATATAGGCGTTGCGTGCCTTTTCTCCTTTGTCTCCCACTTGCCGCAGCCGCTTCTCCAGCGCCTCACCCTGAAACTTCCTCGCACCCTTCAACCTGGCAACCTTGAAACATCTGAACTTCTGAACTTTTCAACTTCTCAACCTCTCAATCGGCAACTTCTGCTGAAGCTGCTGAAACTGCGCTTCCCGGAGGCCCATTCGCTATGCTGCTTGTGAAGAAATCCGATTTTGAACTCGTGTCGGACCGGCGCCTCGTGAAGGCGACCGATGCCGCGACCGTCCGTTCCGCCGACGAGATCATCGCCGCCGCCGAGGCCGAGGCCGCGCGCATACGCGAGGAGGCCAAGGTCGCCTTCGAGGAAGAGAAGAAGCGCGGCTACGACCAGGGCATCGCCGAGGGCAAGATGGAAATCGCCATGATGAAGATCGACCAGGTTGACCAGTCGGTCGCCTTCATGGAGGGCGTCGAGCAGAAGATGGCCGATGTCGTGATGAAGGCGCTCAGGTCCCTGGTCGTGGAGATTGGCGACAAGGAGATGGTCGTGCAGATCGTCCGCAAGACGATGAACGCAGTCATCCGCACGCAGCGCAACGTCGTCGTGAAGGTCGCGCCGGAAATGGCCGATGTGGTCAAGGCGCGCATCAACGAGTTCCGCACCGCCTACACGACAGTCGAAACCTTCGACGTCGTGGAAGACCCGCGCCTGAAAGGGGCTGCCTGCATCCTCGAAACCGAAGCCGGCGTGGCCGACGCGTCCGTGGAAACGCAGCTCGCGGCGATTGAGAAGTCGCTGAAGCGCCACCTCTCGGCAAAGTAATGCGGCGCGTCCTCTTTGCGCGACAGGAACAGAGCACGGCGCAGGGGCTTTTGCGGGATTCGCACACCAGGCCATGAAAAGGGCTGAATGGATTACCGGAACTTATGTCGTGCCTGCGGAGGACGACTACGAGGCGCACTTCGCCGACGCGCCCGCGCCGGTGCTGGAGCGGAATTTCACGCTCGTCGGCAAACAAGTGAAGCGCGCCATCTGGCGCATTGCCTCGCCTGGCATGTATGACGCCTTTGTGAACGGGAGTCGCGTCAATGCCGTCGCCCTGCCAATCTGGACGGCCTTCGACAGGCGCGTGCTGGAGGACGAATACGATGTTACGGCGCTCGTCAGGGGCGGGGCGAACGCGCTAACCGTAGAGTTGGGCAACGGCTGGTGGAACCCGCTCCCGATGAAGATGTGGGGGCGATACAACCTGCGCGACGCGCTCCCGCACGGAACGCCCATGGTGATGGCTACGCTGGATGTCGAATTTGCCGATGGCACCGCCGAGCGCGTCGTTACCGACGACACATGGCGTGCTGCGGAGGGGCAGGTCCTGCGCAACAACCTCTACCTTGGCGAGAAAAGGGACGCGAGGCGGGCGGCGGCCGCGAATGCGCGCGGCCAGGCTGCGAGGGTCGCCGCCGATGCGCCTAAGGGCGCAGTGCTGCCGCGTGGCGGGATGCCGCCAGTCGTCGTTTACGACCGCTGGAAGGCGAAGGGCGTGAAGGCGATGCCGGACGGGCGGTGGCTGATTGACATGGGCGTCAACTTCGCCGGGACGATGCGGGCCAACTTGAAGGGGACTCATGACGGCGACGTGGTGACGTTCCGCTACGGGGAGCTTGTCTATCCCGACGGCGCGCTGAACGTGATGACGGGTGTATGCGGGCAGCAGAAGAACGCGGCAATAGACCCGCCAGGCATCGCCGAGCAGAAGGACACCGTCATCTGTCCGGCATCCCGGAGTTTCGTTTACGAGCCGCGCTTCACATTCCACGGCTTCCGGTATGTGGAGGCATCGGGGCTGCGCGCCGCGCCGTCGCCGGAGGACTTTGAGGCGCTGGCGTGGAGCGCGGACGTGAAGGACTCGGCTTCCTTCGAGTGCTCGGATCCGAAAATCAACCTTCTGCTCGACGTGTGCCGGCGGACCTTCCGCTCGAACCTGCTGGGCGTGCAGTCCGACTGTCCGGCACGGGAGCGTTTCGGCTACGCCGGCGACTTGGCCGTCTCCGCCGAGTCGTTCATCCTCAACTACGACATGTCGTCGTTCTACCGCAAGGTCGTCCGCGACCGCTGCGACATGGAGGCGCTGCATGGCGTTTTCACGCCCACCTCGCCGTCGGTCTTCCCGGACAACAATCTGGAGGCGCTGAGGAAGGGGCAGTTCTGGATGGGCTTCGCCGTGGACGTGCCCATCGTCATCGACCTGCTTGTCCGCTACTACGGCGACATGGACACCATGCGGGAGGCGTATCCCTCGCTGCGGCGCTTCCTGATGCGCTGCGCCGAGGCGTTCGACGTCAATCATGTGCCACCATGCATCGGCGACCACGAGGCTCTGGAGAAGGCCGACCAGACGATGACGGCGCGGTGCCACTACCACCAGTTCCTGAAGCTGACGGCGAAGTTCGCGCGGCTGCTGGGCGAGGCCGCTGACGCGGAGCGCTTCGAGACGACGGCGAGGGAGTTGGAAGATGTCTTTGCGGCGGCGGCCCGCTATGTGCCGGCAAGGGGGTTCGTAGGCAACGGGAGGCAGGGCGAGGAGTGCTTCGCCATCTACCACGGGATGCTGCCGCCAGCCGACCTCGACGCGGCATACGGCATATTGCGCCATGACGTTATCGCCCACGACTACGCGCTTTCCACCGGCATCTTCGCCACCAAGTATCTTCTCGAAATCCTCACGGGGCGCGGCGACTCGGAGATCGCGGGCAGGGTGCTGACGCATCGCGGCTTCCCCGGCTGGTTCAACATGCTCGACAACGGCGCCACCACGCTATGGGAGACTTGGGCGCAGTCCGACAACATCTATTCGCAGAACCACCCCATGTTCGGGTCGTGCGCCGCATGGCTCATGCGCGGGATACTGGGCATCAGGGTTGCGGACGACGCCGTCGGCTGCGACAAGGTGAGCATTGAGCCGCACGCCGTCGCAGGCATTACGTGGGCGAGAGGGCACCTCGACACGCCGAAGGGGCGCATTTCCGTTTCGTGGCGGCTTGAGGGCGGAAAGATCAGGCTGGAAACGACTCACCCACAATGTATCGCGAACCCATCCCGCTAGAGCGGCGCCGGATGCTCTTCCCCATGAGGAATGCGCAGACGGCGCCTGCCAGTATGTCGCCATGCGTCATCGGGTCGTTCTCGATACGCGTGAGCGGGACGGGGAAGACGGGGCCAAGCCCCTTGTTCGCGAGCGAGACGACCTTGACATCGTCCGGTATCCTGACGCCTGCCTCCTGCATGGCCACCAGTGCGCCTGAGGCAACGTAGTCGCCAGTGAATACGACGAGCTCCGGCAGCCATGCGCTACCCAGCGAGGCGAAGCGTGAGCGGAAGGCGGAGAGCGCCCCGCGGGTCGTTCCCTCGGCGCGGCCGAACTTGTGGAACACGGGCGTCGTGAAAGTCTCGACCTCGACGCCGGCCGCCTGCAGCGCGGCGAGGGCGTCGAATGTGCCGCCGGTGGACTTCGTCACCTGGAGCGCCCTTTTGACGCCGACGCGCCTGCAGTGTTCGGCAAGCAGGGCAACTGCGGCTTCGGAGCCGTGGTGGAAGTTCGCCACGCAGCCGGGCAGGGTGCATTCCCTGTTGCCGAAGACGCCGAACGCGACGCCTGACTCAGAGAGCAGCCGCTCCAGGTCTGGGCGGTTCTCCACGAGCAGGACGAAGTCCGGCCTTGCGGCGAGTTCGTGGCGGAGCTGGCGTGTGTCGTAGTTGCCTTCGGAATTGCGGATGACGGTCGTCTGCGAGAAAAGGTATCCGGCCTCGGCGACGCGGGCGCGGAGGCGTCCGACAAGGACGTTCTGGTAGTAAACGTGGTCGCCGTCGGGGACGACGGCCACGACGCGCCCGCACCAGACGGTCTCGATGCGCTTGGGGGCGACGACGCAGCCGACGCGCTTCCTCGCCGTGATGAGGCCCTCTCGGACAAGCGCGGCGACGGCGGCCTCGGGAACGCGGATGGAGACATTCAGGAGATTGGCCCACTCGACGATGGTAGGGAGGACGACCCCGGCCTTGAACTGGCCGGAGGCGATGGCGTCGCGGACGCCGTCGGTCAGCTGGTCGGTAAGGCTGCGCGTTCCGGATCGTTCGATTTTGAATGGGATGTCCTCGGCGGACCATTTCTTGTATTTGCCCATGGCTAAGCGTGATTCCCTTCTCGTTGCGCAAAGTCGGAGAAAGATTGTATCAGATGCCGCCGATAACCGCAAGAAAAGCCGCCCCTCGCCTTTCTGGCGCGAATTGACAGCATGAGCCTGATTATGCTAGAATGTAACCGTTTTTATTTGAAAATAATCAAAAAATGATTACTATTACTAAAAAATGGACACTTGGGAAGTGGATTCATGACAAAGAGGCACGTCATGATTTAGTATTTCAAATCCGCGAAGTTGAAGCATCGTTCCCGCAGCTTTCCCCGCAAGAGTTGCGTAATGGGCTGCACCGATACGCGAAGGCTGGGAGAATCAATGCCGTTCATCGTGGCGTTTATGTGATTGTTCCTGCGAAATACGAAAGCAGAGGAGGACTTCCTCCGGCTTTTTACATGGACAGCCTGATGAGAACGCTTGGTCGGCCCTATTACTTCGGCCTCCTCTCCGCTGCGCGCATATGGGGGGCGTCACATCAAATGCCAATGATTGACACTGTGGTAACAATCCGTCCGGACATGTCGGCGTCTCGGCGGAAGAACCCCCTTGTTGCATGGCGGTACCGTGAGTCCATTCCTGAATCTTTCGTCATAGAGAGGAAAGGGGAGTATGACAGAGTCCGATACTCGAATCCCGCTCTCACATCGCTTGACCTTGTACGCTTTGAAAATGCCGCCGGTGGCCTTTCGCGTGTTGCCTCTGTCCTTTACGAATTCGCCGACGGTATTGACTTCGCCGAAGCGTCGTCATCTGGTCTTCTGGAGGCGGCGTCAATCCCCGTGGCGCAGAGACTCGGTTTCATTCTCGATGAAGTGCTTGGCTTCCGCGAACCGGCCGATTCCCTTTTCTGCCAACTAAAGATGTTTTCACATGGGCGCTTTAAATGTGTCCCTCTTGATAGGAACTGTCCTGCCAGAGAGGCGATGCGCAACCGCAAGTGGAATGTCTCCGTCAACTGCGAAATTGAAATGGACGAAATATGATAGACGAACGTTTCATTGCCGACTGGGCCTCCATGCATCCATGGAAGTTCAACGAATACGTTGAGCAGGACCTTGTGATCTGCAGGGCGGTTATTGCGATCTTTTCGGATTCGTTCCTCTCAGAGCGACTTGTATGGAAGGGTGGAACGGCGCTGCACAAGTTGTTTCTGCCACCGCAGGTGCGATATTCCGAGGACATTGACCTTGTTCAGTTAGTTCCTGGTCCCATAAAGCCTGTCTTCGAGCATCTTCAGGAAGCACTGGCCTGGCTTCCAAATCAATCCACTGAACAGAGACGATTTGGCAATAGGGTAAAGTTCAGGTACCTTTCCGAGGTCGAACCACAGGTGCCGATGCGGCTTAAGGTGGAGATTAATTGTGTCGAGCACTACACCGAACTAGGCACTGACCTTGTGCCTTTTGCTATGGACAACGGCTGGTTTTCGGGCAAATGTCTTGTGCCTGTCTTCAAGCTGCCTGAAATGCTTGGAACGAAATTCAACGCCCTCTATGGAAGGAAGAAGATACGCGACCTCTTTGATTTAGACTATGCGCTACGCATGGCGGCAATAGATGTGGATGCTCTTCTCAGATGCTGGCGAGCGTATCGCGAGCATGCCGGTGAGCCAAGGGTATCGTGTTCTGAAATCATTGCGAACATGGAGGCGAAACTAAGGGACAGAGACTATCTTGCAGACATGGAGAACTTTCTTGCGCCTGGTGTGTCATTCAACCCACAAGCGGCTTGGGCGAATGTACGGACTGCCATTGTTGATCACATTCCAAGCCTATCCGCAAAAGGATGATGACTATCGTATCCATGTGCCCTCGGTGACTCCGTGTGAGGCTACTATGTCGAGCGTCAGCCACTAGCCACCTCTAAACCTCCAAGGTGCCTCGCGTCAAACCTCTACACATCCAGAGTGCGCTAGCGCTAAACATTCAAGGCGCAGTAGCGCAATTTTCTTACTGCCCGCTGCGCTGGCGACGAGGGGAACGGTTTTGTGGGTGTGGCATCCGCAGGAATGGCCCTCGTCGCGGGCCGGTTTGCCTGTGGCGCCTGCGCCTCGCAGCCATCTGTTTCCTGCAAACGCCCCGCCATGCAATGCTCTGCATACGCGACTCTGCGCGAGACGAGCGGAGGAATAATGGCTTGCGCCAAACTCCTCAACTTCCAAGACGCTTGTGCCAAAAAATAACCATAAAAACTACTTGACATTTTCTTCGGATTAGTGTAGAATTGTTTCGCAAGATGGGAAAATTGTCTGCCCGGATTGCGCTATTGTTCACCACTAAACCTCAGGAGAAATGTCGTTATGGCAAAACTGAAATTCACTTCCGCGCTCCGGCAAGGCCGTTTCGCGGCCTTTACAGCCGCTTGCGTGGCGGCTCTTGGCCTGGTTGCTCCGCATTCGGCAGTCGCTGGTTACGGCGATTTGCCTGACACGTTCACCGATTCCACAGGATTCGCCACATTGAAGAACGGCGACTCCCTCTCGAAGTTCGACGCCTGGTACAAAGGGACAAGTTGGAGCGACTCCACGGCCCCGCACTCTGGCCGCAAATACTTTGTCGGCTATGGAGACAACGGGGCAAATACCCGTCGCCTATCGCTTCCAAAGGAAGCCGCCACCGTTGCCGCGCAGTTGGCCACTGACCCTGATTTCCTCACCTTCAAGGGCGACATTCTCGTAGTCGGCACCAACAACAGCGACATCGCCGTCACGGCCCCTCTGGCAAATGGCTACTCTTTCACGATTCCTGATCTTCGGATGCTGCCGGGAAGCGGCTTCTACTACAATGCGGTGGCGACCCCGCTTTTCGGCACGATGACTGTGTATGGCGACGATGCCGGAACGCCGGTGACATTCCACTACCGCATGGGCAGCAACACCCGCCAGCGCTTCGGCATGGCCGTTGTAGGTGATGAAACGAGCGTTTTGCAAATGCAATGCGACCTTTGGACAAGTTCAACATCCGGCAAGGTCTATTCGGGATTCTATGCTCTTGAAGGCGATCTTTCAGGGTTCCTCGGCACTTTGAAGGTCAGCGATGATACGCACTATGTTGGCACTCAGATTCCGAGCGATCTGGCCCATGCGGCGTGGTATGGCTATGAACTGGCGACAACCGCGCCAAACGCCGCCGTTTCCGTCGGCTCTGACGGAACGCTCTACGTCACGGCGGCGGGAGGCGCCACCATCCGTGCCTTTTCGGCCGACGGAACGAACGCCACCATCCGCCTTGACGCCTCGCGTCTTTCGGCCTCCGCGCCGCTCCTGACAATAACCGACTCGGTGTCACTCCCGCATCCCGCCACCATTGCGCTTGTGACGAGCGTCACAAACGCCAACGGAACCTATACGTTCACCTCCGTCACGGCCACCTACGACGCAACGGAGCCCAAGCAGCTTCTACGTCTCGGCCCTGTCGCTGTGGCCAATGGAGGCTTCGGCGATCTGTCCGCACCAAACGACTGCATCTGGTTGGCCGACAACGACGGCGGCATGACGCTCTGGAAGATGCCGTGGGTGACGCACAACAGCGTTACCGAAGGGAGTTCTTACCCGGGATTCACCTCTGAAACAGACGCCAACGGCGCCTACTATTGGCAGAATAACCTCTGCCCAGCCACCGACCCTGACGCCGCCTCCAAGTGCTGGCACTCCGCGTATCGCGTCCAAGCACCGGAGGCTGCCGCCGCTACGTACGTGTTCCCAGGCAAGGCGCTGTCGCTAACCGGCGAGTTCTATTCGCTGAACGGAGGCAAGGGATTCCAGTGCGACAACCTCATGTTCCGCCGCGTGACGATGAATCTCTGCAACGCCAACCAGACCATTGCCGGACGCCTTGACGACAGTGGCCTGTCGTCATACCGTTTCTGGTCCCTGAAAGGCCGCCTCGGCGTCCTGCCGGGATACACCAACACCTTCCGGGCATACGGAACTCGCCAGGTTCTGCGCTTCGAGTCAGAGGTCTTCGGCGGCGGCGACTTCTCCCTTGAGTCCTGGCGTGACACGCGCACCGCCTCTGCCACGCAGATCGGCACGTATGAATTCACCGCCCTCAACACCAACTTCACCGGCAAAATCGCCGTGACCATGCCATATTCCACATCGAACAGCGATGGCGTCCTGGTGCCCAACTGGACGCAGAAGCAACGGCTCTTCGTGAGCGACGAGCGCAACCTTGGCGGCAAGCGGGGGGCATTCGCATACGATGCGCTACTGCTTGAGCATTATTCCGACCTCGTTCCACTCTGCGATGTCACCTTCACCGACGGCTGGAACCGCGGCATCGCGATAGGCGATGTCGGGCGGATGCGCGTAAATGACGGGCTGACACTTGCAATCCTCCGACCGCTCAACGTGAACGGCAGCCTCGTCAAGGAGGGTGCAGGGACGCTGGCGCTAGGCGGAACGCTCACTTTCGGGGGTGCCGCGCAGAGCGCGACACCGACCTCCGGCTCAAACTTCCTCGATGTCACGGACGGCTACTTGAAGCCTCTGTCCGTGGAAGCCGTGGACGGCCTAGCCATCACCTTCACGAACAGCGCGGCGCTTCTCCTCGACGCCACAACCGCCGACGCCGACCTCCTACGCTACGGTCTCCGCAACGTCAAGGAGGCTACTGCGCCCGTCACTCTCGCCCCCGACCAGGCCACCCTGCCGGTGAAGATCGACTTCGGGGCTCTCACGGAGCCGCCCGCGAACAAGTTTACCGTAGGCATAGCGACGCTTAAAAGCGCAAAGGCGGCAGCCATTCTTCCCAAGATTGTGGTCTCCAACCCCAAGCCATTCCAAGGTGTCGCATGGCGCTGCATGGACAAGGAGCTCGTGGACAATGGTGACGGCACATCGACAATCCGCGCCGTTTACAAAGTGGGCGTCACTGTCATGTGTGTGCGCTAGTGTGCTATTCGGCCAGCAATCCGGCATAATGAGAATACAAGCGGAAATGCGGCCGCGTGTCGTCGCCTACCGTTCGTTCCAGAAAGAACTGGCGGAAACGGCGGCTTTCGCCAAAATGGGCGTGACGCTGCGCGCTTTCGGCGTCTGCAATACCGACAACGCCATTGGCAAACCTTACTCCGACTATCCGCCCGTCTGGCTCGGTTCGGGAGAATACGATTTCGTGCCGCTGGAGCGAATGGTAGCCGACCTTCTGGAGGCCAGCCCCGATGCGGAATTTATCTGTCTCCTCGACCTGAACACGCCGCGCTGGCTTGCGCGACAACTCCGAATCGACAGTTTCGACGCCATCACCCACGCCGCCGCCATGCCGCGCTGGCGCGAGGAAACGAAGCGCTATGTCCGCGACCTGGTTGGCTACATCGAAGAACGCTGGGGCGGGCGCATCCGCGCCTATTCGCTGATGGCCGGGCTGACAACTGAGTGGTTCGAATTTGGGAACCCCGTCGCGTCAAGCCTCCCCAAAGATGCCGCATGGCGGCGCTGGCGTGCGGCGCACGGCCTCCCCATCGTCGATTCGGCCCCCACCCCCACCGCGCTTTCGCAAGCATCGTTCGAAGGTGTCATATACGATCCCGCCACCGAGGCGGAGAAGATCGACTACTGGCGCTTCCACAATTCCCTCACGGCCGACGCGTTGCTTGAATACGCGCATGAAGTGCGTCAGGCAATAGGCCCCGAAAAGCAGATTGGCGCATTCTTCGGCTACTGGTTCATTTGCAACAAGGGGCTGGCCTCCATAGGGCACCTCGATTACGAGCGCGTCGCGGCATCGCCAGACATAGACTTCTTCTCCTCCCCGGCGACATATACAAAGCGTCAATGCGGTTTCGGAACGGGTTCCATGGCCGTCGCGGGCACGTTGCGCCGCCATGGCAAGCGCGTTCTCCATGAGATAGACTTTTGGCCTGAAACGCGGACTCCGCCGTGGAAAGCACGGAAATACTGGAATTGCCCGGAGGAAACTCTCGCCGGAAATGTTCGCGAGGCCGCCTTCGCCTTTGTCAATGGGGTGTCATGGTGGTGGTTCGACATGTGGGGCGGCATGTTCTCGAACCCGGATGTGCGTCGCCGCATCGCCTGCATCACCGAACTTCACGCCCGCTATGGCGAGACGCTGCCACCACCGGAAACCGACATTCTTGTCGTGGCCGATCCAGACAGCGCCTACGGCATTGTCGATTCCATCTTCAACATGTCGGACGACATCAAGCCAGGGATTTGCCCCGACGGCTTCGCGCCCGCAAACGGCTGCGGCGAGGCCTTGAGAAATGTAGTCAACCTCATTGGGGCGACATACGGAACTTGCTCCTTTGGCGATCTTCCCCACATCGACTTGTCGAAAGTTAAACTCGTCTGCCTACCCGCCACATGGACAATAACGCCAGAGAAGGAACAAGTGCTGCGCGATTACGTCTGCCGTGACGGACGCGCCGTCCTTTGGACTTACGCCCCTGGGGTGTCGAACGGGATAACGCTGGACGCAGACCGCATTGGGCGCTGGGCCGGCGTCCCGTTCAAGACTCCGGAAATCTCTTCAACGCGCATGGACGGCTGGACATCTGTCTATGCATACGACTGGCGGCTGCTTACACCAGCGGCCATGCGGGCAATAGCCGTCGAGGCGGGTTGCTTCCTCTACAGCGACGAGATGCTCCCGGTTTGCTGCAATGGACGAATGCTGGCCGTTCATTGCGAGCAAGGGGGCGAAAAGACCATCCGTCTGCCGAGACGAGTCCATGAGGTTGTAGATCTTCTTGACGACCGTGTCGTCGCAAGAGACTGCGACTCCTTCAACGATGAATTTGCCACTCCCGACACGAAACTCTATGGATTTGAAACCGAATGAACGCCGTCTGCCTATTCCCTTGTCTTGCCTTTGTCTGGGCGGCGTCGCTTTCGCTCGCCGAAACGGCGCTGGCTCCGGCGAATCTGCTCTTCAACCCTGATTTCGCCATTGACGACGGCATGGGGGAACCGGCGGGCTGGTCGCGCAATAACCAGAACAACTGGAATCGTCCAGCCGACTGGCAACCGGCGTTCCCCGTCATTTCGTTGGATGCAGGCGAACCGGGAGCGGTCGCCATTGACTTCGTTTCGCCGGAAGAGCGATGCGTCAGGCAGAAATACTTTTCGCTGGCTTCAGGAGGGGCTTTCCGTCTTTCGTGCGAAGTTGATTCTTCGGAAATTGACGGAGGCAGCGCGAGGCTTGAACTGTCTGCGGACAACGGCGGCGGCGTGATATTGAGGATTGGCATCCCGCATACCGCGCCAGGAGAATGGCGCTGCGTGGAAAAAGTGTTTTCAACGCCATCGGATTGGTCGTGCGGCGATCCTGCCAAATTCGGCGACAGACATTTCATTTTCGACATTGCAGGGAAATCCGCACATGGCGGGAATGCCGCGCGGCTGCGAATCCGCAACCTCGCTCTGGAACCGCTTGATGAAAGGGCGCGGTCGCAAAGCGCCCCAATCCCGTCAAAGTATGTTGCGCCCCAGCCGCGCCGCATCGTGCCGATAGCGCCGCTTCTCTCGCGCATCGATGCCTGTGGTGCCAGCATCCTCCTCTATTGGCCAGGGGAGCCGCCATGCGGCGTGGAGACCTGCACCTTGCGCGGTGTTGTTGATGGCGGCGCATCCGCCGAAGTGCCGCTTGAATCAGATGGCCGCGCGCTTCTGCGCTTCGGCCGCCTCGCCCCAGGCGACCACAGGGCTGTCCTGTCCGTGTGCGACGCCACGGGCGCTGTCCTCGCAACCAGCGAATACCTTTTCACGGCCAAGGCGCCGCCGCCTGAAGGCCCGCAGGGCGAACGCCTCAACAACTTCGTCACGCGCCTCCACGATGCGCCGCTCTCCAATGGGGAAGTCAGGTTTTTCGTGCCCAGCGACGGGTGGGTATGGTTTTCAATTACCGGCGCGGCGGCGTCCGCTACTGCCGCGCTAGACGGAGAGTCCACTCCTTGTGTCCGGCGTCGGGCCGGCGAGATATTCAACGAAGCACAGCGCTTCCTAGCAGCCGGCTGGCACACGATTAGCGTTTCAGGCGCTACGGCGGGGGGGCGGCTGCGCATCCACGCCGTGAAAACCCTTGTCGCGAACCTGCCGAATTTCACCGAAAGGCCGTCGATCCTAGTCAATACCGCAGCCAAGCCCAACTGGGGCTTGTTCACCATGCCCTTCCACCGGCGGTTCGGTGGACTTTCCACCTTCAACACATTCACGCACTGCGAGGCCGACTCGCCCGCAAGGGCGTATTTCGAGGGGCGTGGGTGCCGACTCTGGGGGCCAACGCCCGGCGGTGGCGTCTATGTTCCGGCACGCCACGACATCGCAGCGTTGCGGCGCAACGTCGCCTCCCCGGCCTGGCGCGCGGGGATGGACGTCCTCTTTGACGAAAACGCTATGGATTTACATGGGAAATGGGGTGTTCCTGTCTCGCGTTTCCTCTCGTTCAACTATTCGGAACTTCTTTGGTCAATGCGGGAGGAGATGCCGCACGGCGGAGCCGTCAACACATACTACAGCGACTCAAACTTCGGCGGCTATTTCCGGGACAGGAAGTGCTACACGTCGGAAATCTCGGCAATCGTCAATTCTGGCGATGGCGGGTTCATCATACCGGAAACCTATGTGCCTTCCATGTCGGACAAGAGCTTCCAGTCGCACTGGGAAGACATGTTCGCCCGATGCGTCGCCAGCATCCATGAAATGGTGCCGGCTGCGCGTGGCCGCGTAATGCTCTGGTTGGGGCCGTATGTCAATGTCGGCCACGCTTGCTACCACAATGCGCCGGAAGTTGATCTCAAGGCGCAATTTTCGCGGCAACTCCTCAGGTATGCCACCGATCCCCGCTTCGCCGATTTGGGCGGCATAGGCTTTGGCGCATTGCGCTTCGGCAGCGAGGAACTGCGACGCTGGGGCATACGCATTGTGCGCCACTACTGCCTGGAGGGCGCGACAGGCGACTTGTCCGAAGAATACGGTTTCGCTTGGACTCCAGGAATCGTACGCAACGTCGACTTCGCAGATGGGCTTGCGAGTTGGCGCGTTGAGACTGGCGCGGGGGACGCCTCCGTCAGGGCGGCGGCCATACCTGGCTACGCAAAGAGACAGCAGCGCCAATGCCTACCATCCTGCCCTCAAGGATTCGGTGATTCCGTTGCCGTGCTCACGGCGGGTTCAAAACCAAGTGCGCTGTCGCAAACTTTGGGAGGACTGATTCCCGGTCGTTGCTATGTTTTGGAGTTCTCGGTCTCATCATTCGACGCAGCATCGGGAAAGATGCCTCCCGGCGAACCGCCGAATGATCCTAAGTCGCCTTACCCAGCCGTGTTCTCCGCACGGCTGGACGGCGCGGTGGAGATAAAGCCGCTCTCCTGTCGGCGAGATCTCGCTATCAAGGGGAAACTTGCGGTTTCAAACTACCGATACGTTTTCAGGGCAGAAGCCCCTAAATGCACACTCGTCCTTTCGGATTGTGACGACAGCGGTGCAACGCCTCCTTCCGGGGCCATGCAGGTAGTGAACCACATTTCATTCACGCCCTACTACCTAGAGGACGAAGCGGAAATCAACGAAATCGCGGCTTTGTTTGCTGACAATTCCGAAACCGTAACCAACAGGAACCCATGATAAAGTCTCGTTTTACGTCAAGCTGTGGCATCCGCCTCAAAGGCCATCTTGGAAACCGCCTTGACCGGATGATTGAGCGTAACGTCGCGGCAAAAGACATAGACTACATCACCGCCGCTTTTGGACGGAACTCGGAGAACAAACTGTGGCAAACCGAGTTCTGGGGCAAGTGGATGCATTCCGCAGTTCCTTTTGCAGCGTATTCCGGCAACGTTGAACTGCGCAAAAAGGTTGAGCGGGGAGTGGAACGTGTCCTCGCCGCGCAAGAGGCATGCGGCTATATAGGCAACTACCGCGACAAAGCCCGGTGCGGAGAGTGGGACGTCTGGGGCATGAAATACACCATGATGGGCTTAATGCACTGGTGGGATGCCTCTGGCGAGACGCGCGCACTTGATGCCTGTCGCCGTCTGTGCGACTACGTCATCGGCGAAATCGGTCCCGGTGGGCGGCGCGGCATCGAACTTTGGCAGACAGGCAACTGGATGGGCTACGCCAGCTCCTCTATTCTGGAACCAGTTGTCTGGCTTTACAGGCGCACCGGCGAAAAGAAGTATCTGGATTTTGCAGAATATATTGTCCGAGGTATGTCAGAACCGGAATCCGGTCCCCGCCTTGTTGACCTGGCGCTTCGCGGCATCCATGTTGCCGACCGCAATGGATACGGGAACGAACCGGAGAATGGCGGCGAATACGTAAATAGGATCAGCCGTATCAAGGCATACGAGATGATGTCCTGCTATCAGGGAATGCTTGACTACTGCGATGCGACCGGTCACATGGATGGCAATCTGTTTAACGCGGCGCTTCTTTCCGCTGAAGACATCGCTGCTGAGGAAATCAATCTCGCCGGTGGCTCGTCGTGCATTGAGCGCTGGTTCCATGGCGCACGAAAGCAGCACCTTCCCCATGCCCGACTTCAAGAGACATGCGTCACCACCACATGGATGCGCCTCTGCCAAAAGTTTCTAAGGATCACCGACGATCCTAAATGGGCCGACCGAATTGAGCGCACTTTCTACAACGCCTATCTGGCCGCACTCAAGGCCGACGATATCGAGTTCACGTCATACACGCCGCTCACCGGCAACCGCTGGCACGGGATGCAGCACTGTTTCCAACACGAAGACTGCTGCAATGCCAATGGCCCGCGAGGTTTTTTGTGTTTCCTTGAAGAGCTCTTCCGCGCAGAGGACGATGCGGTCACGTTCAACTTCTACGCCTCGGCAAATATAGATGGTGTCATTCCGGCAACTGGGCGAAAGGTATCCTTTGAAATGTATTCCCTCTATCCACGCGGTGAAACCGTCCGCATTGTCTGCCATGCAGATGGCGAGTTCCCGATGCGATTCCGCATTCCGGGATGGTGTTCCGGCGCTGAAGTCAAAGTCAATGGCGAAGCGCAGTCGGCGTTGGTCGCAGGGACTTACCACACGGTTCGCCGAAAGTGGGAAATCGGCGATATAATCGAACTCCGGTTACCAATGCCGGTGGTAGCACATATCCTAGACCACCATGTCGCTTTTACGAGCGGCCCGATTTTGCTGGCGCGTGACAATCGCTTCTGCGATGGTGACCTTGCCGAAGCCCTCTTTACGGATAAGCGCTTCGGTGGCGGATTCGACGATGGACAACTTTGTCCTTCATTTGCGCCAGTTCGCACTTCTTCCGATAACATGTGGATGACTTTTTCGGCAAAACTTCCCTTAGGAGCGCATTACCTGAACCCGGAAGGAGCATTGCCGACAAGTGTTAGCTTTTGCGACTTTGCATCCGCCGGCAATGCTTGGTCGCGCGACAACTCCTATCGCACCTGGCTGCCAATAGAACGCGGACACTTGGACTGAATCTCCTTACTAAGATGAAGTTATCGGATAAGCAATAAACAGGCAGGCACTTTTAATCAATTCAGCAAAGATAACTCATGACTTCCGAATCTGATTCTCACAAATGGTTGACATGGCGGCGGGGGGTGACGCTTGCCGTTGGCGCACTGGCCTTTGTCTGCTTTACCATCGCGGGAGCGCTCTACCCCGGCGGTTGTTACAACCCGTTGCGGCAGATGCTAAGCGCTCTTGGCGAGATTGAGGTGAATAGCGTCAGGTACCCCGCGTGCCACTACTGGTTCATGGCCGGAATGCTCCTTTCCGCCGCCAGCGTGGGAATGGTCTGGCTGGCGCTTGCGTGGCGCTTAACAGTGTGGCGCCGCATTTTTGTCTGTCTCGGAGGCGTCATCAACGTGGCCGGACTGTGCGCCATAGCGCTCGTGCCATTCGGCGTGAACGGAGCGATGCACAATTCAGGCTGCACGATGGCCATCGCCGGTGGAACGACTGTTCTCGTCTCGACTCTTCGCGAACGCGCCGACTTCATTTGGCTTGCCTGGTTCTCCCTCGTCGTCGCGTTCTTTGTCATTGCCATCAATGTCAAGGCTATTCCGTTCAACCCATTCGCCACCGCAACCCAGAAAGTCCTCATCCTCTCCTTCGCTACCTGGGCCGGATGGGTAGCATGGAGTGCGCCATAAACAGACAGACAATTTCAAAGTCGTCTCTTGAACATTGCCGTTTCCCTTCCGCACTTTTCCGGCTGACGATTTGCCATGGCAGGGAGGGGGCTTGACATTTCCTTCGGGATGTGGAATTAAAGCAATGAGCAGATGCGTGGATTCACATTTTATGATTCATAAAATATGAAAAATGTTGCCTTTCCTGTAGATTTTTGGTAGAATGTTCAACATGAAAAATAGAAATCCATTTGTCGTTTACGGATATGAAGGCCCGGACACTTTCTGCGACAGGATTGTGGAGACAGGGAGACTTAAGGCCGCAATTGAAAACGGACGCAATGTCACGCTTCTTGCGGAACGACGCGTCGGGAAAACAGGACTAATCAAACATTTCTTTGAGGGGCTAAAAGAAGAGGGCCACTGGGCAACGGTGTTTCTTGACATCTTTTCAACCTCAAATCTCGTCGAGTTCACCAGGCAGTTCGCCGCAGCAGTGGTTGGGTCAATGGACACTCGCCTCGACAAGGCCGTGGTAGCCGCCTCGCGCTTCTTCAAAAGCTTCCGTCCACAGATTTCCTTCGATAGCGTCACAGGGTCGCCGTCATTCTCATTCGGACTTGAGCAACGAAATGTCGAGGCCACCCTCAAGGAATGCTTCGACTATCTTGGCGGACGCGGCGACTGTGTTGTCGCAATCGACGAGTTCCAGCAAATTGGCCACTACCCTGAAACCGGCACCGAAGCGCTGCTTCGTTCATACGTGCAGTTCCTGCCGCAAGTCAGGTTCATCTTCGCCGGCTCGCGTCACCACATGATGACCGAAATGTTCTCGTCGGCAAAGCGGCCTTTTTTCAATTCGACGCAGACGCTGCCCTTGGAGCGCATTGATCCTCAAGCTTACTTCGAGTTCGCCCATTGCCGTATGTCTGCCGTATCCAATCTCTCCCGCGAAGTTTTTGACAAGGCATACTGGATGTTTGACGGGATAACCTGGTATGTGCAGGCGATACTCAATCGAATGTATGAACGCAAGTCTGCCTCATCTGATGACATCGGACTCATAATCGAGGATTTACTTCTGGAAAAAAACTGGGAGTACGCCTCCTTGTTGAAGACACAGCCCGCCGGAGCAGCACGGCTTTTAAAGGCGGTTGCCAAGGCAGGTAAAGCAAGGGCAATCACGGGAGCAGGTTTTATTGTCGCCAATTCCCTCCACGGGGCATCAAGCGTCCATCTTTCATTAAAGAAACTGCTGGACAACGAATTGCTCTGCGAAGCCGATGATGGATATGTCGTCAACGACAGGCTTTTCGGCCTCTGGCTCGCAAGGCAACCTTAAATGGACATTCAACTTCGCCATCCTCCTCCAGCCGCACCCACGGCCTCATGTCCGGAGCCAATCGGCGGGCGCTAGGCGCTATAGCCATAAACAGACAGACAATTTCAAAGTCGTCACTTGAACATTGCCGTTTCCCTTCCGCACTTTTCCGGCTGACGATTTGCCATGGCGGGGAAGGGGGCTTGACTTTTCATGCGGAATGTGGGAGAATTGATGCTTGAAAAAGGGGAGGAATTGACATGCCCATAACGATAGATTTACCCCCTGCGATGGTGCAGGAGGCCGAGGCCTTTGCACAGAGCCAAAACACAACGCTCCAACAACTGGTCGTTGACTATATTGGCTCCGAACTCAATCGTCGTCGAGAAGTGCAAGTCGTGCTTTCCCGATTGGATAAAATATCCAATAGGGTGAACGCTCGTTTGTCCGGAGAACCCTACAAATTCAACAGGGCTGACGCCTACGAGCCGGAGATCCCCTACGCATGACCTTTATCGACACAAACGTGCTCGTCTATTTCATTGACAGAAGAAGTCAGGAGAAATGGCGCATTGCCCGAGAAATAATCTCGTCTGCAATCGACAGTCCGAATTTCTGCATTTCCGCGCAGGTGCTCAATGAGTTTGCGAATGTCGCGCTAAAAAAACTGTCGATGACAGAGGATGATGTCCGTGCCTGTGTCGAGGATTTCATGCACATAAATGTTTTCTCCCAAGGCCTCAATTGGACATGTCGGGCTTTGGAAATAAAAAAGTGCTACGGCATCCAGTTCTTTGACTCTCTTCTTCTGGCGGCAGCCGAAGCCAATGGCTGTAATGAAATCCTGACAGAAGACTTGAACGACGGGCAAACCTACTGCGGCATCCGCGCAATAAACCCTTTCAAGTAGTCGCCATCCTTCTCCGCTAGCCGCCCCCGCGGTCTCTCGCCCGAAGCCTGGCGCTGGGGGCAGAACACAGCCGAGTTTACGCGGGACGGAGCCAAATTTACGCGGGACAGAGCCCGTGAATCAGGACATGGTGAGGACGGAGCATGGTTTACGCGGGGCAGAACCTGCGATGCAGGATGGGGGCGGGATGTAGGTTGTCCTGATTCGCGGGCTCTGCCCCGCGTATGCTATACTGTTTCCATGCAAAAGGTCATCACCTACTATCGCCGCTACCATGGCTACGACTATTCTCGTGGTGCTTCGCTTTTCATCACGCTCTCAACGGAGCCTCGGCTGGCGCTCTTCGGGCGCGTCGAAAACGCCGCCGTCATCCTCTCCGACTTTGGCGGCGCCGTGCTGGAGGCCATGCGGGCCATTCCGCGCCTCAACCCCGGCGTATCCCTTTTCGAGCATGTCCTGATGCCTGACCATCTTCACATGAACCTCTGGCTTCAGGCCGATCTCGACGATCCTTTGCAGACCCTCGGCTCCGCCATGCGCCGCTTCAAGACCTTCACCACCAATTTGGCGCGGAAGTCGCTAGGCCTTTCATGCCTGTGGCAGCAGGGCTATCATGACAGAATCTGCGCATCCCGCCGTTTCATCGAGGCAATCACGCGCTACATTCAATACAACCCGTTCAAATACGAACTCATGTACAACCAGCCCGAGTTCATGCGCATCCGCGAGCCTCTCGATTCGCCGCGCCTTGCCGCCGACGCCTTTTGGAAGGGCCTGGGAAATACCTCGCTCCTTGCGCCGGATGCCAAGTTGTTGGCGCTTCGCATCTCGCAGCAAGTGGCGAAGAGCGAGCTGCCACATGTGGTTTCACGCATGGAGGATGCCGTTCGCGCTGGGTTTATCATCCTGTCAGGCTTCATCAGCCCCGGCGAGGTTGCCGTGCGTGACATGCTTGTCGCAAACCGCAAGGCGAGGTTCGTACATATCCTGCCATCGTGCATGGCGATGCGCCACCGTCCTGATTCGCGGTATCTGGAGCCGCTGGCGGAAGGGCGGTTCCTGGAAATCGCCGAGGGAAATGACGAAGCCGAATTTGGGCGTAGCGCGTGCCTGGCTCTCAATGAAGAAATAAAGGCAATGGCCTTGGCAGGGGAGGGGGGCGCGCTGTACTGGAAGCGCGAAGGGCCAATGTGGGTGCGCGGGACGGAGCCTGGTTTACGCGGGACGGAGCCCGCGATTCAGGACATGGAGCACGCAAGAAAGGACGGGGAAAAAGAATGAGCAAACTGGTTTTCGGCATAGAGACGATTCCCGGCACGCCTGAGCCGGACACTTCGCGCATCTACACGAACGAGGCGCGGACGGAGTGGGTGGACATCAACTACGACGAGGCGAGGGCTGGCGCCCCCGGCGTGGACTTCACGCTGGAGGACCCGCTTGTCTTTGCAGACGGGCATCAAGTGGCCACGCCAGCCGACTGGCCGGCACGGCGGCGCGAGCTGCTGGACCTCTTTGAGCGCGAGGTTTACGGGCGCATGCCGCCGGTACCTGATGTCATGGGCTTTTCGCTCCTCTCGACGAGGGAGCGGCCCGAGTTCGGCATGGAGGAGCGGCGATACCGCCAGTGGTTCCGCGCGGACGGCAGCGGCCCCGCGATCGACTGGATTGTCTTTATCCCGCTTGGCGCAACGGCCCCGTGTCCGGCGTTCCTGCACCTCAACTACGTGGGCAACGACACGATAGCCACAGGCCGCACCAACCACTTCCCACTGCCTCTTGCGGAAATGGCCGCAAGCGGCCACGCCCTCATGTCGGCGCACTATCTGCAAATCACATCGGATGGCCCAGAACGCGGCGGCGGCGCATTTGACGGCGTGTTTGAGCTGTGGAAGCCGCGCGATCCGACGCGGCCCGATGCCACGGGCTCGCTCATGGCCTGGGCGTGGGGGCTTTGCCGCGGGCTCGACCTGGCGGAGAGGATTGGGGAAATCGATGCCGGGCGCGCCACGGCGATTGGCTCGTCTCGGCTCGGCAAGGCGGCGCTTCTCGCGGCGGCATTTGACGAGCGTTTCGCCGGGTGCGTCGCCAACCAGACGGGGGCTGTCGGCGTCCAGCTGATGAAGCGTGACTATGGCGAGAACCTGGCGGCGCAGAGGCTCCTTTTCCCGTGGTGGTATTGCCCGGGCGTGTGGAAATGGGCCGGACGGGAGCGGGAGATGCCCTTTGACCAGCATCTGCTGCTCTCGTGCGTGGCGCCGCGCGCGCTGCTGCTGGAATGCTACCACAAGCGGTGGTTCGACCCGCGCGGCGAATGGCTCGCGGCCAAGGCGGCTTCGCCCGTGTGGAAATTCCTGACCGGACGCAGCCTGTCCCTTGCCGACTGGCCCGCGCCATACGACGACTCTGCGGCCATCCCCCCCTTCGGCTACGTCCGCCGCACAGGCACCCACGGCCTCTCGCCTGAAGACTGGCGCTGGGCCCTTGGGTTTGTAAACCGCTAGTCGAACCAGCCGGGCTTGGCGATGTTGGCCAAAAAGTCGCGGCGGAACAGCGAGCTCTGAAGATTTTTGACCGTTGCCTTGACTTGTTGGGCGGCAGCGGTGTTGTCGTAGAATGACCTGATCGCCTCGCAGAACTCCGCGAGAAGCTCCTTGGTGCATGCGTCGCGGTCCTTCTTGTTCGGAATCGAAGCGACAAGGTCGGTGATGTCCCTTCTGCCCTCTCTACACTTGAGCGGCCGGGAAGTTACACCCGCATGAAGTCTTTCCCACCTGGATCCTGCCGCGCCGCCGCCGGCCCTGCGCCATCCGCAGACGCATGCGAAAGCGCGTCGGCTACGCGGTGGGATGCC
>JAEEGL012802476.1_pt1 | contig 27273 bp, 25 predicted proteins | sample 9134231 | NCBI WGS metagenome assembly JAEEGL01 (sample SAMN16246548, study PRJNA631951) | gut metagenome | biome: gut microbiome; feature: rumen; material: fiber-attached | host: Bos | place: Iran: Karaj | collected 2018-10
AAAAAGCGGCAGCAAAAAAAGCAGCTGCGGCAAAAAAAGCAGCTGCGGCAAAAAAGGCTGCAGAAGCCAAAGCTCAGTCCTCTACAACAACTGAAACTACCTCAGCAGAGTCTACTGAAGCAGCCGGGGAGAATCAGGAGGCTGAGGCAACTGAAACTGTTGAGGAAACAGCACCAGCTAACGGAGTAGTGTCAGAGGAAGCAGTTACAACTGAATTGACTATGACTACCACAGCTAAGCTTAGAGTAGAGCCAGCTGTCACAGCAAAGAGCAAGCTGACTGTTCCACTAGGATTTAAGCTTACATCCGACTCCAGAGCATCCAATGCAGCTGGGGAGGTTTGGTACCATGTCACCTATGCAGGCTCATCTGGTTACGTTAGAAGTGATACGGTTTCTGTTACAGAGACGGCCCCAGCAGAAGCAGAGGAATCCGTAGAGGGTGAACCAGAAGAGGGTGAAGTTTCTGAGGAAGTAGTAGAGGAAGTACCTGTGGAGGAAACTCCAGTGGAGGAGCCTGTGCAGGAGGTTGTCACTCAGGAAAGTGACGAGGTCGAGCAGGCTACTACCGAGGCAGAAAGCGCTGTGGACGAAAGCCTGGCCGCTGAAACTACAAAGAAGCATCATAGAATAGATTCGGTGTTTATACTGTTTATGGCATTGGCAATCATTATTATCGCAATTGCGGTTATCGTATATACGAATTTCAATGCTACCTACAAGTTACTTAAGCAGCAGGCAAAGAATAAGCTTAAGAACCTATAAGGATTCGATAAAGATTATTTCTTTTGACATACATTTATACAATACACACGGGAGGAGTAAAGCTAGATGGACCAGATTGAAAAGCAGTACGGAGAAAAAATCAGCGAGAAAGTAGTATTGGTAAATCATGTGGATGAGGGAGAAGTAGAAATTGATCTCTTTAACGTCTTTGGCCTTATGGGAAAGATGAAGAGATTGGTGGCATTTTTACTTATATTATCTCTCCTTGTGGGCTCAGCACTGGGCGTGATTTATTCAGGCTATGAGCACTTCACAGGAAAAGGCTCCTACGCCAGAGCAATGGTTACCTTTCAGTTTGAGGGTATTGACCAGGGCTTGGATCCAAATGGTGCATCCTTTGATGTAAATCTCATAAAGTCTCCATATGTTATCCAGAGTGCATTGGATGAGATTGGTGGCTACAGTGAAAATTACATCGAGGGCATTCGTGAGAACATCGTAATTCAGGGTGTTGTCCCAAAGGATGCTGTAGAAAAGATTACTACTATTGAGAAGATGGCTGAGAAGGATGCAACCCAGTACGAGAAGGTATTGGACGTTTCATATTTCCCATCTCAGTATATTGTTTATCTTTACGATGATGGCACATTTTCTCCAAAGGAAATGACTCAGATTTTGGACCAGATTCTTCTGAGCTACAAGCAGTATTTCCTTGATACCTATGCAAATACAAATGCTCTTACAGTTACATCTAACCTCCTTCAAGAGGATGATTATGATTATGGTGAGAGCGTTGACCTTATAAGAACTCAGCTTCAGCTTATGCTTTCATATGTAAATGAGAAGATGGCAGAGGCTCCTGACTTCCGTTCTTCCAGAACAGGCCTTTCCTTCGAGGATATTGTTACAGGTCTTCAGTTTGTAAATGACGTAGATTTGGCTCGTCTTTCTTCATACATTGAAAGTGCTTCCCTTACAAAGGAGAAGAATCATCAGCTCCAGTACTATCAGTATATGATTCGTGAGACCAGCAACAAGATTGCTGAAAAGCAGACACAGCTTGAGTCTATCGAAAACACAATTGCGTCTTACCAGAAGGATCCTGTAGTTATTGTAAGTGGTGCGGATTCTACCCTTGAATATGGTGAGAAGAGTGAGTACTACGATAATTTGATTACAAAGAAGACTCAGATTAATAAAGAAATTGCCGAGGCTAACACTCAGTTAAATGAATATTATGTTAAGATGAATGCCCTTGCAGAGCATGAAGGCGTGGCTTCACAGTCTGAGTATGATTATGCTGACCAGCTTTTATCAAAGCTTGATAGCAATATTGCTTCATGGATATCACAAATCGAGGAAACTACAGATGAATATTACAGCACAACACTTTACTCAAATGCTGTAAAGATTGCTGTTACACCTCAGTACTTTGTTGATGGTGGTATCGTTCATATTATTAAGAATATGTTGATTCCAGCAGGTGCATTAGTTTTGCTTGTACTTATATGGTGGTTTGCATGCGCTGTTAGAGAAGAGCTTGCAGCTACAAAGAAAAAGGAAGAAAATGTAGAGGTATAACCTATGACGCGCATAATCGAGAAGCTTAGACATTGGCATACCTTTGCATATGCCCTTATTGTATATGACTTTTTTGCAGTAGGAATTTCATATTTCCTGGCATTATGGATTAGATTTGATGCTGTTTTTTCACTGATTCCAAAGGCTTATTGGGATTTATACGTAGATACGATATTCGTATATTCCTATTGCGTGCTGGTAGTGTACGGACTCATGGGACTATACAAAAGTCTTTGGCGCTATGCCAGCTTCTACGAGCTGAGGCAGACCATTTATTCAGTGGTTCTTACAGGCGGGTTGTACTACCTTGTGACCAGACTATTTATTGGCAGATTTCCTATTTCCTACTATGTGTTTGGAATAGTGTTCCAGTTCTTCTTTGCAATGCTGATTCGCTTCGGTTACAGGTTTGTCACCATGCTTCGAAACAGCTACGGCGCAATTAAGGTAAAGAAAAATGTCATGCTAATTGGAGCTGGCTATGCCGGACGTATGGTGCTTCGTGACCTGAACTTTGTTAAGGTTCATGAGGAAAAGAAGGATGCGAAAATCGTATGTATTATCGATGATAATCCAGATAAATGGGAAAAGCGCATAGACGGAGTGCAGGTAGTAGGTGGCAGAGATTCAATTCTTGCCGCTGTTGAAAAGTATCATATCGATGAGATTTATATCGTAATTGCGAATATATCTTCTAAGGACAAACGCGATATAATTGCTATTTGCCGAGAGACCGATTGCGTAATAAAGGTGCTTCCTACCCGCTATGGTAACAAGGCAAGGATGATTACCGCAGCACACCTGGAAAATATTACAATCGAGGATGTTTTGGGACGTGCCCCAATCAACCTTCAGCAGGAGGATGTGGCTAGACAGCTTAGAGATAAGGTAGTCCTTGTTACAGGCGGTGGCGGTTCCATAGGCTCTGAGCTTTGCAGGCAGATAGCAAAATACGAGCCGAAACAGCTTATTATTTTTGACGTATATGAAAACAATGCCTACGATATTCAGATCGAGTTGAGAAAGGCTTATCCGAAGCTTGATTTGGTGACTCTGATTGGTTCGGTTCGAGATGCCCGCCGTATAGAGTCGGTATTTGAGGAATACAGGCCGAATATTTGCTACCATGCAGCAGCCCACAAGCATGTGCCTTTGATGGAGGATAGTCCATGTGAGGCAATTAAGAATAATGCTGTAGGCACTTACAAGACTGCATACGCAGCAATGAAATATGGTTGTGACAGATTTGTTCTTATAAGCACAGATAAGGCTGTTAACCCAACAAATGTCATGGGTGCCACAAAACGTATATGCGAAATGATTATCCAGACCTTCGACCATATGGTTAGAACCCATCAGGAGGACAAGCTTCCGATTCTTTACACACATCATTCTGAAAAGGGGAAGGAGCTTGAAGGGGTAAAAGCAGGTTCTGCTCACACAGAATATGTGGCAGTTCGCTTCGGAAATGTATTAGGTTCCAACGGTTCAGTAGTTCCACTTTTTAAAAAGCAGATTGCTGAGGGCGGACCAATCACCCTGACACATAAGGATATTATCCGTTATTTCATGACTATTCCTGAGGCAGTATCCCTGGTGCTTAAGGCAGGTGCCAATGCCAGCGGAGGAGAGATTTTTGTACTTGATATGGGCGAGCCGGTGAAGATTTTAGACCTTGCCCGCAACATGATAGAATTGGCTGGTTTGAAGCCAGATGTGGATATTGAAATTCAGTATATTGGACTTCGACCAGGTGAAAAGCTATACGAAGAAAAGCTTATGAGTGAAGAGGGCTTGAAGGAGACAGAGAACAATCTTATTCATGTGGCTGAGCCGATTAAGTTTGATTCTGAGGATTTCCTTGAGAAGCTGGATAAGCTCATGTGTGTAGCTTACAACAATGATGGTGTAGAAGTTGTTCAGACAATAAGAGACACGGTATCAACTTTCACCGGTTAATAAAATAAAGGACACTTCATCAGTCAGCTAAAGCTGACAGCTTCCCCTTGAGGGGAAGGTGGCCCGAGGGGCCGGATGAGGTGTCTTTATTTATGCAATTTGAGTTCTCTTTATTTTTCCTGTAGTATTTCTAATAAATGGCTCTTCCCTAACATTCAAGCAAGTGATATGCCTGTAACTAGGCTGTCCAGCATTATAATTATCTATAAATTCCTGAAGTTCCTTCTGGACCTTTTCTTCTGTAAAATTCTGTTTGGCAACAACATCCTGATCTGGATAGATATTAGCTGTAAGACCAGTGTTGTTTCCTGTGATTATCACTTCTCCAACAAGAGGATTTAAGCCCAGTTTATTTTCTATTTCCTCAGGAGAAATATTTTCCCCATTAGACATTATGATAAGATTCTTTACTCGTCCGTTGATGAAAAGATAGCCATCCTCATCGAGATACCCTTTATCACCAGTATGAAGCCATCCATCAGAGAAGGCAGCCTCTGTCTCCTCAGGCATCTGGTAGTATCCCTTCATGACGCTGGAGCCTTTAACAAGGATTTCCCCATTTTCAAATTTAATATGAACATTATTAAGTGGCTTTCCGATGGAGCCTGGCTTGTGGCATTCTACAGTGTTGGTGGTGATGACAGGAGAGCACTCGGACATGCCGTAGCCTTCCAGAATATCTATTCCATATTTTGCAAATTCATTAATGTAGAATGGGTCCAAATGGGCACCGCCTGTGAAAATAATCTCGAGCTTGCCACCGAAAACTGTCTCGTAAATAATATCAGCCGGGGTATCTCCAAGGGCACTCAGACGTTTATAGATTGACTCAATCATAAGAGGAACCATAAGCATAACACGAGGCTTAAACACGCTGATATTTCTAACCAGGTGCATCAGAGAATCGTTTATACAAACAATGGCTCCAAGTGAAAAGCCTTTTAGCCAGTCCATAACCAGACAGTAGGCGTGGTGAATAGGGAGAACACTCATCATCACGCAGCCCGGCTCAACTACGTATTCCACATTTGCCACATTATCGAAAAGGTTTTGCTGTGTAAGCATAACACCCTTGCTTTTTCCTGTAGTTCCGGAAGTAAAGATTATTGTGGCGATAGCGTCAGCCTCAGCTCCCTTAATGTCAGCCTTTCCTTTGCCTAAATCTATAAGCTCAGGTAATGCACCGATTTTGGCATTAGGGATAGACTGCTCATAGGAGTCCTGAAGAAGCCAAATCTGTTGAAGCTTTGGACAGGAGCTGAGAAAGTTCTGGGCCAGGGAAATAAGCTTAGGGCTTAAGAATAGAACCTGACAATCGGCTCTATTTATCAAATCTGCAATGTCCTCAGCTGGAAGCAGGGCATCTAAAGGAACAGCCACATTTGTACCGGTGACTATAGCCAGGTAGCTGGCTATCCACTGGAGAGAGCTTTCGCCAATCAGGGCGATGTGGGCATCTGTGAAGCCAGTGGACGCAAGTCCTTGACGAATGCTTTGAACCATATCTCCAAGCTTTCCATAGGTTGTTTCGCAGACTGTTTTTTTATCCAGCCATCTTACTGCAGGCAAGTTTCCAAAGCTATTGGCGGTGTTGTCCCAAAGTGTACGTAAGTTTTTCATCGCTAGGACACCTCCTGTAAACTGTGAAAGCTAACTGCAAATCTGAACCATATCATTCTTATTATTCTCTTCATAATTAGCTCGCCTCCTGTAAATCCTGAATCATTGAAAGAGCTTCGCCTATGGTACGAATCTGGATTACCTGCTCCTGCTGAAGCTCAACGTCAAATTCATCCTCCAGCTCTCCCAGAAAAGACATAAAGTCCAGTGAGGAGAAGTCAAGGTCCTCTCTAAATCTCTTTTCATCTGTAAGTGCTTCAGGGGAAGCCTGGCAATACTGTGATACTATTTCCTTAAATTTTCTTTCTAGTTTCATATTTTTCTCCTTTCTTATAAAGCCTTCCCCTTGGGGGGACTGAGATAATGCTTTAGCATTATCTGCCATCCCGGCGAGGGAAGCTGTCACCGAAGGTGACTGATGAGGGGTAATTATACAGTTCCAATCAAATCACCTATTGTCATACTTGTATTCTCTACTCCTGTAAAAATTATTCTCATCAGATAATAGTTAAACAGCTCCACATGCTTCTCATTCAAATCTGCTGTCTGATAGTGGTAAGAGAAATTCATTCCTCCATCCTCGGTGTGAGAAACAGTCAAATACATCTTTTTAGTGGCAGCTCCATTGGCGAACCATTTTGAGTGCATTGGAATATCCTTTAAAAATGGATTTTCCATTTTCACAGGCATGGGCTGGTAAGTGAGATAACAGCTTTCATAGGTGGTGTTCTCAGGTGTGTCGTAGCGTTTTCTTATTTCATCGTAAATCAGCTCCGGATTATAGTTGCTGTGCATATAAATCTGATTTTGCATATTTTGAATTTCGTATGCTGCTTCAAGGAACTCTGTGTCCGGGCTGATATAGGTACGGCAAGGGAACATAATAGTTCGACTGCCACCAGAGGTCCATTCATCCTTTGTAGAACGGCGGGAGATAAAATTCTGTATGGAAATATCCTGCTGGTTGTTATTCACTTTTGATAGATAGGTTCTCATCCCAAGTAGTAAAAGGTTCGTCATTGATAGCTGATGGTTCTGGCAAAAATCAAAGAGAACCTTGGTGGAATCAGGATCCAGCTTGTAATCCTTTACAGCCACAAACAAATCCTTAAGCTCGATGTCTGCTGCTCGAAGAGATGGATTGTTATGTTTCATCCTTGCTCTATCCAGCGCCATAGGCCCCTGAATATCTGAATAAAGAGGCTCACCCCATTTATCCAGTAAATCATCCCAGAATGCTTTATCCTTGGCAAAGCGCTTTTCGTTGGAGGCCTTTTTTAAATCCTTTTGAAGCACTTCCTCATAATCAGCTAAATCATCTGGCATCTCTGCATCAAATTTGTAATGTGTGTAAAGTGACATAATGTCGTTTGTCAAAACCACAACCCCACAGGAATCTATCAGCCTGTGATCCATATGTAGGAAAAAGCCTCGGTAACCATCAGGAAGCTTCATCATAAATATCTCAAACATAGGAACCTCATCGCCATCGATGGTATTGTAGGCCCAGGACTGCATTGTGGCGTCAGCCTCTTCCATAGTCATATTGGATAAATCTTTTACGGGTATTTCACCCTTGTAGTCATCAACCAGATACTGAAGAATTTCTCCATTTTTGTCTGGCTTTGTAAATTGAACACGCATACATCCGTAGCGTTTTATTTCTTCCTTAATACATTTTCTTAGAAGCTCAAAATCAAGTTCTGCCTTTAAGGATGCCACGATACTTAGTCCGGAAACCTGTTGGGTACCGTATTTACGAATCCATTGGTAGTGCATATTTTGAGCTGCTGTAAGTGGATACTTTTTCATAACCAATCCCTTTCAAAAATACTTTCAAAACTTTTCCATAGAAAATAGCACAAGGCAGTGAGAGATACCATATACCTGGGGAGTTAATGAACACTTAGTATAAAAGTGTCCAAAATTTATCAAACAAATTTCAGAAATATGTTTGACAAAGGAGTGAATTGGTGATATGGTTAAATACACAAGTAACTAACCGATGAACTAAAGGAGGTGAATCGTGTGCTTGATAATTTAGGGGAAGATAAATCAATTTATTTGCAGATAAGCGAGATGATTCAGGATGAAATCCTCCGTGGGATACTAAACGAAGAGGAACAGGTGCCTAGTACCACCGAGCTTTCTAAATTCTACAAGATTAACCCAGCTACAGCAGCCAAGGGAATCAATATATTAGTAGATAACGAGATTTTGTATAAGAAGAGAGGTATAGGTATGTTTGTACAGACGGGGGCAAAGGCAAGGATTATGGAGGCCAGAAAGGAGAGCTTCTATGATACCTTTGTAAAGAAGATAATCACTGAAGCGAAGCTTATTGGAATTAGTAAGGATGAGCTAAAGAAAATGATTGATTCTAGTAAAGAGATATAGGAAAGGGATATAAGGAGGAAATATGGGAACATTAGTAGGTAAGAATATAGTAAAAAAATATGGTAAGGAAACAGTTCTTAACGACGTTACTGTTGAGATTGAGACAGGAAAGATTTATGGCTTAATTGGAAGAAATGGAGCTGGCAAAACAACACTTCTTTCAATTCTTACAGCTCAGAATCCAGCTACAGCGGGCACTGTAACATTGGATGGCAAAGCAGTATGGGAGAATGAGGAAGCTCTTTCTCATATCTGCTACTCGAGAGAAATCTCACAGGTAACAATGTTTGGTCCTAACACACTTAAGGTTAAGGATTATCTTGGAACAGCAAAAAACTTTTATAAATATTGGGATGAGGATTATGCAAAGGAGCTTGTGGAATTATTTAAGCTCAACCCTAAGAAAAGAGTCAGCAAGCTTTCAAAGGGCCAGCTTTCAGCTGTGACAATTATTATTGCCCTTGCAAGTAAAGCAGAGATAACAATTCTTGATGAGCCAGTTGCAGGTCTTGATGTGGTTGCCCGTGAGCAGTTCTACAAGTTAGTTATTGATGAATATGCCAACACAGGAAGAACTTTTATCATCAGTACACATATCATCGAGGAAGCTGCATCCCTCTTTGAGAAAGTCATTATCATCGACAATGGCAAGGTGATGTTAGAGGAGAATACAGAGGATCTTTTAGCAAGAGCTTATCGCATCAGCGGTGAGGTTGAAGAAGTAGATAAAGCAGCAAATGGCTTTAAAGTATATCATCCTGAAAGCATTGGAAGAAACAAGGTGGTTACAGTTCTTGCAGATGAACCAGTGGCTGACTTTAAGGGTGATGTTACCGTTGAAGCAGTTCCGCTTCAGAACCTGTTCTATGCAATGTGTGTAGATGAGAGAAAGGAGGCTTAGTATGAGCGAACTTTCTAAGAGAACAGCTAAGTACTACTTCATTCAGGGAATGAAATCTGTTGGATTAGTACTTGGAATTGAAGTTTTGTTGACAGTTGAGTTCGTTGTTCTTGGTATGGGAAGGGACGAAGGTTTTGTAGAATACCTCACAGGAACAGCACTTACAATGGGCAGCTATTTCATGGTATTTATGAATATTATTTTCGGTATGTATGGACCAAACTGGTATGACAGTATGGTGTTATCTATGGGTGCTCGTCGTAAAGATGTTTTTTGGGGAGAGATAGTTAAACAGATTTCTTTTATAACTGTTTGCACTGTTTTGCATGTAATTATAGTAATTGCCTCAAAGCAATATGCATATCTATATTATGTAATTGGTACCGCAGCAATTGCAATTGTTACAGGTCCTCTTGGACTTATAGTTGGACATAAGATTAAGCGTTATGGAAAGATAATTGTGGTTGCAATTGTAGCTGTCTGTGCAGGCTTCGGAGGCTTTGTTGGTTATTCATTTGCTTCAGGCAATACTCCATTCACAATTTCACCAATAGGTGCATTTACTCTAGCAATCGGTGGTGTTTTGTTATTCGTGTTATTTGAACTATGGGTATATAAATTGAATAGTAAATGCATGGTGGCATAAGCGAGGAGGACATATGGTTAGGGATATTAGAGCGATTGCTCATTTAAAAAAGGCTGGAGAAATCTACAATTTATTAGTAGTTTTGGGTGCTGGAATTGCAGCATGCCTTATTTATTTCTTAGTAGAAGATGAGACAACTACACCATCAGAAATGAAGCAAATTCTTGCAGGAATGATAGTGATGATTTATTTGATAGTAAACCTGTTTATTAAGGTTTTCCTGATGGTAGATGAGGTGGCAAGAGGATTAAGCTTTGGTATGACAAGAAAAAAGCTTTTTACCTACAGCAGAATTGTGGATTTGCTAGAGATTATTATTGTAGCCGCTTTGGCTGGGTTGTTAGTTAATGATTTTGCGCCAACGTTTATTTTAAAGGTCGGAGCCCTGGTGTACGGCGTTATAACATGGATTGAAGGTGTGGCAGGAAATAGCGTTATTCGATACGGAAAAGTTGCTTACTGGATTTATTACATAGTATTTATGGTTGTTTTCATTGGTTGCCCTAGAATTTTTTCTGCTGTGCCAACACTTGGTCAGGCATTCGCCATGGCCGTAGATATGTTTATCACACCAGTCTACAATCAGACAGCTGTATGGGGGGGATTATTAGCATTTATACTAGCAGGTATAGTTGTTAATTGGATTACCTTCAGAAAGATTCCTGTAAACGTGGTAGTTTAAAATTTAAAAGTGGAGAAGAATTATGAATAAAATAGAAAGTAGAACAGAACTTATTAAACTGATTATCGTATATGTGATAGATCTTGGTATAATGATAGCTCTTTCGGCCATATTAACCCGTGTGGGAGGTACATTGCCATTAATAGTCAAGTCATTAATTATTTATGCTCTTTTGTTAGTACCTATTATCGTATTTACGGTAAAGAAAGGTCAGTTTACTGCCGAACACTTTGGGTTTAAAAGGATTAAAGTTAGCACAATTTTTTTAACTGTGTTATTAACACTGGTAAGTTCACCAATGTATATGTTTGCAAATGTCCTGTCTCAACTGGTAGTTCCAAATGTAATAATTCAGGGCATGGACAATCTGATTGGCGACTCAGTAGGACTATCCTTTGTTGCTATGGCAGTGCTTGCTCCAGTTTGCGAGGAGATAATTTGCAGAGGTTTCTTCCAAAACAGATTGAAGAACATTCTTCCATTTGCAGTATCTGCGGTTATTTCGGGTTTTATGTTTGGCGTTCTTCACTTGAATCTTAATCAGTTCTGCTATGCAATGGTGCTAGGCGTAGTTTTTGCATATGCAAACAGAGCCAGCGGAAGTATATTCACATCAATGATTATGCATTTTCTTATAAATGCAACCAATATTGGTATTATTCTTTTGGTGAAGGCAGCTTTAGAAACTGTGAACATGGATTTGGCAGAGGTTGCAGAAACTTCAAGAACTAATCAAAGCTCTATGCTAACATCAATTGTTGTTGTGGGAGTGTTGGCTGTGATATCCTTCTTCCTTACCAGACTTGTACTACGAGCAATCGCTAAAAGAGAAAATACTCTGGCAGATGTTGAGGAACTTCAGCCTACTGCTGATAGCATCTATAACTAATCAGGTGGTATGAATTGATAATATTGAGTATAATGTAGGTATTAATTTTACCAGATGACGCACAGGATGGAGATTTATAGAATATATGAATAAGCATAAGAAAAATGGACGGGTGGAGTTTTTACGTTTTATTTTTGCTTTAGCTATTTTGTTTTTTCATATTCATAAGAGATTTGCGGATGGAGATATGATTGAGCTGGGGAATACCGGTTTAAACTTCTTCGCCAGAGGTTATATAGGGGTGGAGTTCTTCTTTCTGGTGTCTGGCTACCTGTTGGCGGCCAGCGCCTATGCAAAGAGGGAGCAGTCAGTTGAACTGATTGGCACAGAGACAGCCCTTATGATGAAAAAGAAGTTTTGGAACATTTTTCCCTATCATCTATTTGCCATCATTCTGACAATTATCGTAAATGCGTATTTTTTGGAAAAGACGGCCCTGGATAGGTATCACTATGTTATTGATTCCTGGGCGTCTATTTTCTTTTTGCAGGTGTTTGGCTTTGACAGCACCTGGGTAAACAAGCTGACATGGTACCTTGATGTGTGGCTTATGGTCACCTTTATATTCTATCCACTACTCAGGAAGCATTATGATATTTTTGTAAAAATCATTTGCCCGCTACTAGCGCTATTTATTCTGGGCTATATGGCTCACGAATATGATGGTATTGCCGGTGTGGATGGCTGGACTGGAATGTTTTACAAGTGTTTCCTTAGGGGACTTTCTGAGATGGCACTGGGCTGTAGCACTTATAGTCTGACGAGGCAGTACAATAGGTATAGCTTCAGCAAAGCAGGAAAGATTATTCTGGCGGTTTTGGAAGCAGTATGTTATTTGATTGTTTTCAAATATGCCTGCACAGAGATGGATGTGAAATACAGCTTCCCGGTTATTTTTGTAATGTGGGTGGCAGTTATACTTTCATTTTCTGATATTAATCCTTGTCATGAGGTTTTTGATAAGCCGATTTTTAGTTGGCTGGGTAAGGTGAGTTTGTTGATATACCTTAATCAGTTCTATGCCATCAGGCTTGTACAGGAACTGCTTGAGGATAGCAGCTTCCCAGTGAAGGCTGCCATGTGCACCCTTCTCACCTTCGTAGGTTCATTCCTCTGCAACCTCGTGGTGGGCTGGTTCACCAAAAACAAGCCATTCACCAAACTAATTTTCGACCAAACCAAATAGAGCTAAACGTGCCTGACCGGGTTGCCATTGGCCCCAGCCCTCATGAAAAAGGCTGCCCGCCGCCCTAGGCCCTCCCGGTCCCAAGCCTGCCCCAGGCCGCCCGCCTCTATATAGTTCAAAGACAAAGAATCTGCTTTTTCTATATGCTATTCTTCGCTTCCCTATTGGCAGATGTTCTTTCAAAGTTTTACAATTCTCATCAGCTGTATGCCCAGCACAGACACATGCACAGACTATTGACTGCTTCTTCAGAGTAAGGTCTAGGATAATTGTGTGATTTAGGAATGAGCTTAGTGGAAACAAAAATGGCGTTTTGATGGATATGGGCATGCCGAGCCATGGAAGGCGAGGCAAGCTAGAATCTGAACATGGATGTGAATTTCTAGCGGTGCCCATATCCACAAAACCCATTTTTATATTTCCACTTAGCGAATGTAACATGAACACAATTATCCTAGACCTTGGATGAAGAAGCATTTTGATTTCTAGGTGTCTGTGCTGGTCACACAGCTTCTTCGAATTGTAAAACGATGAAAGTACACCTGCGGAAGCTCATTTATAGCATTAAGAAAAAGCAAAATTCTTTGTCAATCTTTCACTATATAGAGGCGGGCGGCCTGGGACAGGGCTTGGGACCCTGGAGGGCCTAGGGCGGCGGTTTTTCAAATTCAAGAGGGCCGGGGGCGTAATTTGTTAATTTGGTCAGGCACTTTTTTATTTAGTATAGTATAATGATATATATACAAAATATAGTTTATTGGGGAGAATAAGTTGGTATTCAGTTCAATTCTTTTTTGCACAATATTTTTACCACTTTGCCTCTTGGCCTATTACGGAGTGCCTAGAGTAGTAGGTGGTGGGATAGAGCGCATAATAACCTTATCGAATTATATATTGCTGGGCTTTAGCCTGGTGTTCTATGCCTTTGGAGGGGTGAAGTATCTGCTCCTGATTGGCATAGTCATTTTGATAAACTGGGGTTGTGGTTTCCTGTGTACAGTTGGCAGGCATAACCTTTCTGTAAGAAGGCTGGGGTTAATTCTGGCGATCCTCAGTGATATGGGGCTTCTTTTCTTTTTCAAGTATTTCAATCTATTTATTGCTACAATTGAAAATATGTTTTTCGGGCAAGGGCTTTCCACTACCGAGAGAGCTGCTGGAATCTTTAAGGGAATTGGTACAGGAGCTCTTGGAATAGAGCAGATTGTACTGCCGGTAGGTATTTCGTTTTTTACCTTTCAGGCATTGTCCTATGTGATTGATGTGTATAACGACGACGCTGAGGCTCAGACGAATCTTTGTAATTTTGCCCTTTACATAGCCTGCTTCCCACAGCTGATTGCAGGTCCTATCGTCCATTATAAAGATATTGCCGGACAGCTTTCAGAGAGAAGTGTAGGCTCCTATGAGTTTGCTGAGGGAATCAAGAGATTCTGTTTCGGTCTCAGTAAAAAGGTACTAATCGCAAACACTCTGGCTACCGTAGCTGATAAAGTGTGGGAGGCTGACTTAAGCAGGCTTGATGCCTCTGTGGCGTGGCTTGGAGCTGTTTGCTACACCTTCCAGATTTACTATGATTTCAGCGGATATTCTGATATGGCCATTGGCCTTGGTAAGATGTTCGGCTTTGACTTCAAAGAAAACTTCGACCATCCATATAGGGCAGAGTCTATCAGAGAATTCTGGAGACGTTGGCATATTTCCCTGTCTACCTGGTTTAGAGATTATGTGTACATCCCATTGGGCGGAAGCCGTTGCACTATGTCGCGTACCTGCTTCAATATTTTTGTTGTATTTTTACTTACAGGAATCTGGCACGGCGCCAATTGGACCTTCCTTGTATGGGGCGTTGTGTATGGAGTGCTTTTAATCTTTGAGCGACTTTGGTTTGGAAAAATCCTGGAGAAAAATCCGATTAAGTTTTTCAATAGGATGTTGATATTTATAATTGTTACGTTGCTTTGGGTAGTATTCAGAGCAGAAAACATTATGGCAGCAGGCACATTTATTTCAAGAATGTTTGTAGGTGGCTTTAAGCCATTAAACCTGCTTAATTATCTGTCAGGAATGACTTCACTGGCTCTTATTCTTGCCCCAATTATGGCAGGCTTCATACAGGCCCATATGAGTGTGAAGGCAGTTAAAGGAAACGCCTTTGTATGCTTGGGACTGCTGTTACTTAGCCTACTGTTTTTAGTAAACGGAACTTATAATCCATTTATTTATTATCAGTTTTAACTATGACTATTAGAAAAATAAAAAATCGCATCTTCATAATAGCATTCCTATTCATCCTGGTCTTTCCGTGGCTGGGAGGTGGCTTCCTGCGCCTTTTTAATCCGGAAAAGTTTACAGCTCTTTCCATAGTGGAAACGGAAAAGCGAGAGCTACAGCAGATAGAATGGACAAAGCTTTTAGACACCGGGGAAAGTATATCAGGCTTTGTTGATGACAGAATTCCTTTTAGGTACACCTTTATTTCAAAGTACAAGGCTCTTAGTGATGCCATAGATTCAAAATATCAGGTGGTAGCTGCAGCGGTGGGCCAGATGCTTTACACAGCTAACACCACCGAAAAAGAAGTGGCTCAGGTGGACCGAGGGGTTACCAACAAGCCTATTGTTCCTGGTGAGGAAGTTCAGGTTGTAGAGCCGGAGGCACCGGTAGATGACAACTATTTCCCACTTCACACCTACCAGGATGTTATCATTGCCAGAGATGGCTGGCTCTTCCTATATGGCGAAAATGAAATCGAATGCTATCAGGGCACAAATATTCTTTCAGATGATGAGACACAGCATTTCATTAATTTGGCTAATGCACTTCAAAAAATTTGCCAGGCCACTGGAAAGGAGCTATACATTTTTATAGCCCCTAATAAATCTCAGGTATATTACCAGTATATGCCTACGGTGGAGGTGGCTAACAGTTATCGTAGAATTCAACAGCTAAATGACCGCTTTCATGAGGGTAGTACAGTGCCATTTTTGTATCCATTGCTGGAGGAAATGGAAGCCTCCAATAAGAATCAGGTGTATTATAAGTACGATTCCCATTGGAACCATCTAGGCGCCCTCTATGGAACTAACGCTTTGTATGCAGCTATGGGAATAGAACAGACAGATCCTCTACAGTGGGTTACAGGTCAGGAGGATGCAGAAAAGTACGAGTTATATACTTATATGGGCATCCCGGATTCTATGGTTACCCATGACGATATAGAATTTACAATGGACTATCGTCCAGAGGTTAAAGTAAATGGATTAAATCTGGATGCTATGATTTGTCGCACCACCTCCAATGGTCCAAATCAAAAGAAGCTATGTGTCATTGGAGACAGCTTCCGAGTAAATATGATGCCATATCTGGCAAAGGATTTTACCCAGTGTACCTTCGCACACCGCGATTACATGGGAAGCATCCCTACCGACATTAAGAATGCAGATATTATAGTAATTGAAGCGGTGGAGCGCTATGACTATGAAGCCTTCCACACTATACAGAGAGTGATAAATCTGTTTTAAACATAAAAAGAGATGCCAGCGGGAGGTAATCGGCATCTCTTTTATTGAAGAATATGAAAAAGTTTTCTCAAACAAAAAGCGGGGGGAGAGAGGACTTTTTGTTTTTGATGTGTTATATATTAACAGCGATTTGCAAAAATTCTGTGAAATATAACTTTTATTATTGCACAATTTTATAGGGAATAAGTTGTTGATTATACATAGAAAAAAGCCTCTCTTGTCATGGACAAGTGAGGCTTTTAATGTCTCTACAACGCTGAAATCAACCTTTGTGCGATAGCCTGGAATCCTGCGTCATTTGGATGGCGAGCCAGGAATGAACCTACCGTGTAGACTGTTCCATTAGGGGTGGTGTATTCATCACCCTCCTGGAGCTGGTATTCTGCAACTCCCTGGATATCTGACAGGCTCACATAGGTGATTCCATTTTCTGAGGCTACTGCCTTCTTTGTGGCAATGATGCTTTTGTAGGCCCAGAAATTATCAAGCATTACAATTCTGGCACTTGGATTGTAGGTCTTGATGTATTTGACCATATCTGTAAGGTCTTCCTTAAAGTGGTCTTCGTGATTTTTAACATTTTCACCAAGCTCTATTACAATGGTTCCGTACTGATATTTAGTGATGTATGGATCCAGGTCGTCAAGCTCGTAATTTCTAGTATTTGAAAACTCCCATGCTCTGAGAGACATGCAATCAAATGAACTGTAGCCCTTTGCAGCCACTGTCAGGTGTACATAATCATTTTCAGGGGCGGTAGCGCCACACCCCCATCCAGAACCCCACCAGTCTTTTGTGGCTGGATAAAAGGTGATTGAATTTCCAATAAACAAAATGTCCTTGGTGGCAGAAGGGACACTCTTTGAACTTGATGTAGGAAGTGGAATCTCGATGTACTTCTCTGAAACATCATCAAAGGCAATATATCCATAATCTCCGTTGATTTTAATTTTGTAAAAATCAGCCTCGTTGCATTTTGCCACAACGCTAACTCGCTGGTCCAGTGAAAGGGTGCCGATTATCTCAGCTGCATCCTCTGGCTTCTCACGAACTGTCGCCTTACTCTGGGCGTAGTAGGCTTCTTCCATATCAGTGAAGGTAAATTCTGGTTTTTGGGCTTCTGCCTTTTTCTCTTCCTCTGCTTGCTTTTTAGCCTCTTCTTCCTCCTGAGCTATCTTAAGCTCCTCTTCCTCGCGCTCCTGTTCGATTCTGGCCTGTTCAGCCAGGCGCGCGGACTCCTGCTTATTTTGATAAACAATCATGCTTCCGAACGCGACTATAAGAATTACAAGTGAAATCCAAAGTCCGATAACTATCCTTTTCTTCAAAATAATACTCCTGTCTATTAAATTGTGTCTCTTTAATCTATAATTGCAATAGGTACATTATAGCACTCTTAAAAATAGAAGTCATATGAGGATAATCTTATGAAACCAATACTTTCCACGGCCCAGATGAAGGCCTGCGACACCGCTACAATTGAACAATTTGGAGTCCCATCGCTGGTGTTAATGGAGCGGGCGGCACTGGCTGTATGTGAGTCCTTGCAAGGAGATTATCCAAATGCTAAAGGGATAGGAATCTTTTGTGGGCCTGGAAACAATGGTGGGGATGGTGTGGCCATTGCTCGTATTCTCCATAACAAGGGAATACCTGTAAAAGCGATAGTTTTAGGTGATTCAAAAAAGTTCTCACCACAGCTTAGACAGGAGCTGGAGATAGCCGGAAATTATGGAGTGGATATTGTATATCCTTGGAACATTGATGATGTAAGTGAAAAAGAATTAAGCAAACTGTTCAGTGCCTGCGACCTGCTGGTGGATGCCCTATTTGGAATAGGATTGACCCGGGGACTTGAGGGAGATTTCAAGATTGCCTGTGAGTACATAAATATTAGTGGAAAGCCTGTGATTGCAGTGGATATCCCCTCTGGATATAGCACTGATAGTGGAAAACTTTTAGGCGAGACAGGTGTTAAATCAGACACTACCGTCACCTTTGCATATATGAAAAAAGGATTAATACTTGGAGACTGTAAGACTGCATCCGGCAAGGTTAAGGTGGCTGATGTAGGTATTTACACTAAGGATGACGGTCTGGCACAGCTTTTGGATGATGCTGTTTTAAATGTCGTTCCACAACGTGGAATCACAGCAAACAAAGGAACCTGTGGTAAGGTACTGGTTATCGCTGGAAGCGAGAGCATTTACGGCGCCTGCTATCTGGCCGCAAATGCCGCACTGGTTACCGGTTCCGGGCTGGTGAAAATATACACCCATCAGAACAATATTGAAGCTATTCAGCAAAACCTCCCTGAGACTATGTACAAAGGGTACACATCTTTTGATGAGGCTGAGGTTCTTGAGCAGATAAAATGGGCTGATGCAATTATCATAGGGCCAGGGCTAGGTACTTCAGAATTATCAGCAAGGCTTTTGGAAACAGTTGCCAAGTCAGCTGAGGTACCAGTAATCATTGATGCAGATGGGCTAAATCTATTGGCTAAAAATCTGAAGCTTCTTGATGAATTAACAGCCAAAGTTCCAGTAGTGCTGACACCTCACTTAAAGGAAATGGAACGACTTTGCAAAATTCCTTTAATTGATATAAATTATGATATGGAAAAAGTTGCGAAGGATTTTGCAACAGAGCATAATTGTATTGTTGTTCTAAAAAATCACACCACAGTGATTTCTAACGTAAATACGATATTTTATTGCAATAGTGGTAATGAAGGCCTGGCTACACCAGGAAGTGGAGATGTGCTGGCAGGTATAATAGGTGCCTTGTTGGGACAAAAGCTTGAACCAATGAAGGCTGCGTCAGCCGGAGCATATATTCACGGCAAGGCTGGTACTATAGCTACCCAGAAGACTGGTATCAAGGGACTTCTTGCACGAGATATTATTGAAAATATTAATAAAGTAATTTGAAAGGCAAAAATATGAGAGAATTTGATGTAGAAAAACAGACAAAACAATTAATCGAGTACACCAGAGAATGGTTCAACAAATTTGGAGAGAACAGTAGAGCAGTTCTTGGAGTTTCCGGTGGTAAGGATTCTTCAGTTACCGCTGCTGTTTTAAAGGAAGCTCTTGGCGCAGATCGTATCCTTGGAATTATTATGCCAAATGGTGAGATGAGCGATTTAGATGACGCAAAGCTTTTAGTAGATTTCCTTGGTATTCCTAACGAAATCGTGCCAATCACAGATTATTACAACGCCGCTATTGCCACATTTGAAAAGGCTGAGAAGTTTGAAGTGACAAAGGACTTGAAGATTAACCTGGCTCCACGTCTTCGTATGTCTACACTCTATGCTGTAGCACAGGGCCAGCCAGTGACTACCTTCGTGGTAAACACCTGCAATGCTTCAGAGGATTATGTAGGTTATTCTACAAAATTCGGTGATGCAGCAGGCGATGTTTCACTTCTTCAGGATTTCACTGTTACAGAGGTGCTTCAGATTGGTGAGTACCTTGGCCTGCCAGACCAGCTTGTTCACAAGGTACCATCAGACGGTCTCTCAGGAATGTCTGACGAGGATAAGCTTGGCTTTAAGTATGCTCAGCTTGACGAGTACATGTCAAACCCTGATGCTGACATCCCAGCGGATGTAAAGGCTTCTATCGATAAGAAGCATGTTGCAAACCTTCACAAGCTTCAGTTGATGCCTGCTTACAAGAGACACTAGTTATTTTCCAAAGATTTCAACCACCAGATTCAGTTTACCTTTTCGGGACAATCCACCTTCCTCCAGAAGGTTGAACTTTCCAAAACCACGGACTGACACGGAGTCTCCGGTAGACAGTAGCTTGTCATTGTTTTCTACGATGTGGCCATTGACCGACACCTTCTTTTCTGTGAAGTAAGGGATGGTGTCTTTACGGCTCAGGTTGTAGACTCTGGCGATGACAGCATCTGCTCGTGGAGATGCCACTTGGATGGTGACTTCTTTAAGGGCGGCACGCTTATAGGACTCAGGCAGTTCCGAGATGGAGCACTTTACTGAGTTGCGACCTACAGATACAAAATTTTCAAGAAGATAATCGGCGGTAGATTCGTCGGCATAGATGTAAGCGTCCATGCCATCCACGAAGATATCGCCGAATTTTTTTCTATCTATTCCGAGGCTCATCAGGGAGCCAAGATAGTCGCGGTGAGTGTATTCCTTGGCAAACTTCTTTGCCAAAGGTTCTACCTTTATACATTTAATAGGAAAATCCACATCATATCCAAAATCAGCTTCGCTTCCGAAACGTACCATTTTCCTCTCACAATTTTCATATCCACCGAAAAGGTCATAGGAAACAGGTGCAAAGGCTTTATCCCTTGCAACCTGGTACATTACCTCCTGCTGACTCAGGCTTAGAAAATCGCTGAAGGTGTATATATTATTTTGATAAGCCCTGTTGGAGAGCTCCAGTAATCTTTTATATAAAAGTAATTCGTCGTCGTTCATGATAAATCCTTTCTGTGAGTTTTAATTATACGTGAAATAAGGTACAATAGCACCTAGTAATGTGGAATTTATAGGAGATAATGTTATGGGTTACAATGTTGACAAAATTTTTGAGGACGTTGCATATCTCAGCAAGGTTCACAGCAAAAATGAGTACGAAAATCACACAAAGAGATTTAAAGAGGAGAGATATCCTGAACTTAAGGCTCTTGTAAATGCTTCTGATTTTGAGGCAGAGTGTAAGAACTTTTGTGAGGATGTTTTTGCCTCATTTAAAAAGCTTGGCAAGGTTCGCGGAGCAGATATGATGAATCTCAATTACTTTATGATTTATTATGTTTTCCCTACCATCCTTTCTGAGGAGGAAAATGGTAAAGAGCTTTGCGATACTCTTAAGGATGTTTGGAACAATAGATTTAAGAGTAGTATCAGCTACACAGATTATGAGACTTTATATGAGGGCTTCCAGACCAAGATTTTTGGAATCCCAATTGGAAAGAATTAGACTATGAAAACAATAGCTTTATATGATGAGGATGCCTTTGCCAAGGAATTTGAGGCAAAGGTTCTTTCTTGTACAGAATACGAAAATGGATACAAGGTGGTCCTGGACAGGACATTGTTTTTTCCTGAGCAGGGCGGGCAGACCAGCGATATTGGAGTCCTTGGCGATGGGAAGGTCTCGGACGTCCAGATTGAAAATGATGAGATTGTCCACTACACAGATATCGTATATACGGTAGGTGATACAGTGGCAGGTGCAATAGATTGGAACCATCGTTTTGGAAATATGCAGCAGCATACGGGAGAGCATCTTTTTACAGGCTTGGCTCATAATAACTTTGGTGCTGATAACGTGGGATTTCATCTGAGTGATAATACTGTAACACTGGATTTGAATGTTGAGCTTAATCTTGAACAGGTGAGGATGATTGAACGCCTGGCAAATGAGATTATTGCACAGGATATTCCAGTGAAGGCCTATTATCCAGATGAGGCAACCCTTGCTACCACTGATTACAGAAGTAAGAAGGAGATTGAAGGGGCTGTTCGCCTGGTGGAAATTCAAGGCGTTGATATTTGCGCCTGCTGTGCTCCCCACGTAAAGACCACAGGTCAGGTGGGAATGCTGAAGGTCACTTCCTTTGGAAAATATAAGGGTGGCACCAGAGTATATATTGTCTGTGGATTGAGAGCCCTTGAGGACTACAACCGCAGGATGGATATTTTAACCTCGGCTTATCAGGCACTTAATTGCAAAGAGGATGAGGTACCAGAGAAAATCAACATTCTTATAGAGGACAACAAGCAACAGAAATATCGTATTTCCGAAATCAAGGCAAAGATATTGATGGAGCAGATTGAAAAATATCCTTCTGAGCTTGTGGATGTGACTATTTTTACTGAGGATCTGGATACAAAAAATATGCGTGAGGGTGTCAATGCCCTTGTGGAGAAGCATACAGGACTTTGCGCAATTTTCTCAGGAGACGATGAAAATGGCTATAATTTTGTCATAGGCAGCAGCACCAGAGACTGTAGTGCTATTGCAGCAGGCCTTAGGGAGCTTTTGGGAGCCAAGGGCGGTGGAAGCAAGCAGATGGCCCAGGGTAGCATTATGGCCACTCGAAGCCAGATTGAGCAAACCTTATAAAGATTTTAATACTCAAGGTAACATTTTTGTAACAAAAATGAAACGGATATGTTATACTATGTAATGGTATAAAGGGTTTTCTGAGGAAAAGCCTAGGTACAATTATTATAGGGTAGGGAAGAATAATGGAAGAATTCAGAGACCGAGTATTAGATTTTGTAGATTGGGTTGCGGATATTTTTACAGATATTAAGCGTGGTGAGACAAAGCTTGCCAAGAAAAATCCTAACGGTAGGAGATGGCTTTTAGAGGGAGCTATTTGCATTGTGATAGGTGTTTTGGCAGGAAGCATCACATATGGAGTTTTGAACCACGAGAAGAAATCCCTTTCTGTAAAGGAAGAAAATGCAGCTACTCCAGTTCAGGAGCAGGCTTCTGAAGAGAACATTGAGGCTGGCTCTTCAATGGATTCAGATGTAGTTGCTGATTACGGCGATGTAGTTATTGAGGTTGTTGACCCTGGCAATTATGTAGGAGATATTGCTAATTGGTCTCAGGAGGAGATTAACGCAGCCATATCCGAGAGATCAGGTTACCTTGATAAGACTAAGTACTGGCCAGCAGTTTCTGCATATTGGGATGCCAAGGGAGTCAGTGGCGAAGCCAGATTTTGCACATATCTTTTTGATACAGCAAACACTTTGTATTCAGCTTCGGACTTTGAAGGCCTGTCACCAGAGGTTATTCACATAGTTAAAAACGAGATGTATGCTCGTCACGGATATTCATTCCGCGATCAGGATTTATACAATTACTTTATGGGGCAGATTTGGTACAACCCATCAATTATGCCGGCAGATTTCTCAGAATCAATATGGTCTGAGACTGAGGTTAAAAACCTGGATTTGATTAATTCTATAGATAATATGTAAGGAGTTTAATATGGAAAAATTTACATACATTCCAAAGGGCGTGTGTGCACGTCAGATTGATTTCGAGATGGAGGATGGAAAGCTTCACAACGTTAAATTCACTGGCGGTTGTGATGGCAACACAAAGGCAATCAGTAAGCTCTTAGAGGGTGCTGACGCAGCTCACACAGTAGATGTTCTTAAGGGAAACCTTTGCGGTATGAAGGGGACAAGCTGTGCAGACCAGCTTGCAAAGGGAATTGAAGAAGCATTAGCAAGATAAATAAGATAAAAATAAATGGATTGGCTCATTTAAGTAGGCAATCCATTTTTTTACTCTTTTATAAATAGCCATCTGGATTTTTTCAGCACTCTAGTGATTAAAAGAAATAGTCCATATGCTGCAAGTCCGATGACAAACACGGCTCCTGTCCAAATCCCCAGCTTAATCACAAATCCCCAGAAATCATTGTAAAGAAGTGTTATCCAGTCTTGTGTCTGCCATATACTATAGGCAAAGCCATTGTCGTGGAGAAGATATATCATAAATGTTCCCTGGGCAAATGCATTGAGAACCTTAAGCTCTGGAAGTCGTAGCCTTCTGAAAAGTTCAAATATACATACGCCGATGATTACAACCACGATGCTGTAATTATCGAATTTAGGAATGGACTGGGTGAAATCTGTTGCAGTCATTCCTGTGGTGGCCTGATTGTAGTAGTAGGTTTGAATTTTGCCCATCACTGTATTGTGGTAGGAAATACCAATCAGGCAGTTTGTAAGAACAATAATCAATACCAGCACATACCCTCGTATCTTTTCAAAGGGGTTGTATTTTTTAATATAGCCACCTAAGGCATAGAGGAAAATTCCAATTACAACGGTGCGAAGCCCCTTTGCCAAATCATCCAAAAGTGAACCGGACCAGCCAAGCTGGGAGATGGCCAGAATAGTGAACAAGAAGCCTAAATGCTTTTTCCTGTCCAAACTTGCCAAGAATCTGTTCAAAAAGCAAAATGCCAAAAGCATAATGATGAAATAGTATCCCACAAACCAGGACATTTTATTGAAGTACTGAATTCTGATGTAGCTGTATAATGTCTCTGGTACATCGCCGGTGGATACTTGTCTAATAAATATTGCAGAGGCAACAACCAGCGTCACCGCAGCAAATAATAGCTGTGACAATAATTTCTTAGATATCTTTAACATATCTATTTCTTTATCTGCCAGAAAATATCCAGAAATCATAATGAAAATTGCATTACCTACAAGTCCAAAGGGCATCATCAGTGCCAGGGCAAGCAGTTGCTTGTAGAATGATGGATTGTTGAACCATCCATTCTGAAGCTTCTCAATTGAAGCAAGGTTTACAAGCTGTACATTTACGCAGTGAAGTATGATGTGATAGCTGATAATCATAAACATTGCAACAATGCGCAATAGCTCTATATTTGAAGCTCTTGTAGCTTTGTTATTCATAAGTATTCTCCTGTTACTCAAAGGTATATCTCGAACAAATATATTATTATACATATTCCTGAGAAAAAGTCCAAACCTGGGTGATTTTTACAATGAGTTTTACAACTGTCTTGTCAGTAGACAATACAAGTGCTATACTGTGTGACAATGAATACCCTTCTTGAGAGGGCATAGGTGTTATAAGCCCTCAAGGGGAAGGGGGACCGCGTTAGCGGTGGATGGTGTAAAAGGAGAATAATTTGATGAATAATTTGGTGGCAGAAATTGAGCAATTAAAAAAAGAAAAGGATGCGGTAATCCTTGCCCACTACTATGTAAATGATGAGGTTCAGGCTATCGCTGACTACATCGGAGACAGCTACTATCTGGCGAAGGTGGCTGTAGGCCTCAAGGAGAAGACCATAGTCTTTGCTGGCGTTAAGTTTATGGGAGAGTCTGCAAAGATTTTAAATCCTGAGAAGACTGTGCTTATGCCTGATGAAAAGGCAGATTGCCCTATGGCTCACATGGCTGAGGTTTGGAGAATCGAAGAGGTACGCAAGGAATATGATGACGTGGCAGTGGTTTGCTATATCAATTCCACAGCAGAGCTTAAGATGCACTCTGATGTGTGCGTGACCTCAGCAAATGCTATGAAGATTGTAAAGGCATTGCCTAACAAAAATATCTTCTTCATCCCTGATGAAAACCTTGGCAGATATATTGCAGAAAAGGTACCTGAGAAGAACTTTATTTTTAATGATGGCTTCTGCCACGTTCACAAGAACGTTACAGCGGACATGGTAAAGAAGGCAAAGGAGGTTCATCCTGAGGCAGAGGTGCTTATTCACCCAGAATGTACCTTGGACGTGCTTGAGCTTGCGGACTACATCGGAAGCACATCTGGAATCATTGACTACGCTACAAAATCTGATAAGAAGGAGTTCATCATCTCAACAGAGCTTGGAGTTCTCTACCAGCTTAAGCAGAATAATCCGGATAAGACTTTCTTCTCAGCAGGTGGCGTGCAGATTTGTCCAAATATGAAGAAGGTTACACTGGAAAAGGTTCGTGATTGCCTCCGTGACGGCACAGGGGTTGTTGAAGTAAGTGAGGAGAAGAGGGAAAAGTCTTTAGTTCCACTAAAGAGAATGTTGGAGTTGGCAAAATGAAATATGATGTAATTATTGTAGGAAGCGGTGTGGCAGGTTTATTCTGTGCTCTCAGCTTACCTAGGGAGAAAAAAATACTGGTTATTTCAAAGGATGCTTTAGACGGCTGTGATTCATTTTTGGCACAGGGTGGTATCTGTATGCTCAGAGATGATGACGATTATGATGCGTACTTTGAAGATACAATGCGTGCAGGTCACTATGAGAACAGAGTAGAGTCTGTTGAGATTATGATTCGCAGTTCTCAGGAGATTATTAAAGACCTGGAGGCCTATGGGGTAGAGTTTGAAAAGCGTAATGGAGAATTCGTATTTACGAAGGAAGGCGCTCATTCAAACAACAGAATTTTATTCCATGCTGATATTACAGGAAGAGAGATTACCAGCAAGCTTTTGGCCAGAGCTCAGGAGAGGGAGAACATTACTCTTATGGCTCATACTACAATGGTGGACTGGGTTTGCAAGGACAATGTATGCTATGGAATAGTTGTGGCTGATATGGATGGAAAGACTACAGCTGTTGAGGGCGATGTTACAGTACTTGCCTGCGGTGGTCTTGGCGGTGTTTACCCACACTCAACCAATTATCGCCATATTTCTGGTGATGCTCTTGCCCTGGCTATGTATCACAATGTTAAACTGGAAAACTGTGATTATGTTCAAATTCATCCAACCACCCTCTATTCAAATCAGAGTGGAAGAAGCTTCTTGATTTCTGAATCGGTGAGAGGTGAAGGTGCGGTTCTCAGAGATAAAAACGGAGAGCGCTTTACAGATGAGCTCCAGCCAAGAGATGTAGTTAGCAAGGCTATTTTTGCAAAGATGGAGGAGCAGGGAACAGAGCATGTATGGCTTGATTTTTCTCCTATTCCAAGGGAAGAGATTTTAAATCATTTTCCAAATATCTACGCACGTTGCAAGCAGGCAGGCTATGATCCTTTGGAGACCTGGGTACCAGTAGTTCCTGCCCAGCATTATTTTATGGGCGGTATTTATGTGGATAAGGATAGCAAAACCACTATGGAACAGCTTTATGCAATAGGTGAGACAAGCTGTAATGGAGTCCACGGAAGAAACAGACTTGCCAGCAATTCACTTTTGGAAAGTCTTGTTTTTGCAAAGCGAGCTGCACAGGATATCGTAAATACGAATCAGTTTAAAAAGGCTGAGGATTTTGATAACCTTGTAAATATGGATGGTTATGAGGATCTTCCTTCTATAATGGAGAACTATCATGCAATGGTAGTTGGAGAAATAAAAAGAGAAGAAAAACTAAGAGCTACTAAGGAGGCTATTTAAATGAACAACAATATTACTATGACACTTAATGCAGATGAACTTATAAGGATGGCCCTTAGAGAGGATATTTCCAGCGAGGATGTTACTACAAATTCTGTTATGCCTGAGGCTCAGCCAGGTGAGGTAGAGCTTATTTGTAAGCAGGATGGAATCATCTGCGGTATGGAGGTTTACGAGAGAGTATTTAAGCTGTTAGATGATGCCACAGTTGTTGAGAAGTATGTTAAGGATGGAGATTCGGGGAAGAGCACACGTCGGATGTCAC
>JAEEGL016247794.1_pt1 | contig 27271 bp, 22 predicted proteins | sample 9134231 | NCBI WGS metagenome assembly JAEEGL01 (sample SAMN16246548, study PRJNA631951) | gut metagenome | biome: gut microbiome; feature: rumen; material: fiber-attached | host: Bos | place: Iran: Karaj | collected 2018-10
ATATCCTCTAAAACAAGATGTTTCTCTATCAATTTATCGACAAATTACTAATTTGCGTGCAAAGTTACATTTTTTTTTTGTAACTTTGTCCCCGAAATAGAATTTTCTTATGAGATTGACAAAAAAAACATATTTGCAAGGTTTTGTTATTACAGTAGCTATTCTGGCTGTTGTTCGCTGGACATTTCCAGAAGTAGCTGCCAGCAATTCTTCCGTCATTCCTAGAGACTCAAACGTACCAAGTCAGACGACTCCAACAAGTGTAGCTAGGAATCACCGAATTTTATCAGTAGCAAGTTACAAAGAGGCGTTCCCCGACACGAATGCTGTACAACTGGTGGCTGCCAAACAATGGGGCGTTTCTCCTGTAAAGAACCGTGAAGATGCAGAAGCCCGTAAGCGCGAGTTGGTATATATTGGCTCAAGCCCTTATTATCATGTTGATCCTTTATCTTCTAGCATTCCATACCTCGTACCACGTGCTGCTGTGCTTTTACAAGATATCGGTCAGGCATTCTTTGACAGCCTCTATGTTAAAGGGGTACCATTCCATAAACTGATTGTTACCAGTGTGTTACGTTCACAAGAAGATGTTCTGAAACTGCGTGGACGTAATGTTAATGCGACGGAGAATTCATGCCATCTCTATGGCACGACATTTGATATCTGTTATAACCGTTATAAGACGGTAGAGGATCCTGAAGGACCTTCTCGACGACAAGTGCGAAACGACACCCTCAAATGGGTTCTTTCTGAGGTTCTTCGTGATATGCGTTTTCAGCAGCGCTGTTATATCAAATATGAGGTAAAACAGGGTTGTTTTCACATGACGGTAAGATAGAATTAATAACTTAAAAACCATAACATTATGAGATTAGATGGAAGAAGAGAAAGCTCTAACGTGGAAGATCGTCGCGGAATGGGCGGAGGCGCAAAAGCTGGTATCGGCGGTATCGGCGCCATTATTGTAGCAGCATTGTTTGCTTGGATGAGTGGTGGAGATCCCCTTTCTGCAGGTCTTCAGGCTGCTCAGGAACAGATGATGACAGGACAGACAGAGACTGTTGGTGAGGAGAATTTCACAGAGGAGGAACAGACCTTAGCTTCAGATTGTAAGAAGATTCTGGCTTCTACTGAGGATGTATGGGGACCCGTGTTCGAACAGATGGGTGGCACCTATACACCACCAACACTGGTTCTTTTCTCTAATCAGGTAAACTCTGCTTGTGGTTCAGCCACAGCTGCAGTAGGACCTTTCTATTGCTCAGGCGACCAGAAATTGTATATTGACCTTTCGTTCTTCACACAGATGAAACGTCAGCTTGGTGTAGAGGGTAACACCTTTGCCTATGCCTATGTTATTGCCCATGAGATAGGTCACCATGTTGAGAATCTGACAGGCACTTTGGGAAAGGCCCATCAGGCGATGAATCAGACAGATAAGGTACAAGCCAACCAGATTAGTGTCCGTTTGGAACTGTTGGCTGATTACTACGCAGGTGTCTGGGCTCATTATGAGGAAGAAATGAACCATTCTATGGAGTATGGTGATCTGGAGAAAGGTCTTGAACTGGCTAAGGCCATTGGTGATGACTGGTTGCAGAAGAAGGCTCAAGGTCGTGCTACACCAGAATCCTTTACCCATGGCACATCCGATCAGCGTAAGCGCTGGTTGAAACGAGGTTTTGAAACAGGCGATATGCGAACCTCAACCTTCAGTGTTCAAAATTACAATGATTTATAAACAAAAGCTCCCCCGCTAATAGCGAGGGAGTTTTTCTTTTATTTATCTACGGCGTTCTTTCAAAATACCATGACGATAGGCATAGAGCAACTTCTTTAGATCAGCTACCTGACGTTTCAGTTCTTCTCCCTTATCTGTATCTGCCACAAGCATACGATGAGCAGACATCTCTACGATCTGTGTAGTGGATTTGATATCCGTTTCTCGAACGATGGCATCACGCTGAGAGGTGAACGGCTCATGCTGAACGAGCTGGAAGCCGCGTGAATGATACACCAACGTATAACCAGCAATACCTGTCTCATGATGGTATGCTTCAGAGAAACCACCATCAATCACCATCAGCTTACCTCCTGCCTTGATGGGATTTTCTCCTTTGGATGCATGAATAGGCACGTGACCATTGATGATATGACGATTTTTCCCTCTAACCCCAAAAGCATCCAGGATCAGATCACAGATCGCCTCTGAGTCACGAAGTTTGAAATAATTGCCTTTCTCTTCTTTATATGTCTCCTTATCTTTGAGGAAATAGCGTTCAAAGGTTGCCATCTTTGATTTGTCAAACAGCGGGGAGTCTTTTCCACACCAGAGATAGAGGAAAAAATCACGGGCATAGTCGAGTGGATAATCTTCAGAAGGTCCTTCAAAGGCTGTACGGATTATCATACCGATATTATGCATGAGATCCTTTCCCTTGTAGCGTACACCTGGATAAACTTCGACTTCCTTTAACGAACCGTCATCATTCAGAGGACAACTGGCGTGGAAGAGCAGGTTGGAATTGCTGATGGTGTACATACATCCATGTGAGAGCAGCGTTCGGATGTGCTTCTTCAGTTTCTCACAGATACGGAATGAATGATGAAGCTTCTCCATCAGATCCGCTTCCTCACTGGTCAGTGCGTTAGGATTGGCAGGATCAATGGTGGGGAAGTGGCAACTACGCATCTCGTATTCTTTTCCATCAAGCTTGCATACTCCTCTATCGAAATCGATAAAGTTAAACAGGTTTCGATCCTGCATATGCCATTCGGGACGACGATTAAAGATCGCAGCTTCCTCTTTGAACTGGATGACAGCAATAGCCTTGTGCATCTTTGCTGTTAGCAAACGCATCTTCTCGTCCATCTTATTGCCAGGGAGAATTTTGGGCATAAACTCTTCACACGGATCATCATTGTAGGCATCAAGTGCAAATGTAGCCAAAGGCACGAGATTGATACCATATTCCTCGATGGTTCTAAGGTTCGCATATCTGAGGCAGAGTCTTAAAACGTTACAGATACATGCATTATTTCCTGCGGCAGCTCCCATCCAAAGAATATCATGGTTACCCCATTGGATGTCCCATGCATGATATTGGCGCAGCGTGTCCATGATGATATGTGCACCAGGGCCTCTGTCATAGATATCGCCAAGGATATGTAGCTGGTCAATAGCCAGCCGCTGGATGACATTACAGATGGCTACGATGAAGTCGTCAGCACGTCCTGTGGAAATAATGGTGTTCACAATGACACTGACATACGCAGCCTTATCAATGTCGGACACACTCTCATGGAGCAATTCCTCAATGATATACGAGAAATCCTCAGGCAGCGACTTGCGCACTTTAGATCGGGTGTATTTTGACGAGACATCACGACATACCTTCACCAACTGGTGGATGGTGATACGATACCAGTCATCAATATCATTCTCACGTGTCTTAATCAGTTCAAGTTTCTGTTCTGGATAGTAGATCAGAGTGCAAAGCTCCTTCTTCTCCGACTCACGGATATTATTGCCGAAAAGCTCGTTCACTTTTCGCTTGATATTTCCCGAAGCATTTTTCAAGACATGCTGAAAGGCACCGCTTTCTCCATGAAGATCAGCCAGAAAGTGCTCCGTACCTTTGGGCAATGCCATCACAGCCTCCAGATTAATAATCTCTGTAGAGGCATCAGCAATGGTAGGGAAGGATTGTGATAGTAGTTGCAGATAATGCAGATCGTCCTTCGTAGTTTCAAAATGAGTTGTTGTCATATCTTTAAATGGTTTGTCAAAAGTTTGCGAATTTTGTTCGTTTGTCTATTCTCCTGTGGGGGTAGGGGCATATAGCCTTCATCGAGATCTGTCTCCTCACTGAGAACTTGCATCAAGCTGGCGGCAAATCCTTTCAGATTTTTCCCTTCAAGTGTTTCGTATAACTGATCATCGTTAACTGTATCTCGCATAAGTTCACGTGTCAGTTCTATCATATGGAGCAATAACGGTTGGCGATGAAGCTGGGTAATCATCTTCAACAGGTAATCCGTCTCATTGCCTTGATAATCACCAATGATTTCCTTGATGGGGCGAGGTTGCGTGTAGCTGTCAGGATAGTAGGCTGCTATATGGCTGGTGTCAATTCCCGGTGTCGGCAGACTGAGGATATTGATACCATAGTCAACATAGTTTCTGATATTCTCATGTGAGGCATAGATCATCAAACGTCTCCAGTCGATATCTTGTGGGTGTGCGACAGCATCAAGGTTTTTGCACCAGCGCCGATCCCCAGTGATACTCGCCTTGATAATCGTGGCAAGTGCCTCTGCTGTGATATCGTCCATTTGCTCCAATGTGTTAGAGTCAATCACCTTCTGGTAGACAGTAAATGTCTGAGAACACATCTCCATAGGTGAGATGGTATTGGTGATAATGGCATTATGTACGACTTCAACACGCTTGTTCCATTTCAGTTTTAAGAAATTCTTTTGTTCCAACATGCCAAGAGCGATGATGGTGTAAGCCCTTTGGATACACAATTTCTGCCATTGAAAGATCCTGCCTGCTTTGGCTTGAGGAGTCTGTTGTTCGATAGCCCAGGATTCCATTTGTCCGTGAGGTGTTATCACTATTCGTGCACCAGCCTTACGACCTGACATCGCAGCACGGATGATATCGAAATTCCAACAACCATGACAATGCACGATGTCGGGCTGTAGAGTTTTCAGTTGTTGTTTGAAGGCCGCATAACTATCTGCTATACATATCTCCGCACTTTGGCGCAAACCATCTGCTAACAGTTCGACGTGTTGCCGAATCAGCGGATCGCTTTTAGGGAATATGTATAATACCTTCATAATACTGACAATGAATATTATTCTAATTTGAGGACTGTAGTCTCTGAACGATTGAATATGTTCTTGAGAATGATATGTAATCGGTAGTTCAAAAGACTAAAAGGTGAGACCTTCTGTTCGAAGTACTTCAATACGTCATAACTTACATCCTTACGGATAATCATAAAATTGTATCGTCCCCAGAAATAGTTCAGGAAACGACGGTTGTAGACATGCTTCAGTTTTCGTTCTGATTTCAGAATATGGTAACAAGCCTCATCGTATGAGGCAAACGACTGCAGACGGATTCCCTTCTTGTTGATATAGCCAAGTGTCAGTTCTGCATCCTCGTCTAATGCTTCAACAATGGTCTGAAGCTCTGATTCACCTTTAGGTTTGTTGTGGATGTTCTGAAAGATCAGCCAATCATATTTTGAAGCTTTGATTCCGAGATTTATTGCCATCTTCCTACGTACACGCACATTCCTTTGCTTCGGAAGAAAAGTGGAATATAGTATCGGATAACCTTGCTTGTATAACTTTAGCACATCAGGTGTTTCATCGGTAGATGTCTCATCAACAATAATCACCTCATGCCCAGGCTCGTATGCCTGGGTGAGGTATGCGGGCAAGTTTTCTTTTAATTCATGAGCCTGGTCAAAGACAGTCATGATAATGGAGAATCCTTGTTTATCGATATTCATTATTCTTGTATTATAATTCGTCGCTCATATAGCCTAGAGGCAATTTGCGACAGTTGTATTGTGAGGCCATAATTTCACCATAAGCACCAGCAGAACGGATAGCCAGCAGATCACCGCGTTTTGTCTTGTTCAAATCAGTATGCTTTGCAAACACATCTGTCGATTCGCAGATAGGTCCCACCACATCGTATGATTCAACAGGCTCTTCGCTGGTAATATTTTCAATCTTATGATAAGCCTGATACAGAGCCGGACGAATCAGATCCGTAAAGCCGGCATCCACAATAGCAAACTTCTTGGTAGCGCCTTCTTTTATATATAAGGTACGCGTGATAAGAGAACCACACTGTGCTACGACAGCTCTTCCGAGTTCAAAATGAAGTGTCTGTCCGTTACGCAGTTTCAGTTTCTTGGCATACGTATCGAAGTACGACTTGAAATCTGGAATGGGAACACGGTTGGGGTGGGTATATTCGATACCCAGTCCGCCACCTACGTTTATATGCTCCACTCTGATACGATGACGCTCAAGTTCGTCTTGCAATTCGTTGATTCTATTACAGAGTGCTTCGAAATCACCCATATCGAGAATCTGCGAACCTATGTGGAAATGAAGTCCCACAAACTTTACATTCGACAGTTTCTCTGCCTCACCGATAACGGTCAGCATGTCACGCATGGCAATACCAAACTTATTTTCTGCCAAACCCGTCGTGATATTGGCATGTGTATGTGCGCCCACATTCGGGTTCAGACGGAATGCCACACGTGCCACTTTGCCTTTAGCTGCTGCCAGTTCATTAATGACCTCCAGTTCAGGAATACTCTCTACATTGAAACAGAAAATATCTTGATCGAGTCCAAGGTTAATCTCCCAGTCACTCTTTCCTACGCCAGCATACACAATTTTGTTGCTGGGAAATCCAGCCTTCACAGAGGCCTCAATCTCGCCACCGCTCACGCAGTCAGCACCCAAGCCTGCTTCACGGATGAAGCGGAGAACTTTGGGGTTAGCATTCGCCTTAATGGCATAATGCACCACAAAACCTTCATGCTTGCGTGCCTCACCAACAATAGCTTGAAGTGTCTGGCGTAATAATTCTGTATCGTAGTAGTAGAAGGGGGTCTGTATCGACTGCAACTTCTCTACAGGAAATTTTCCTTTTGCCATATCAGTTCTACTTGTGTTGTGTGTTGTTTTATTGTTTATTTGTTGAAGATCGTGTTACTTAAGTTCTGGAGTGCACGCTTTTTGTCCTCCTCACGTATCAGGAATGAAATGTTGTAGTTGGAGCCGCCATAGCTAACCATGCGTACTGGAATATCCTTCATGGCGTCAAGAGCCAACGACTCGAAACCGATGTTCGACCAGTCGAGGTCACCTACCACACAGATGATACACATGTTAGTATCCACTGTTACGGTGCCATATTTCTTCAGCTCATCTACGATTTCTCCGAGGTGTGAAGAGTTGTCAATACTCATAGAGACACCAACCTCTGAGGTACAGATCATATCAATACTGGTCTGATAGCTCTCAAAGATCTCAAATACCTTACGCAGGAAACCTGTAGCCAGGAGCATACGGCTTGATTTGATCTTGATGGCTGTGATATTGTCCTTGGCAGCTACCGCCTTAATCTTTCCGTATTCGGTCTTGTTGCTGATGGTGGTACCCTCGGCATCTGGATCCATAGTGTTCAGCAGACGTACTGGAATACCAGCATACTTGGCAGGCTGTACACATGTGGGATGGAGAATCTTTGCACCGAAGTAAGCCAACTCTGCAGCTTCTTCAAAATGAAGCTGATGCACGGGTGACGTATTATCCACTACACGTGGATCGTTGTTGTGCATACCGTCAATATCAGTCCATATCTGAATCTCTTCGGCATTAATAGCAGCACCAACGAGTGAGGCCGTATAGTCAGAGCCACCACGTTGCAGGTTATCAATCTCTCCATAGGCATTGCGACAGATGAAACCCTGTGTGAGATATACTTGTGCTCCCTCATGCTCATCAAGAATAGCCTTAAGTTTCTCCTTGATATAAACGGGATCTGGCTCAGAGTTCTTGTCTGTACGCATAAAGTCAAGTGCATTGATGAGTACAGCCTTAATGCCAATCTCGTTCATATAGTTTACAACCATATTCGTTGAGATAATCTCACCCTGTGCTAGGATACTCTTTTCCTCAAAGCTGGTGAAAAGTTCCTTTGTAAACGAACGCAGATAGTCGAACTCGCTCTGCAGAAACTCACGCGTAGCTGCCTTTGTCTCTTCTTTTGTGTAGAGCGCTTCCACATGACGATTGTAATCATGCTCCAAACGATTGATCACTTCGTTAGCGCCATCAGAATTCTTCTTGTAGAGATAGTCAGAGATCTCGACAAGTAAGTTGGTTGTACCTGCCATAGCCGAAAGTACTACGAATACAGGTTCTCCAGACTTTGTGACAAGATTGGTCACTTCTTTCATCCTCTGTGGGGTGCCGACGGACGTACCGCCGAATTTCATCACTTTCATAATCTTTATGTTTTTATTATTCCTTATTTTCTGAAGCTTTTCTGACGGTCACTTCCTCAACTTTCTCATCCTGACATTGGAAGGCCTTGCCTGGATACTTGTTGAGGAGTGAGATGTTATGGGTTGTCATCAGGATGGCAGTACCCTGTTCAGAGATAGTTTTCAACAGCTGCATCACCTCGTCGGTCGTATCTTTATCAAGATTACTGGTCGGCTCATCGGCAATAATCAGCTTGGGGCGGTTGAGAATGGCACGGGCAATTGCAATACGTTTCTGTTCACCTCCAGAAAGCTGATGCGGCATGTTGTCCTTCTTGTCGGCTAAACCGATCTCTGTCAACACCTCATTGATGCGCTCGTTGATAGCATCCTTATCCTTCCAACCTGTAGCCCTTAATACAAAATAGAGGTTCTTATAGACACTGCGATCATTAAGGAGCTGGAAATCCTGGAAGACGATACCCATCTCTCTGCGGAGGGCGGGAATTTCTTTATTACGAATAGTCAGCAGGTCATACCCCAGTACTGTTGCCTCGTCGGCCTCATCGAGCACCAGCTCACAATATAGTGTTTTCAGCAATGTGCTCTTGCCGGCACCAACACGTCCAATCAGATAGATGAAGTCACCTTCATTCACCTGTAAGTTCACATTTCCCAACACTAGCCTGCCTTCACGCTGGCAGATGTTCGCATTCTTTAGATTGATCAGCATATTCTCAACTTTTCAAGCTTAACTATTTTCCATTTACTTCATTTCACCTTTAGCCTTGGCTTCACGGCGTTTCTTGTCCCAATTGGGATCGTGGCGCTTCTGCAGCTCGGCAGCCACATCTTCGATACGCATGTGTTTGGCAGTCAGCAATACAAGGAGGTGATAGAGCATGTCTGACACCTCATATGTCAATTGCTCATTAGTACCTGTGCAAGCTTCGATGACCGACTCCAAAGCTTCTTCACCAACCTTCTGTGCAATACGCTTCAAACCATCCTTAAACAGCTTGGTGGTGTAGCTTCCTTCAGGCATTTCCTCATGACGGAGATTGATAAAATCCTGTAACTCCGTCAGGAAGAGCAGAGGATTGTGCTCGTTTTCTTCACCCCAACAGGTGTCTGTGCCTGTGTGGCAGGTAGGACCATCGGGATTGGCTTTCACCAACAAGGTGTCATTATCGCAGTCAACCATAATGTCAACAAGGTGCAGGAAATTACCCGAGGTTTCTCCCTTTGTCCAAAGACAGTTGCGACTACGACTCCAGAACGTCACTTTCTTGGTGGCTATCGTCTTGTCGTATGCCTCCTGGTTCATATAGCCCAGCATCAGCACATTCTTAGTTTTAGCGTCTTGAATGATGGCAGGAACCAACCCACCGCACTTCTCAAAATCGATCTTCATATTCTTTTTTTTCTATAATCTTACATTTATGCCTTCCCCTTTTAAATATTGCTTCAGTTCGGGGATGGGAATCTCACCGAAATGAAATACAGAAGCAGCGAGTGCTGCGTCAGAATGACCCTCGATAAAGGTATCGCGGAAATGCTCCTTACAACCAGCACCACCACTGGCAATAATAGGAATTGACAAGTGGTCTGCCAACTCGCGCAGTGCCTCATTGGCATATCCTTCCTTCACACCATCGTGGTTCATTGAAGTAAACAGGATTTCGCCTGCACCTCGCTCTTGAGCTTCATGGGCCCATTCGAAAAGCCCTCTTTCTGTGCGTTCGCGACCACCTTTCAGATAGCAATGCCAGCCATCTTCATCGAGACGGGCATCGATGGCACAGACACACACCTGAGAACCAAAGCGCGATGTGATCTCATCGATGAGTTCTGGTCTGCGGATGGCGGCTGAGTTCACACTCACTTTATCAGCGCCAGCATAGAGCAGTCGCTCTACATCAGCGAGCTCGTTGATGCCACCGCCTACGGTAAAGGGGATATTTATCTCCTGAGCCACGCGTGTCACCATCTCCGTAAAAGTCTTGCGACCTTCAAAAGAAGCTGTGATATCTAGGAAACACAGTTCATCAGCCCCTTGCTCGCTATAGGCCTTGCCCAGAGCTACTGGGTCGCCTGCAGAGCGCAGGTTCACGAAGTTCGTGCCCTTAACGGTCTCACCGTCTTTCACGTCCAGGCAGGGTATGATTCTCTTTGCTAAACTCATTCGTTGCTAAATTTCTCTCTTAATTCGTTTAAATCTATTCGCCCCTCATAAATAGCTTTGCCGAAAACAACAGCGGGGATGCCAGCAGTATCAAGAGCTTGAATGTCTTCGATTGAGGATACACCACCAGATGCTATCAGATGTAACTCTGGATATGCCGCCATCACTTGTCGGTATAGCTCTATAGCCGGACCAGCAAGGGTACCGTCTTTCGATATCTCCGTGCAGAGCACGTTCTTCACACCTGCATCCACATATTTTCTCAGGAAAGGTAACAGATCCTCAGAAGAATCTTCTTTCCAGCCGTTGATACTAATCTTTCCGTGTCTGACGTCAGCCCCCAGAATGATACGGTCCGAACCATATTTTTCCAACCAACCCATGAATAAGTCTGGGTTTGTAACAGCGATAGAACCGATGGTTACCATCGAGGCACCTGCGGTAAACGCCTTTTCGATATCCTCATCTGTCTTGATACCGCCACCGAAATCTACTGTCAGATGGGTCTCGGCAGTAATTGTTTGGAGAACCTGCTCGTTGACAATATGCTTGGATTTAGCACCATCGAGGTCAACCACATGAAGACGCTTAAAGCCGATATTCTCAAACTCACGAGCCACTTCGGCAGGGGAGTCACGATACACCGTCTTCTGATCGTAATCACCTTTCGTGAGACGTACGCACTGGCCGCCTATGATGTCTATAGCAGGGATCAATTCTATCATAGTTCGAGGAAATTCTTAAGTATTTGTTCACCCACCTTGCCACTCTTTTCTGGGTGGAACTGGCAGGCATAGAAATTGTCCTTGTGCATTGAGGCAGAGTAGGGCAGGATATAATCTGCTGTGGCAATAGTTTCTTCGCAGATAGGTACATAGTACGAATGTACAAAATAAACATAAGGTTTCTCACCCAATCCCTCCATCAACGGATCACATTTTCCACCATTCATCTTACATCTTACATCCAAATCATTCCATCCCATACAAGGCACCTTTTCTTCATGACGTTGTGGCTGGAAACGCTTCACCTCGGCATCAAAGATACCGATACAGTCCGTGTCGCCCTCTTCTGAATGCTTGCAGAGCAACTGCTGTCCCACACAGATACCAAACACAGGCTGCTTCAGGTCGCGGATCACCTGGTCAAGTCTACGGGATCTCAGATAGTCCATCGCCTCGCCAGCATGACCTTGCCCTGGGAAAAGCACGCGATCTGCCTTTTTCAGCTGTTCGGCATCATCGGTCAATAGGGGTTCAATACCCATTCGCCGAAGTGCATTCACCACCGAATAGATATTCCCTGCGTTATATTTTACGATTGCTATTTGCATTTATGAGAAGATGATAGTTTTATTCTTGTAAGTCAGGATCTTGCGCTGGATATGTTTGCTAACAGCATGTGAGAGCACAATCTTCTCCAGATCCTTACCCTTCAGTACCAGACTCTCTGGCGTATCCTTGTGGGTGATGCGGGTCACATCCTGCTCAATGATAGGACCTGCGTCCAAGTCAGCCGTAACATAATGACTGGTGGCGCCGATAATCTTTACACCGCGCTCCCATGCCTGATGGTAAGGCTTGGCACCGATAAAGGCCGGCAGGAACGAGTGGTGGATATTGATGATATGATGCGGATATTCGTCAATCATTTCATCGCGGATAATCTGCATATAACGAGCTAATACGATAAATGAGATATCTTCCTTCTTCAGCAGCTCCATCTCAGCAGCCTCTACTTCAGCTTTGTTAGAGTGGTCTTTCTTGATACTCCATACGTAATAGGGAATACCAAACTGATCGGCCACATAGCGCAGATCCTCATGGTTTGACACGATACAGGGAATGTCGCACTTAAACTCTCCAGCCTTCCAGCGAGCCAAGAGGTCATAAAGACAATGACTCATCTTCGATACAAAGATGGCCATGCGTGGTCGCTTGTCGCTATAATAAAGGTTGAACTTCATCTGATACCGCTGGGCATAGAGCGTGGTGATATAGTCGTATAACTTATCACGTGGAATCAGGAAACCCTCAAGTTCCCATTCTATACGCATGAAAAACATACCATCTACCTTGTCCACATATTGGTCGAGATAGACGATGTTACCCTTGTTATCGGTGATAAATTTAGTCACTTCAGAGATGATGCCCTGTTGGTCAGGACAGTGCAAAAGCAGTATTGCTGTCGTATCCATCTATTCTTGTTTTTTATACTCTTTTCTATTTCAAGGTGCAAAGGTATAAAAAAAGATTGATTTTAAGCACATTCTACCCTTAAAATAATTATTTTACCCCCAAAAAGATTTCATAGAGCAAGAAGATTTATGATGCTACATTCAACATCTTCTTTGTTGGTGGAGTAGGTGATATAGAGTTTTTCATGACATAAGATGGCTTTTGGGTAGTTATAGCCTATGGTTTTATAACGGCCTTCATAGCGGCGTGAGGGCAGTTCATTGGAAGCGCCACTACGTAAGAGAATGGCTTGGTCGAATGTGACACCATCGGAACTTAGTTGAAGAACAAGTGGCCAACGACGTTTGCCATTGGCTGGACAAGAAACGATAAATGCGGTACCGTCGGGCAGGTTGCCTGCACACTGTTTGGTGCGTCCATCAGGCATGTTTGTGAGTGCAGGCTTGGTATATGTCTGTCCGTTGTCAGTGCTGATAGCAGCCAGTTTTCGAAAGCTGCTCTTTTGGTCGCGAAACAGCATGACAATCGTACCATCAGCTTGTAAATATTGGCTCGGTTCGATCTCGCGTGATGATTTTCCGTTGTCTTCTGCCTGGAAGGATGCTTTATGCCAACCGCTGACACCACGAGGATTGTCTGTATATACCGGACAGACGTGCAACCCTGGCATAAAGTGTGTAGCTCCAATGATCCGACCATCAGGTAGAGTGTAAGGATCCTGTTCCAATACCCCCTCCATCTCGTTTCCGTCTGCCATCCTTACAGGCTGCATCTGACTCCAAGTGTGTCCGTCAGTGGTAATCATGTAATTTGTTTTTCCACCTCGTGGCTCTAGGCCTTTCTGCCAGGTATCGATAAAAGCAGTGAGTGTATCGCCTCGTACCAACCATCCGCCCGATGTACAATAATAGGCATCTGTAGGCAATGCCAACGGTTGTGGTTTGCCCCATGTCTCTCCGTCATCGACACTCACACTATAAGCCACCCATGTATCATCGCTGTCCTCATCTTTCGGTGAACTCTGCCACATGCAGAATAACTTCCCCTTAAACGCAGTCATCACAACACCGTTGGCATAATGATCTGTCTGGTCATCAGCGTGAAAGACAGTAACGGTTTTGACTGCAGGCGAGGGTGAGAGTCCAGCTGTTTCGTAATTGGTGGTGTCAATGATGCCATCGGCTAATGTAGGCAACTGGCTGCTAGTATCTACCGATGACGATAAGGGTTGACGGTATTCGAAATGCTGATAGTCTTTGACGGAACGCCAAGCGCCGCCCCAGGTGAAACCATGTTTGATAAAGAGCTTATAACAGAGATCATCAGTGGTGATCTTATAACGGAAGTTCTTCTTGCGATCGACATATGGCAAACCTGTAGCTGGTTCAACGATGCGATGCCCGTCTTTTTTACTATACCGGATGTAAGGGTTGTAGAGCGGATTGATGTCGATGGCTAATCCATAGGCATGCTTTGAGAGATTCTTTGTTCCTGATACGATACGATAATTGAAGCAACTGGTGTTGTTTGCACGCATTTGACGCTCATCATCGGCATCATAATTGTCGGATAAAGTGATACGTTCAATGGGATAACGAGCCTCATAAAGCGCACGGAAGATGGTGAGGAGCTTTGTTACTATGAGTTTATTGCAGACAAGCTCACCCTGATGGGTACGTCCGTCGTAATCACAGTGAAGAACTTTCAGATAGCGCAGGTCTGCCCGATGGATATGGGGATTAGGCTGATAGCTGCGCCCCTGCATGAAATGCCAGATACTATCAGGGATAGGCTGAGCAGAGAATCCCTTAGAAAATGTCTGGCCTTGCAGGCATAAAGCACTGCAAAGCCAGACAAATATGAAAAAGTAATTTCGTATCATTTACGAGAAGGCTACTGTAAGTCCTGCCATCACGATGCTAACCATCGACATGAGCTTAATCAAAATGTTAAGTGAAGGACCAGAGGTGTCCTTGAAAGGATCGCCTACGGTATCACCAACGATACAAGCCTTATGGGCAAACGAACCCTTTCCACCGAAGTTACCTTCCTCAATATTCTTCTTGGCGTTATCCCAAGCACCACCTGCATTAGCCATGAAGACAGCAAGGGTGAATCCGCCTGCCAGACCACCTACGAGCAAGCCTAACACACCAGCTACACCGAGGATGATACCTACGAGGATAGGAATCAGGATGGCGAGGATAGAGGGCACGATCATTTCGTGCTGAGCAGCACGTGTAGAGATCTCCACACAACGACCATAGTCGGGTGTGCCTGTACCTTCGAGGATACCGGCAATCTCACGGAACTGACGACGTACCTCCTGTACCATCTTCTCTGCTGCACGGCCTACGGCTTCCATTGTCATACCACAGAACAGGAACGCAGCCATAGCACCGATGAAGGCACCTACGATGACGCGGGGGTTCATCAGGTTGATCTGGAAGTAGTTCATGAAGTCAGGGATAGTAGCATCGGTAGCAGCAATGACATCACCAGCCACATTCGTTAGGGTCTGTCCGGCACGTGCCATCGCGATCTTGATTTCCTCAATGTAAGAAGCGAGGAGAGCGAGAGCTGTGAGGGCAGCAGAACCAATAGCGAAGCCCTTGCCAGTAGCAGCTGTGGTGTTGCCCAGTGCGTCGAGGGCATCAGTTCGATGACGTACCTCTTCACCCAGACCGCACATCTCTGCATTACCGCCAGCATTGTCGGCAATTGGTCCGTATGCGTCGGTAGCAAGGGTGATGCCCAGTGTAGAGAGCATACCTACGGCAGCAATACCGATACCATAGAGACCATGTGACAAGGATTCTGATGACATAGAGAGGTCGAAACCATTGGCGCAGAGGTAGCTAAGCATGATGGCGACACCAATGGTGATGACAGGGATACAGGTAGAGATCATACCCGTACCAATACCTTTAATAATCACCGTAGCTGGACCTGTCAGACCTGCTTCAGAAATCTTCTTCGTAGGATTGTAAGAATGAGAGGTATAATACTCCGTGGCTTGTCCGATGATGACACCGGCAGCCAGACCTGAGATAACAGAGAAGGAGAGTCCCAGCCAGTTCTCGATATCCAAGAGATTGAGAATGATGAAGGAGGCAATGGCGATGAGGATAGCGCTGACATTCGTTCCTACAGAGAGGGAGTGGAGCAGATCCTTCATCGTAGCACCTTCCTTAGTACGTACCAGGAAGATACCCAGCAGTGAGAGAAACACACCAACGGCAGCAATCAACATGGGAGCAATAACTGCCTTAAGCTGGATATCGATACCTGCAACAGCAAAGGCAGCAGCACCGAGGGCAGCAGTAGAAAGTACGGAACCACAATAGCTCTCGTAGAGGTCGGCACCCATACCAGCCACGTCGCCTACATTATCACCAACATTATCAGCAATAGTAGCGGGGTTACGGGGATCATCCTCAGGGATATCTGCCTCAACCTTACCTACAATGTCGGCACCTACGTCGGCAGCCTTGGTGTAGATACCACCACCTACACGAGCAAAGAGCGCCTGTGTAGAAGCACCCATACCGAAGGTCAACATCGTGGTGGTGATAGAGATGAGTCCGTCAGGATCGAAGTGGTTAAGCACGACAAACCAGATGGCGATGTCGAGCAGACCAAGACCTACTACCGTGAGACCCATCACTGCACCAGAACGGAAGGCAATCTTCAAACCTGCATTCAGACTCTCACGCGCAGCATTTGCCGTACGAGCAGAAGCATAGGTAGCTGTCTTCATACCAAAGAATCCGGCGAGACCTGAGAAGAAACCACCAGTAAGGAAGGCAAATGGCACCCAGGGGTTCTGCACATTCAAGCCATAGGCCATGAAAGCAAAGAGGGCACAGAGTACCACGAAGACGATGCAGACCACCTTATACTGCTGTTTGAGGTAGGCCATAGCACCTTTACGCACATAAAGTGCAATCTCTTTCATACGAGGCGTGCCTTCATCAGCTGCCATCATCTGGCGGAAGAAGAACCACGCCATACTCAGTGCCACGAGCGATGCTACGGGCACGAGCCAGAATACTGCGGGGATGTTCATCATTTACAAGGGCTTTTTAAAAGGGTTATTATTTGTTGGAATTTGTTTATTCCTCTACGTAGTCTAGCATGTTTGCAGCCTCGTCTTCGGGGTCTTCAGAACCCAGATCCATCATCGTGGAGTAGTTGTCCTCGGTGATCTCATCGTCGTTGGGATCCTGTACCTCATCATCTTCATCATCGTGAGAGCTGTAATTGTCTTCTACTTCGTAGTCTTCATTGTCGTTATCTTCAAGATCGTCATCACTGCTGCTCTTATCAGAGAACTTCATCTTGATCTTCTCTTCTTCTGGCTTAAGCTTCGCAAAGATAGCCTCTACCCAGCCTCCTTTGGACACTTCGAGTACATCGAAGCCATCTTCTACCTTCTTATCATACATACCACCTTTCTTGTGGAGACGATCTTTGGGAAGGGTAGTAGTGGAGATATCGAAGCCACTGAGGATAATGTCCTGAATGGACTGTGACAGAGAATCCCAGCCACCACCGAAGTTACGATCGATGACCTCAAGTAACTTTGCGGCTGAGATATGACGGATATTCTCGTATGAGAGATCAGTAACACGCATGATAGGACGTTTCTTAATAGCCCAGGTGAATTTCAGGTTCTCTTCGAACTTAATATCCATCACTTTATAGCCACGCTTCTCATAGCCTTTTTTAACAAGGGGACCTTCTTCTTTGATTTCCTCAATGAGAAAAGCACTCTTGAAGATATCAAGATAATGCTGAATGTTTTCTTTTACTTCTGCGTCTTTCGTAGCAGCTTCCCACATACGGAACACATCATTTTCTTGGATGTCCCAGACACTGTTCTTGGTGACGGCCTTAATAGATAATGCAGGGTTACTTTCGGGTTGTTGTTGTTTTGTTCTTGCCATAATATTACTAAATTTTCTGCAAATGTAACCACTTTATTTTTTATTAGCAAGTTTTTGGGCAATATTTTTTTTAATAATCGAAATAAATTTGGTTTTTCGCGTACTTATTCGTAATTTTGCAACCAAATATTATGGTTCAACCACTGGCTGAAAGACTCAGACCTCGCACGCTCGACGATTATATCGGACAGCAACACTTGGTGGGCGAGGGTGCCGTCCTGCGAAAAATGATAGAAGCAGGGCGGATTTCATCGTTTATACTTTGGGGACCTCCAGGCGTGGGTAAAACCACGTTGGCACAGATTATAGCCCACAGGTTGGAGACACCTTTCTATACATTGTCAGCAGTGACCAGCGGTGTGAAGGATGTGAGGGATGTGATTGAGAAGGCCCAGAAAGGACGTTTTTTCAATGAGGCATCACCTATTATATTTATAGATGAAATCCATCGTTTTTCCAAGTCGCAGCAGGATTCGCTGTTGGGTGCTGTGGAGAAAGGCATCGTAACGCTGATTGGTGCTACTACAGAGAATCCTTCGTTTGAGGTAATCCGCCCCTTGCTCTCGCGCTGTCAGCTCTATGTGCTGAAATCGTTGGAGAAGGATGATTTGCTAAAGCTGATTGACAGGGCTATCCATCAGGACACGATCCTGAAAGAAAGGAAGATTGAACTGAAGGAGACGAGTGCGATGCTGCGCTATAGTGGTGGTGACGCCCGGAAACTGTTGAATATCCTTGAGCTTGTGGTGGAAGCGGAATCTGCAGGCGAAGTCGTGATTACCGACGAGGTGGTGGAGAACCGTCTCCAACAGAATCCACTGGCCTATGATAAGGACGGGGAGATGCACTATGACATCATCTCGGCCTTCATTAAGAGTATCAGAGGTTCCGATCCTGACGCAGCTCTCTACTGGCTGGCTAGAATGATTGAGGGTGGGGAGGATCCGCAGTTTATCGCCAGACGACTGATTATCAGTGCCTCTGAGGATATAGGGCTGGCGAACCCCAATGCTCTGTTGCTGGCAAATACAGCTTTTGATGCGGTGATGAAGATTGGTTGGCCTGAAGGTAGGATTCCCTTGGCAGAGGCTACCGTATATCTGGCCACCTCGCCTAAGAGCAATAGTGCCTATCTGGGTGTTGATGCCGCATTGGCCAAGGTCAGAGAGACGGGTAATCTGTCTGTGCCACTACCAATCAGGAATGCTCCCACTCAGCTGATGAAGGAGCTGGGCTATCATGATGGCTATAAGTATCCTCACGATTATCCTGGACATTTCATAGAGCAGCAGTATCTGCCAGATGAGCTGGTAGATGAAAGATTCTGGCACGGACAGCATAATCCCACTGAGGAGAAGCTGTATCAGCGTATGGTGAACTATTGGGGGAAGAGATTTGAGAAGTGAGGAGTGTGAGAATTTGTGGAACAGGACGTTATCATAAGAATCATTGAGTTGCTGGGTACATTTGCCTTTGCCATCTCAGGTATCAGGCATGCGGCTGCCAAGCATTTCGACTGGTTTGGTGGCTATGTCTGTGGCGTGGCAGTGGCTATTGGAGGCGGTACAATCCGTGACGTGATGCTAGGGACAACCCCATTCTGGATGACTACACCGATTTACCTGATTTGTACAGGCATAGCACTATTGACAGTGGCGTTCTTCGGACGTTGGATGGAACCCTTGAAAAATGCATGGTTCGTGTTCGACACCTTAGGACTGGCACTGTTTACAATCGCAGGTATCCAGAAGAGCATCGCCTTCGGACAACCTTTCTGGGTGGCAATCATCATGGGTTGTATCACTGGTTCGGCCGGTGGCGTGATCCGTGATGTGCTTCTGAACAATGAGCCTGTGATCTTCCACAAAGAGATCTATGCAATGGCTTGTGTGCTGGGCGGATTGGCCTATTGGGGTCTGATGGATCTGGGGGTGTCGGCAGAGTTTAGCGCCATCGTGAGTTTCGTGGTGACCTGTCTGGTAAGATTCCTAGCAGTGAGGTATCATATCTCCCTTCCCATACTGAAAGAAATTAAAGAACAAAAATAAATAAATGGCTGTACAAGAGAATAATACAAGCAAAAAACGCGTAAGAAAACCACAACCTGTGGATAACACTTACGGACACTTACAACCGCAGGCGCTGGAGGTTGAAAAAGCAGTGCTGGGTGCCTTGATGATTGACAAGGATGCCTATGCTGTGGTGTGTGAGACACTGCGCCCAGAGAGTTTCTATGAACCCAGAAACCAGATGGTATATCAGGCCATCATGGAGCTGAGTATGGCAGAACGTCCTGTAGATATCCTGACTGTAACGGAGCAGTTGGCTAAGAACGGCAATCTGGAGGAGGTTGGAGGTCCTGGCTATGTGACAGAACTGAGTGCCAGAGTGGCATCGTCAGCGAATATTGAATATCACGCCAATATTGTGGCACAGAAAAGTCTGGCTAGACAACTGATTCAGTTTGCCAGTGTGATTGAGACGAAGGCTTTCGATGAAACGATAGATGTGGAGGATCTGATGCAGGAGGCAGAGGGATCGCTCTTCGAACTGTCTCAGCGCAATATGAAGAAGGATTATACGGCGATTGATCCTGTGATCTCACAAGCTGTGAAGACGATTCAGAATGCAGCCAAGAACACCGATGGCTTGACAGGTGTCTCTACAGGTTACTATAAGCTCGATGATATCACCAGTGGATGGCAAGCCTCTGATCTTGTGATTATTGCCGGACGTCCTGCGATGGGTAAGACCTCGTTTGCACTCTCAATGGCGAAGAACATTGCTGCCGACCTGAAGATACCGATGGCGTTTTTCTCGCTTGAAATGTCAAACGTACAACTGGTAAACCGTCTGATTTCCAATGCCTGTGAAATTCAAGGCTCAAAGATTCTGAACGGCCAGTTGCAGCGTGATGAGTGGGAACGACTGGATAAGCGCATCAACACCCTGTTGGGCGCACCACTATATATTGATGACACACCAGGCCTCTCTGTATTTGAGTTAAGAACTAAAGCCCGTCGATTGGTGAGAGAGCATGGTGTCAAGTTGATTATGATTGACTATCTTCAGCTAATGAATGCTAATGGCATGAGATTCTCTTCACGTCAAGAAGAGGTGTCAACCATCTCTCGTTCGCTGAAAGGTTTGGCGAAGGAGTTGGATATTCCTATTCTCGCGCTGAGTCAGTTGAACCGTGGTGTAGAGAGTCGTGAGGGACTGGAAGGAAAACGCCCGCAACTGTCAGACCTGCGTGAGTCGGGAGCTATTGAACAGGATGCGGATATGGTGATTTTCGTACATCGTCCAGAGTACTATCATATATATCAGGATGATAATGGCAGAGACCTGCATGGTATGGCTCAGATCATCATTGCCAAGCATCGTAAGGGTGCAACTGGCGATGTGTTGCTGACCTTCCGTGGCGAATATACTCGCTTTGAGAATCCTGAGGATAAAAATCTTGGGAATCGTGCCCCTATGGGTGGTGGCGAGATATTGGGTTCAAAGGTCAATGGGAATAGTAATACACCACCTGAAATGCCAGAAGGTTATGATTCATTTAGTGGTAGTTCACAGATTCCGCCACCTGATGACAATGGCCCATTACCATTTTAATAATAAAGCCCTGCCGAGTGGTAGGGCTTTATTGTGGTTATTTATATTTCTCTATCAAGGTATCGGCTTGCGTATCACCAAGGTCTTTGGCTTTCTGCAGATTCTTGATGCCTTCTGCCTTCTGACCTTTCAGGCATTGTCCCAATCCCAAGAAAAGATAACCATCACTGTTTCCTGCATCTAGGGCGATACACTCCTTTGCTGTTGTGATAGCCTGATCGTAGAGCCCGACTCGAATCTCCAGAGAAGCTTTCTCAGCTAGGTAGAGAATCTCGTTGGGATTCATTTGGATGGCACGATTGATGTCGTTAAGAGCCTGTTGATACAAACGTCCCTGAATCTCTACCTGGTGACGGATATAATAGAAATTGTCGTTAACAGTAGCTGTCATGATGGTCTCATAATCATTCATGTCAGCAATGGCCTCACGATAGTGTCCTGCATTTCGACGTGCCTCTGAACGTGCCCATAGATAGGGCGCAGCCTCTTTCAGATATGGACGATTAAACATGTTAATGGTGCTATCCATCAAAGCAAGCATTGCTGTTGTATCTTTCTGCATCTCCTTACAACGGGCTGCAGCAAAAAAGAGTTCTGCACTGCGAAGGTTAGTTGAAAGCAGACTGGTATAAATCTCATAGGCTTCATCATACCGCTGCTTGGCAAAAAGGATATCACCTTCCAACTGACGATAGGTAGTTACAGGATTGATACTGATAGCTGTCTGTATTTGTTGAAGTGCTTTGTCGAGGTTCCAACCGGCATAAGGCTGGGCACTCTGATAGATCTCCTTATTATAAATGATGCGGGCATAGTTGAAGTGGGCATCATCTTTAGGATTAGCCAGTTTCAAGGCCTGTTCCATATCACGTTCAGCAGAAGAAAAATCACCTGCAGTAGTCTCTTGTTGGGCTCTATAAATATAGCCGTCGGGAGCATTGGGGAACTGTTGAATGAAATCATGGATAAGCGATACATACTCTGATGAGTCACTTTGTGAGCCTGCGAAATAGAGCACGAGGTTTGCCTCCTTGATATCTGTAGGCAACAGTTTCTTCATTTGTGTGAGTTTAAACGTCTCATCATAGAAGTTGAGACCATTGATCTTCAGAGAGTCAACGAAACGAGCACTGACAGCATAACTGAGACTATCACCAAGAACAGCAGGCTGCTGCATCATACCAATCACCTGACCTGAGGCATCCAACAATGGACAACTGACCTGATTCTCACCCATAGACAGCGCAACGGTGTAGTAGGGGTAATCGCCTTGGAAGGTTTCTGCCTTACGAACGGGTCCACTCTTCACGGCCTTCACCTCATAATATGGCAGGAGATAAGCTAAACTTCCGATTGGAGCAACGGAAGAGCTGAGAGTGAGTGGCTGAGTCTTGGCGCTGTTAACCCGAAACTTCACAACATCATACATATCGTTGGCTCCCATGATACCTGCAACCTGAAGTTCTTTCCCTTGGGCATCAATGACAATAGCACGTGCTGCACCTTTGAAAGGGGTAAAATTACTAACAGCCTCACCATTGGTGCCTGTGAAAAAGCCGTTGCTGCTGGCAATCAAAGAGCCGTCGGCAGCAAAGGTCTTCAGAGTGAATACAGAACGTGAGGCATTTTTCACCCAGCCTGGCTGGGCAAAGGAGCTGAGTGCTGCAAACAGCAGACAGCATATCATACTGATTTTCTTCATATACGTAATAATTGTTTAGCGTTTTGGATGGCAGCATCGGAGATATCGCTACCTGAAAGCATCTGGGCTATCTCACGGATACGTTCGTCTTGCGACAGTTGGGTCATGTGACTGATGGTGCCCTGAGAAGTCTCCTCTTTCTCCACTTTATAATGCGTAGTGCCAAGGGCAGCTATCTGTGGGAGGTGGGTGATACTGATAACCTGACGTTCATGGTTTCCCATCTCCTGCATAATCTCTGCCATTTTCTCGGCAATTTTGCCACTGACACCAGTGTCGATCTCATCGAAAATGATCGTAGGCAATTTGACAGCACCGCTGATCATTGCTTTTAGAGATAGCATGACACGGGCAATCTCACCACCAGAGGCTACCTGAGAGACAGGTTGGAGTGGGGTGGAGGTGTTGGCACTGAAGAGGAAAGCAACCTTATCTTGTCCTGAGAGACCGAGTGTGTCGTCTGTCATCTGGATACTGAAACGCACATGAGGCATACCCAGAGGAACAAGACGTGACTGCATCTCTTTCTCAATCTGCTGTGCAGCCTTCTTACGTCGCTTGGTCAGGACTTCAGCTTCCTGCTTGGCCATTGTATGAAGGGTATCCAGACGTTCCTGTAATGCAGCAAGGGCTTCGTCGCTGTTCTCAATATGATTGAGCTGAGCCTTGAGTTCATCACGCTTGGCAATCAACTCAGAGACTGTTGAAACATGATATTTCTTCTCAAGATCATACAGATGATCCAGACGATTGTTGATAGCATCGAGTTCGGCAGGATCAAAATCAACACGCTCAAGCTGACTTGAAATTTCTTCGGAGATATCCTTCAGTTCGATATAGCTACTCTCTATACGCTGAGCCAATTCACTGGCATCTGGAAAGACACGCTGAATGCCATTTAAGGCAGTACGGGCAGAACGAAGGGCACTGACAACACCTGTCTCATCAGCCGAGAGGGCATTGTCAACTTCATAGAGAGCACCTTTGATCTCCTCTGCATGACTCATAGTGTCGCTCTTCTGTTCCAGCTCATCCTGTTCATCGTCAACGAGATTGGCATTGGTAAGCTCATCATACTGGAACTGCAGAAAATCATGGTTTTGTCGGTTACGCTCAATATCGTCGCGTAACATCTCCAGTTCCTTACTGACAGACTGGTACTGTTTGTAGGTCTGCTGATATTGAGCTAATGACTTGGCATTATCAGCAATAATATCCACCACATTCAGCTGGAAGTCTTGTTTATTAAGCAGGAGGTTCTGGTGCTGGGAATGGATATCGATCAGCTGATCGCCGAGTTCCTTCAACAAGGACAGTTGTACAGGGGTATCATTGATAAAGGCACGGCTCTTTCCAGCACTTGTCAATTCGCGACGGATGATACAGTCTGACGGATCGTATTCGATATCATTCTCAGAAAAGAAATCCTCCATGCCATAACGTGAGATATCGAAGTTTGCCTCGATGACACACTTGTCCTTGATGACCTTCGAGTCAGCACGCTGTCCAAGCAACAGGCTTATTGCCCCCAGGATTATACTCTTGCCGGCACCTGTCTCACCTGTGATGACAGAGAACCCTTGAAAGAGGTCGATATCAAGTTCATCAATGAGTGTGAAGTTCTTTATATATAGTCTTTTTAGCATATTTCTTAATTAGTTCTGGGCGTGAACTTATTTCTTGATGTTTTCCCAGGCATTACTCTGGGAGGCATTTAGCGATATCAGCAAGTTGTAGATACGCTCTTTCTCCTTCTGTGTGCCCTTACCTTTATATATATTAACCAGTTCATCGCGTTTAATGTCTGTCCAGATCTGTGGCAACAGACTGAGAGGCTTGTTCTCATGAGCTGTTTGTAAATCATTCTCAAGGGCTTCAGAAATCTCTGTCCGTCCTCGCTCTGCATTATTGCTCATCTCATCGAGTCCTTTTCTATAATAGTCATACTGGAGCTGTCGGAAGGGACGCATAGACTCATCAAGATAGTCGTTGATGATAGCAAAACGATTCCTACTATCCTCGAATGATTTCCATCCGGGGTAGCCAAGTTCCTGGGCGTTGTTTACCAGATACATACAGCGCTGAAGGATATCTGTGCCTCCCATCGGTGCAAAACTGTCAAGGTTAAGTCCGATGATCAGATAGGCATAATAGGCGAGGAGAGCGGTGAGGGGCTGATCCACATTCTCATCGTTGAAGTTCAACTGATCGAACTGCGAAAAGACAAAGTGGAAGTTGTCGTCCTTATTATTATAGAAGGTGGTGGTGTAGGATGAATTATAGACAGGACGATTAGCCTGGATCAATGCCGTACACTCAAAATGGTTATCATCGCGGTTGTATCTGAGGACAGTGATATTGAGACTGCACTGGATACGTTCTTGCTTCTGAAACTGCAGAGGAGTCCACTGACGTTCATTGATGAAATGTTCGATAGTCTGTTGGAGATTCTCAAACACGCTGATGTCTGTACCAGAGATCTGGCTGTGGTTGATATTAACCTTAACTTGCAGTTCTTGAGCCCGTAAGCCAAGAACTGCAAGCATGAAAATGGTTGTGAGTATCGTCCGTCCGATGATCATCTGTTAAGATTTGCTTCGCGCAGACGGATGCGTGTAAGCACCTGTTTCGTGTTATAAGTGAAATCGCCTGCAAGAATCCAACTATAGTAGCCGGGATCAATCTGAAGGACATCGGCTACAGGAATTCCCTTATGCTTACCAAAATTAAACACCTCCGTCATACGAGGATTACCGTCCCTATCAAGTAGGACGTTACCACGTCCGTCTTTCATCTCAGCCCAGATAATACGACCTGCGAAGTCCACATAGTTATTCATCTTAGAGAACTCGGCCAGTTTGTCCATATCATTCTCCAGCACTTTTTCTTCATCCTCATTGGCACCTGGGGCATACTTATCGAGTTCGCCCATGAGCACACGATAGGTGGCCTCTGTATCCTGGTCAGCACGATGGGCTTCGAAATCGTCTTCCATCTTACGTCCGCAATAGAACTTATAGGCAGCAGCCAGATTACGGCGCTCCATTCGCTTAAAGATAGTACAGGCATCTATCATACGACTCTTGGAGAAATCAAAGTCAACACCAGCACGCAGGAATTCCTCTGCCAATAGGGGAATATCGAAATGGTTGGAATTAAATCCTGCAAAATCGCAATTCCTGAATTTCTCGGCAAGTTTCTGACCGAGTTGTTTGAAGGTTGGCTTATCCTTCACATCCTCGTTGGTGATACCAGTCAACTGTGTAATCGCCGAATCGATAGGCTTCTCCGGATTCACCAGTTCGTTACCACGTTCTTCCTTTCCGTCAGGATAGACTTTGATATAGGAAATCTGTATGATACGGTCCTTTACAAGATCGATACCTGTCGTCTCCAAGTCGAAGATGACTATTGGTTTGGTAAGATTCAGTCTCATGGATCTGTGAATACTATCTTAGTCGTTAATCAACATCGGCATCAGAAGCATCAGCACATCCTGATTATCGGGCTGCTCACAGGGGAGAACAAGTCCTGCACGACTGGGATCAGCCAACTGGATGACAACTTCCGGACAATCGAAATTGCTCAAAACCTCGATGAAGGAAGAACCCTTGAAACCAATAGACATGGCCTGTCCGTTATAATCGCAAGTCATGCGCTCTGTAGCTGTCTTTGAGAAGTCGTAATCCTCTGCATCGAGCTGTAGGGTAGAGCCTTCTACATGGAAACGAATCAGATTGCTGGAGCCATTGGCAAAGGGCTGTACTCGACGGAGAGCTGCCAAAAGACCGAGACGATCCACACGTAATTCGTTAGGATTGTTCTGAGGAATCACAGAGTTGTAATTGGGGAAGCGACCCTCAATCAAACGGCACTGGAGTGTACCATCACCATAATTGACCTCAGCATTACGCTCATCAAAACGGATAATCACATCACCGCCATCTCTTCCAAGCAGATTCTTCAACAGGTTTGCCGGTTTCTTAGGAAGAATAAAGGATGCAGGCTGGTCGTTCTTGATGGTAAACACCTTGTTACGCACGAGTTTGTGACCATCTGAAGCCACCACAGCGAGGAAATCGGGGGTAAGGTCGAAATAAATACCATTCATGACTGGGCGTAACTCATCCTGAGCCGTAGCAAAGATAGTACGATTGATATTCTCTGCCAAGATGGCATTAGGAATAGTGATTGTGTATGCAAAGTCGCTTACAGGCTGAGCCATGGGGAATTCATCCGCATTTTCAATAGGCAGCGAGAATAAGCCATTCTGATATGATATCCTTACAATGTTCTGCTCCTGATTCACGTCAAAAGTGATAGGCTGCTCGGAGATACCTTTCACAGCTTCCAGAAGATTGTGGCTGTCAATGGCAAAACGACAATCGCCGTCGCTCTCAGTCAGTTCAAGCTGAGTCTTCATGATGTTTTCACTGTCTGATGCTGTCAGACGGAGAACATTACCACTGATTTCAAACACGAAATCTCCCAGAATGGGCAGTGCATTCTTACTGTTGATAACTCTCGAAAGTGCAGAGAGCTTTGAGCTCAGTGCGGTACTTGATAATGTAAATCGCATA
>JAEEGL013386000.1_pt1 | contig 27270 bp, 16 predicted proteins | sample 9134231 | NCBI WGS metagenome assembly JAEEGL01 (sample SAMN16246548, study PRJNA631951) | gut metagenome | biome: gut microbiome; feature: rumen; material: fiber-attached | host: Bos | place: Iran: Karaj | collected 2018-10
GCCGGTGAGTGGGATAAAATATAGCGTTTCCGAACAGGTACTTAGTTGGGGATCACCAGTTCTTCGTATGCAAGTTCCACGGACTCGATGGCCACATCAGATGTTTTCGCATCCAGTTCGGGGCCGGTATACTTGGTAACCCATGCCTGTGTTAACAGCCATACTCTCGTACCCGTGACGGCGGTGGCCAGTGCCTGAGGCGCGCCACCGTTGATGTCGATCAGTTCGATCTGAACATCGTTTCTCGGCATTTCACCTCTGGTCTCGGATACACACTCCTGGATCCATGTCTTGAATGCGGAGTCGAGCGTATAACCGAAACGAAGCGTAATGTTACCGTGTTTCACGAGACCCGGGATCTTCACGGGTGCCAGGGAGTTTGCGTTGCCCTGGCGGAACTCGATCACATCCACGGATGCATCGATACCTGTTACCTGGCTGAACGCTGCGGTACCTTCGACGTTAGATACACGCACCAGGAAGTTCATCTTGGTTAACGGGTAGGCTAAGCCTTTATTATTTTCATAAGGTCCTGCTGCCATTACTTAAGTCTCCTTTTCTGTTTTATTTTTTATTCTGCGCTCTCTCCGCCACCGGTCTCGGATGTGTGCTGGGTCAGACGGAAGATCACGAACTCTGCGGGACGGCTGGGTGCGATACCCACGTTGCAGATCAGTCTGCCGTTCTTGATGTCATCCAGGGTCATGGTGGAAGGTCCGATCTCTACGAAGTAAGCTTCGCCGGGAGATCCGCCTGCCAGCATTCCCGTTCTCCACAGTCCATCCAGGAAGGAACTGATGGTGAGGGATACTCTCTGCCACAGGGTGTTGTCGTTGGGTTCGAACACTACCCAGTTGGTAGAAGCCTTGATGCTCTCCATAACGAAGATGAACAGTCTGCGGATGTTGACGTACTTGAACGCACTGTTGGAGGATGCGGTTCTTGCGCCCCATACCCGGATGCCTTCGCCGGGGATCGCACGGATCAGGTTCACGCCTTCGGGGTTTAAGATATCCTGCTCGTCCTTGGTGTAGTTCACGGAAAGACCGGTACAGAACACAGGCTCGTTAGCGGGAGCTTTGTGTACGCCTCTGGCGATATCGGTTCGCGAATAAACACCCATCACTGCTCCTGAAGGAGGAATGAAATCAGGCTTGTTGGAGCCGCGATCGAAAACCTGGATCCAGGGATGATACATGGCAGCATAGGTGCTGTCGATCATGCCTCTGTAATTGATCAGCTCATCGGTCTTGTTCATGGCCTTAGGCATATCGATGACTGCGAAACGACTCTTGGTGTTTTCACAGTGTGCCACGAGAGCAACCACCACTTCGGGGATGGTCACGCCGGGAACGGCCATGATGTTCACGTTGTTGTTCTCTAAGAAGCTCTGGATACCGGTACGGCCTTCGGGACCGTCATCTCTTCCGATGAAGGTACCTGCGTTGACTTTACCGATGGAACCGTCGCTGCCGCCTTCCAGAGTGAAGGTGCCTTCGATCATGCCCTTGCCCAGGATCTGCTCCACGGGGTTGCCGATCTCTTTCACGGGAGGAGTTTCCTTGTCACCCTTTTCGGGTTTGATCACGGTATCCTTCACTGCGCCTGCTTCCACCTTGATGATGCTGCTCTGTGCCAGACGTGCACCGATATAAGCGGGAGAAGATGCATTCAGCGTCAGATCGAAATAATTCTCCACATCATCATTGAACCGTACCTGCATATCGAAGGTAACGAGTTTTACCACATTCTTGGGAATGATATCCGCATCCACGGGGTTACTCTTGAACTTGGTCTCAAATGTGACCTGCTCATCGTAGATCATGGAGATCCGGTTGTACTCCCCGTTAAACTCAACTACGTCGCCTTCTCTGAACCCTTCTACACTTTTTGCTTTATAAACATTCCCGTTTACGTTTTCCAGAAGCTGCATTTTCTTCTTGATCACGGTCTTTAAGGAAATGAGGATACGATTGCCCCACTTACCTTCGTTGGCCGCGGTCACTTTGAGGATACCCATCTTCTTGGAAGCTGCCTGAGCGTCCTCGGGAGCAACTCTGGATACGTAGCAGCGGGTACCGCCGTTGGTGAAGAACTGCTCTACGGCGTTAGCCAGATAGCGGTATTCACCGTGTGTATACTCACTTAAATACCCGCCGAACTGTTTCTGGAAACTCTTAAAATTGGTAACCAGGCGAGGGGCACCCTTGGTGGGGCCTTTTTCTGCCAGACCGACGAAACCGCCGGTACTGGTGCCTACGCCTTCAACGCTTCTCGGGGAATTGTCATATTCCTCGACATATACGCCGGGACTAAAATATTCAGCCATAGTATCTAAATTCTCCTTTCGGTATTTGTTCGTGCCGGCTCTAGCCGACGATCACTTTTGCCTGTCCTGGATTCACGATGTTGATGGCTCCGCCGTAACTGCACATGCACTTGCTTTCCAACGTAAGGCAGGGCTTTCCGCCGATCAGTACCTTTCCCCCTGTCCATGCCCCGGCAATGGCGGGGATACAGGGCTGAGGTGTAAGTACGCCAAGGGCTGCCGCGGTTGCCGCCGCCACCTGGGGATTGGCCGGGTTGGTACACATCCCGAAGGATGTGACGTTCACCATGGGCGCTGCATCTGCCATCACGCACACCGGCTTGCTCTCCGCCAGAACCGTCAGGTTATTGGTGGGATTTACGGTGCCGGGAGTGGTGCCGAAACTGCACACACAGCTGCATCCGCTTACTACGATCTGTGCCATGAACTTTAGTCCTCTCAGTCAAGCTTTGCTTCCGAAAGATCGTGGAAGTCAATGAGTTTGTATCCGGTGTTCCCGTTTGCGGTATATTTCACCAGATACTTCAGGTTTTGTCCGTCGTCCCTTACCCGTAAGATATACGAGCCATCCTCTTTGTTCACCTGCCCGTATATGATCCGGCAGATGGGGGAGTTCGGCGGATATTCCCTTTCAAGTGTTTTTTTCAACCTGAGCTTTTTTTCGGTGATCTCCTCCCTGATCTCCAGGGTTTCGAATACACCCAGCTCCGTGTGGTAGATCCCGTAGCGGTTGTCCGTAAGATTGGCACGTCTGCCGGTCTGAAAAAGCGTGAGGATCTGCTTTTTCGGATCAAATTCTCGGATCGCGCTGGCGGGTCGGCCGGGATGGATGGCCTCTACTGTTTCAAGCCCGGAAAGTTTTCCCTGCAGTGAAAGTACCGGTTCTCTCGCCTTTTCGTTCTCTGACGGTATCAGGAACACGTCCAGGCCCGGCATTACGGGATCGAGTCCCTCGTAGTCCACTTCCAGAGTTTTCGGCTCATATCCCGGTACATCGATCTGCATGAGACGATTTTCTCTGCCGATGTTCAGGAATATGTAGCTGCCTTCCCCTCTGGATTCGGCTCTTACGAAGTCTTCACCGATCCGGAAACGGATCCCCCTGTCAGTGACGGGCTTGCCGGTTGTGGCATCCCGAATGGACAGGAGCAGGTCCAGCCTGCAGCGGATGACTCCTTCTTCCACCTAAGTCAACCTCCTTTCCGACGGGCTGTGGAAAATAAGCATTTAATCTTCCACCCCCTCGCCTGTAACATGCAGTGTGAACTGTGCATCGGTGACACGAGGTGCATCGATGACAACTTCGCTGGAAACGAATACCGGAGCCGCCTTATAAAACAGAGAAATCTGATACGGCTTGTTGATGGCACTCCACACCCGGACCTTTTCCTCAAGGCTGATCTTTGCCTGCGTCAGCGTAATGGGCGGTTCCTGGGTCTCCAGCCAGTTCTGCAATTGATTTGGCAGTACGGAGTTATTGTCGGCGACAATCTGCGCGCACTTGCCGATGATCTTCTGGAAGTCCTGGTCTTTTAACCCCGCCTGACCTCCGGAATTGATAAACACCATATAGTAAAGGCTATACGGTTTTGGCGGCTTCTGTAATTGGAGCTTTCCCCTCCGGATCGTCGGGGGAGGCGCCACGGTGTCATCCTCTTTGATGTCGTACAGGTACAGTCCCAGGATATAGTCCACGTCCTGGGAAGCCGGGGAGGACACCTCGATATTGTTGGGAGAAGGGATGGGCTCGGGGCACATTTTTGCCCTGAGGACGTTCAGTATGTAATTGCTCACATCCGATATGATCGTATAATCCGCCACTGCCATTCTCCTTCCCGGAATCATTCTGATTTTCTAGGGTAAGTCTAGCAAAACCCTTGCAACAAAAGTGCAACAGAAAAGGCAGCGGAAAAACCGCTGCCTTTTGTTTGAATCCCGTATTTATTCCTGCGCCTCCATCATGGCGTTGATGATGTCCGTCACTTCTTTGATCTTCTGCTCCATGCCGGGGGTAACCAGCACCGCCCAGTCGGTCTTGACGATGTAAACACAGGTATTTCCCAGGTATCTCTGGGCATCGCCTTCGGCGACGTATCCATATTTTGTCTCGCTGTTCTGACGAAGATAGGAGTCCGTCTGTTCCACCACACGGGTGGTAAGGGTGGCGGTTTCTCCGTTATTTTTGGTCATCACATCCGAGCCTACGGTAAAGGTATAGCTTGCGGAGCCGCCATAGAGCTGGCTCATGGTGATCTCCTGATCCACACGAACGTATCGGAAGCCGGACCGTACTCTGCATTTATCGATGGCACCCAGGGATACGTATTCTTTCGAAGGATCGTCCAGATACTGTCTGTAGATGCAGGTACTGCCATCCCGTAACAGGTCATCTAAGAGGGACAACAGATAATCCCAGATGTCGGTATCGTCCGTGGCTGCGGCATAATCCGCCAAAGCTGCAAGGATCGCTGCCTTGCCTTCCTCGTCCGCATTCTTTAAAAGGCCGTCCATGGATGCTTTGAGTTTGTCTGCAGGAACCTTGGTCTTCCCGGTACCGGCCCCTGTCATCAGAGAGCCGCCGCCTCCGGTGCCCGGTCCGTTTCCGGTTCCGTTTCCGTCGGTCCCTGTCCCATCCGAATCGGAGCCGTCTCCGCCTGCTATATCAAAGGAGCCGTTTCCGTTTCCGCCGTTTTGTTTATCCAGCTGAGCAGTTTTGACCGCATTCACCAGGTCTTTTCCTGCGCCCCGTTTCTCCAGACCGTTCAGGAGATCGCCCAGATCTCCGTCTGCCGCATTGTACCGGATCAGATCGGGAATGATGTCATAGTCCTCAAATCCGATGGAGTCAAGGATCATGTCCTTGATCTCATCCTTGGGAAGCGGCCGCGCGTCCGGATCAGAATCCGTGGGCAGAAGGTCATTGGGGTTACGGTCTCTTCCGTTTCCGTCATCCCCATCCAGCCTGCCGCCAATGCCCAGTGCATCCAGGAGGTCTGCGATCATGGCTGCTCTTGCCAGGTTTCCTTCTTCCAGAGCACGTTCATACTCTTCCAGATACTCCTCATCGCCCTCGTCATATGTTTCGTCATCTTCCAGACCTGCCTGCTCTCGAAGTTTTTGGAGCAGATCCTCCAGCCAGGCGATATGGGCGTTAATGAGGTCCGTCTTTCCCTGATAGATAAAGTCGGCTTTGATGGAATAAGCATATTCCAGCCTGCCTTCCACATAGGTGATGGCATCTTCCAGCGTCTCTCTGTCCGCTACGGCCTTGATGTAGAAATGATAATCATCCATGGAGTCTACGGTACGTTTATCCGTAAAATCCGTCATGGCAAAGGGCAGGAGCCATCCGTACAACAAGGACAGCTCTCTTCTAGCGTGTACCGTCTGTCTTTTTTCCGTGATGTTCAAAAGATCCGTGATCATCTGCAGATAGGGAAGGGCTGCCTCTTCATCCGGAGCCAGCATGGCGGTCTTACGGGAGAGTAAAAATCCCACATAATCCGATGCCGTCTCACCCCGTTTCATACTCTTGTCCACATAAAAGGTATAGGCAACTGCACAATTTCCCATGCAGTAATCAATGATCTTTAAGAGCTGCTCATCCTGCGTAAAGCCTTCCGCTTCCGCGTAGGTAGCAATGTCCTCGTAGCGTCTGCCCACCTGAGGCCGTCCGTTTTCCGCGGCGGCTCTTAAGAACTTTAAGGTGGGCGAGGTGCCAAAGGAAGTACTGCCGGGATACTCGGCGATCAGTGCCTGGACCTCCGTGATCTTCTCATCGGTCCGGAGGATATCCGCATTTTTGCCCTCCATCCGGGTTTTCAGATCAGTCAGTTCCTGTGCATAAGTCGTATAAACGGCATCCAGCTGGGCAAGGACTTCCCGCCTTCTGTCCAGTTCATCGATGTCGGTTTCCTGTTCCCGGAGGAACTGATCCCTCAGTTCTTCCAAAAGGGTCTGTTTCCTTGTTTTTTCCGTTTCAATGATCTCGGCTTTTTTGGCGATCAGTTCGTCAAATTCCTGTTCCTTAGCCGCATACGCCGTTGCATGGTCCCGGAAAGTCTGTTCTTCCTTTTCCTTCAGGGTGAGGTATTCATCCCAGCAGGCATCGGTAAACTTCATCATTTCTTCGATGCTGCTGCCGCTGTAGGAGGGAAGCGCGGAAAGTGCGTTTTCGATCAGGGTTTCCGCAGTATTGATGCGGATCATGATCTCGCTTTCATCGGAGTTAAGAAACTCCATTTCTGCCTTTATCTTATCCGCTTCTTTCAGGAAATAATCCCGGATATAATCCGTCTTTGCCTCTCCGGCCTTGCCTTCGTAATACTGCTTCTCTTCTTCCAGGCTTGCCAGTTTGTCCCGCAGTTCTGCCCGGATGTTTTCCAGCTCCAGCATCTTAAGCTCCGCGGAAAGTGCCGTCTCGTACTCCGTATACGCGGCATTCTTTTCCTCTTCTGCTTCCTTTTCCCGGAGCTTTTGTTCGGTGGCCAGGGTAAGAAGCGCTCTTCGCTTGTTGTCCTCGGTCTTTGATTTTTCTTCCTCAAAACCGCGGATCAATGCATCTTCCTGATCGATCAGGTTCTGTCTGTCTTCGTCGTATTTTCCCTGCCGGTCCTCCAGAACCGTTTTTTGCAGGCTCTCGATGGAGTCCATGCACTCCTGCTTTGCGATCAGGGCATTTTTTTTGCTTTCTTCTTTTTCCGTTACCGCAAACTGCAGGGCATCCCGTTCCTGCAGGAGAGTGATCTTCTGATTCCGGTATGCAGAGAGCACATTGTCGTAGGGTGTCCCCGACTTTGCCGCCTGTTCCTGCTTTAACAGTTCCTCCAACTGATCTGCCTCATTTTGGAGCGCGGTAATCTGCGTCTCGTAGGCTTTCACGGGTGCTTCCACATCGGTGATCATCAGGTTTTTGGCTGCGATCAGTTCTTCGTCTTCCGTGACCTTTTCCAGTTTCTTTTGGATACCGGCCTGATACCGCTCGATCTCCTTTTCCAGGTCCTCTATGGCCCACCCGGTCTCCAGGATCTCATTTTTCTTTTCCAAGTAAACCGGTTCATATGCCGTATAAGCATCATTTCTCTCTTTCAGGGTCCTTAGTTTTTCCTGATAGGGAATGCTTTCTGCCGCCAGTTCATTTTCCAGATCTAAGATCTCCTGATCCAGCGTAAGAAGTTTCCCTTCCAGGGTCTTCTCATAGGAGGCGTTATACTCCGCAAGAGTCACTTCAGCCTGGGCAATGGTCTCATCCAGGAACAGATCTTCCGCAATCTGCGTGGTCGTAGCCACCGCTACCTTTTTCTCCGTCTCGCAGGCACTCTTCACATCTTCCAGTGTAGTGATGAGTTTCTTTTGTTTTTCCACCGCATGATCCGCCTCTGTTTTCTTGGCGGGATCATAGGTCTTACCGGAATCCATCATGGATGTAAACCGGCTGCTTGTGTAGCTGTCGGCTTCCTTTTCCAGGGTCTCCAGATTCGCATTTTCCGTAACAAGCGTCTTTTCCAGTTTGAGGATCTTCTCATCCATCTCCGCTCTCTTGACGAGGGCATCCTCATATTGGGGACGAAGGCTCTCTGCGGCGCTCTTTCTTGCTTTTAAGTCCTCCAGATCATTTTCCAGAGTCTCCAGTTTCGTGTAGGTGTCCAGCTTGGTGTTATACTTTTCTGCCCGCAGTTCATCGATCCGTGCGGACTTTTTCTGCTGTTCTTCGTTAAGGACCGTAACTTCCGCCAGGATCTCCTCCACAGCGCTGTCCAGTCTTGTAAATTCCTCCTGAATGGGAACAAATTCTTCCTGCAGTCTTGTCAGTGTGGCCCGGAGCGTTTCCAGCTGTCCTTCCGGATCTTCCTGAGCATGAGTTTCCTCAGCCTCCCAGACCTCTTTCGCGATGGTTTCGATCTCATCTTCCAGCTTCAGGACTTCTTCCCGAAGAGCCGTGGCGGGTGCCTGGGCCTTGTCCGCGTCCACCGCAAGAAGGGCCATGGAAGCGCTGATCTCTGCTTTTCGGTACTGCAGTTCCTCAACGGCGGCAGAGTTATCCATACCGTAACTGCCGGTGAGGTTTTCATTTTCCAGAAGGTTATAGAAAATTTCCGCCCGGCGGGTGGCATCCACCTGTCGCTGCACGTACATGGCCGCGTCCGCTTCTTCGCTCTTTTCCGCCTCCTGGAAGGATTTGGCCATCTGATCCAGGGCTGCTTCCTGAGAATCCGCAAGGTCCGTCACATCATCCCGGATGTTGGGCCAGTTCCGCATCACCAGCATGATCTCCCGGTACTCTTCCGGGTAGACCAGCGGGGATCTTGTTAACGCCAGGTCCCAGGTTTCTTCCAGTTTTGCACGGTCTTTTGAAAGCTGTGCATACTGCAGCATGGCAAGTCCCACGTCCAGGGATGCCCGGTCATAGTCCAGGTTGTCGTTTTCGAAGAAGTAATACAGCATCCGGAACAGATAATGGCTTGTACCGGTATCCTGTGCTTCCAGCGGACCGTCATTAAAATACTCTTCCAGCAGGTCCAGTTCCTTGATGTTCTCCATATCGTAAGGAGAGATCAGGTTGTAGATATCAATGGGGTCTCCGGTCACGGGATCTCTGGGGATGCCATCGTCTCCCACCACAACGGTAATGTAATAGGGATACAGTTCTTCCTCTTTCACCGTAGTTGCAAGAGGCAGGATCGTGGACAGAGAACCTGCATCCTTCACGTTTTTCCAGGTCCCCCCATCCAGTTCCGAAGTGTAATACGCAATGTACTGATCGTAGTATTCTCTGGAATCCAGGGCACCCTGATAGATCCGGGCATTCACGGCCTTTGCACTCATGAGATAGGTGCCCACGAACAGCCATGACTGCGGGACCACATTTCCAAGCCCCACCGTATATTCCCGGTAGGTAATGGGGTTATCTTCCGCCGCCTGTACCGTAGACATACCGGCTGCTTTTTGCAGAAAGCCGAGCCCGCTCCCTGATAAGATGGGCGCAGCAAACGCCGGAAAGACCATGCTGAGGGCAAGGCTCCAGGAGGTCAGTGCAAATACGGTCCTATGCAGTTTTCCTCCCTTTCGACTTTGCATCGTTCGCGATCCTTTCGGCGTCTGCTTACTAATGTTCTGCTTTTTCGTTTCTCTCGGGCTATTGCCCTTACTCCCCGTCTGCCAGCGCATCAAAGGCATCCAAAAGCGCCACGATCTTACTGCTCATCTGAGGCGTTACCAGCACTGCCAATTGCGTACCTTTCAAGTACACACAGGTGCAGTACATATACTTTGCGCAAAATTCTTCCGTCAGATACGGGTACTTCGTGATGGTATCTCCTCGTATCACGGGATCCGTCTGGCTCACCAGCGGATAATCCATGGTATCCACCGCGTTGTTGTTCTTGGTCACGGCAGGGGACCCCACCGCAAAGCTGTAACTGGCGGTTCCCTGTACGATCTGGACCATGGTCACATCCTGTTTTTCCCTCGCGCGCCGGAACCTGGTGTAAAGCCTGCACTTATCCACAGACTCTAAGGAAACATACTCTTTGGAAGGGTCTTCCAGGTACTGGGTGTAGATAAATCCGCTACCGGAATCCAGAAGCTGCTGCAAAAGATCCATGGCGTAATCATGAGCTCCCGCATCGTCTCTTGCCACGGCAAACTGCTCCAGTGCCGCAACAGCTGCCGCCAGATCAAGATCCGAAAGATCCGATCCGGGTGTGCCGTTTAAAGCACCCCGCACGGCATCTCCCAGGTCGTCTTTGGAAAGGCCAAGATTTCCGCCAAAAGCTTCCCCGTTCTCTCCTTTTCCGGTTCCATCTCCGTTATCACCGTTTCCTGTTCCGTTCCCGTCTCCCTCCGAGCCGTTTCCGTCACCGGTATCGCCGGTTCCGTTACTGTTATCTCCCGTGTTACCGCCGGTCCCGACAGCGCCCGGTCCGCCGGTTCCGCTCCCGTTTCCTCCGGTTCCATCCCCGCCTGCGCCGTCTCCGGTGCCGCCGGTGCCGTTTCCGCTTCCGTCATCCCCGTCTCCGAACAGATCCTTGTACGGGCTGCTGTCTGCTTCCGCGATGGCCGCCTTTGCATCATTGATCAGATCCACGGGAGCACTGTGTGCTTCCAGCGCCTTCAGGATCTCCGGCAGTCTGGGGGATCCCAGAGCTCCCAGGGCATCCAGCGCATCCGGCAGCCTGTCATAGTTTCCGTTTCCGATGTCCGCCAGGGCATCATCTGCCAGTTTGTCCGCCACGCCCTGCAGGGATTCCAGGTTGAATTCGTCCGCTTTGTCCGCAGGGGATGCATCTCCCGCATTGGCGGCATCCCGTTTTCTCTTGTCCGCCTGATCGATCTGTGCCTGGATCTCCAGGATCTTCTTGGCAAAATCCGCAGCCGATTTCAGGTTGTTCTGATCCAGTGCGCTTAAATACTCCAGTTCCAGTTCTGCCTTCTTCGTTCGCAGGTCATCGGTCTCATCCGTGATGCTCCCGCCTTCCTTCACCGTGTTTAATAAAGACCGGAGCCAAAGAAGATGCTCATCCAGTGCCTCATTTGCAAAGGTGCCGAAGGCATCTGTGGTGATGGCTGTTCTCTGGGCTTCTGCCCAGTTGATCCGCTCCTTGATAAAGTCAATGGCGGATACGGTATCAAGTCGCATGGCTCTTGCTTTGATCAGTTTCTGCAGTTCCGCGCCCACACCGTTCACATCGGCCTTCTGGTCCTGCAGGATCTCTTCCAGAGTGGAAGAAGTGGTATTGGGATCCGATGCCGCTTCCCGGTAAACATCATTTGATGCGGAATGAAGATAAAGCTGGTACTTGATGTCCGCCGTATCCAGAAGTGCATTTATGGTATTTAACTCTCTGGATTTATGGGCGATAACATTGTTCTCGATGTTACCGATGTCCACCAGTTCCCGCAGCTGGCTTCTTACTGCCGGTGCACCATTTTCCGCATTGTCCACTACGGAATTGATCAGGGCATATTTTGCCTGGGACAAAATGGTATTCCCGGGCTGAGGCACCATATTGTAGTACTTGATATAACTGCTCTCACAGGCCTGAATGGCATTTTCCACCGCTTCCGTGATGGAGGAGACCTGTGCATAATCTTCTTCGGTGTACTCAAGGAGCTGATAATTTCTTCCCACATCGGATTCACCGTAGGCTACCCACTCATACAGAAGGTTTAATACCGGTCCGATGATGTAATTGTGCTTTTCGTTATCCACCAGGTTGTAGTACGCCTGGGCTCTTCTGCCGGCATCCATCATCTCGCAGATCTCCAGTACCTGATCCGCCAGTTCCTTATCCTCCGCCCGGTCGGTGGAAGCTCCCATGCGCCCGGTGTTCACATCATAGTGCAGAATGGCGTAATAAATATCTCCCATACCGGCGAGGCGCTCATCATAGTACTCCGTAGTTTCATCCTGCAGGCTGGAAAAATGGGACCACACATCCTGGAAACTCCACAGGCGTCTTCTCAGTTCCCCAATACCGCCAAAACCATTGACCTCGTTCACCCAGGCTTTTTCATTGGTCCATGAGGGTTTTCCGCGGATCAGTTTGGAATCCTGCTCTCCTCCGCCGTAAGGCCAGTATCCCTTATAATCCGAGCTCCCTACTTCGTACTCAAAACGGAAATCGTTTTTCGCCCCGTGTTCCGCCAGGGTCTCAAGGCTCTCCAAAAAGCCTCGTCCGCTTTCCTCAAAACGCCATTTATGGGCTCCGGCGGTAAAGGAAATACCGATCCCGGATCTTGCCGTACTCTGCGTGGACCGGAATATCCACCTCCACAGCCAGGAAGTACGGTCGGCAATAAAGCAGTAATACCGTTCAATATCAGCAGTGGTCCAGTTGGTATAACGCCAGTCCGGAGCATAGAAAGCAATACCGGTACGGTTGGCCACATCCAGCACATAGCGGCAATCACTCTCCATGCTGTCCGTCCGTTCCAGTTTCCCGTCCGACTTGAAAAACTGGGTCAGGCGGTCATACAGGTAGTGCTTGGAGCCCGTATCGGAACTGCTGACAATGCCGGAATCGTACTGCACCTTCAGGGACTTCAGTTCCGGGATTGCCTCTAACTCATAGGGATCGTTGATCCGAAAGATGTCCACGATCTCACCGGTCTTGGGTGACCTGGGGATCCCGTTTTCATCCACCACCACGGTCACGTAGTAGTTCAAAAGGCTTGCTTCCTGAACATTGTCGGCGATAGGCAGGATGGACTCTAATCCCGATGCTCCGTAGATGTTTCTCCAGTTATTCCCTGCCAGCTCGGACTTATAGTACATGATCTGCTGGTCTTCACTGCTCATGGAATAAACCGCCAGCCGATAAAACGTAGAATTGACCGCCTGGGCATCCATGAGCCAGGTACCGATAAAGAGCGTCCCCGCGGGCACCGGGGTGGACCTTGTAAGGATGTAATCTCCAAAGGTCACGGAATTTGCCCGGTCAAGGACATTGGTCACATTCTGGTCTTCATAGGATCCGAAGCCGGAGGCTGCGGTAATGGCCGCATCCACCTGCCCAAGGAACAGGTCCATGTCGATGAAGGGCTCGGAATCCTCCGAATCTCCTGCCAGCATGTCAAAAATCTGGACGATATCATCATCCGTCAAAAAGGCTGCACCGGTACGAGCCTGTCTGGTGTAATCGATGATCAGCTGTCCAAGCGTATAGGAAGTGAGCATGTCATTTCCCAGATAGTCGGTACCGGGATAGTACGGGGATCCGGGGGAGTTTTCACTCTCCTCGCTCCAGGGGTTTTTAAATACCGTCCCCTCTGCAGGCTCCTGTCCTTCTTCCGGTTCCGGATACCGGTCAGCGATGGCATCACCCACAGCATGCAGAACGTTCTGCATGGGGACTTCACTCCAGTGCATTCCGGATGTCCGCTGACTCTTCACCGCATCTTCAACGATCTCCTGCGTGATATCATGGGCTCTTCCCGCATCGCTGAAATTGCTTTTCACAAGGGTCAGCAGGATGTTTTCCGACAAGGTCTCCGCCTGTACGGTAAACACTGCACCCATTCCCGGCAAAAACGCCTCGAAAAACCGCTCCGGGATCACCGATACGGAAAGAAGCGCCACCGCCGTGAAGATGGCGGTCACCCGGATCGTCAGGTTTTTATGCAGTTTTCCGGAGTGTCCTTTTTTCATGCTCACCGCTCCCGGCTTTTAATAGTACTCGTTGATGTCTTTCTGGATGATGTCGATCTGCGTCTTTAATTCCGCGATCCGGGCATCGATCTCTTTACGTCTTTCTTCGGAAAGATTCCATTCCGCCTCTTTTTCCGCCACTTTCTTTGCCGCTTCATCCACACGTTCCTGTGCGGGAGGCAGATCCAATTTGTACTGTTCTTCCGTCTGTTTCTTTTGTTCTTTTCTGGTACTGATCTCGTTCTTTAACTTGTCGTAATACTGTTCGGTCTTCTCCTGTGTGGTAAACCGCTCAAACTCGGTATTCAGGTTGTTTACCTTGATCTGCCAGTAGGAGATATCGTAGCGCATCTGACTGATCTTATTTTTGATCGTCGATCTGCTGCTCCAAAGGTACGTAAACCACCGGTCATCGTCCACATCCTGATAATCCTCATCGGACATACGCCGATTGTATTCGTCCTGGGCGGCCTTCAGCATGTTTTCTGCATTTTCGATCTCCTGATCGTACTGCAGTTTGGCGCTCTCTTCGCTGAGCAGATAGTTTTCGTACCATGCGATCTCTTCCGTCAACGTCTTCATGGTGTTTTGATACTTCTGCTCCAGTGCGGTGAGATAGGTGAAAGCTGCCGTGTATTCCGCAGTTTCCTCTTTCTTGAATTCACCAAGCACGGGAGTGATCACGGAAACCAGTCCCGCTCTTTCTTCCTGAAGTCGCGCCAGTTCTTCCTGCAGTGGCTTCATCTCCGCCTTTAATTTCTTGACCTTGACTTCTTTTCCGGGATCCTTTTTCTTTAAGTCAACCCGGAGGGTCTCCAGCTCTTTTTCATAAGCTTCCGACATCTTCCGAAGCTGCTCGGAGAGGTTTTGTTCCGTAACGGAATCGCTGCCTGAATACTTCTCTGCTTTTTCCCTTGCTCTCTCCAGTTCCTGCCGCATGGTTTCCTGGCGGGCCTGCATGTACTCATATTCCCGGAACCCCTGTGCCTGCTTGACGACCGCACGCATGGATTCTGCATCCACGGGAAGTCCGTTGGCCTCTAAATAAGCTTTGGCCCACTGTCCTGCTTCGCTCCCCCAGAGCATGGCATCCGACAGTTTTTCCTCGGCGTTTGCATAAACAAGATCCCCGTACTCCCGGAGCACGTACTCTAAGTCCGCTTCCGTGATCTCGCTTTCATCGGAATCCACGACCACCAGCTTTGCTTTCGCCACATCCACTTCCTTCTGGAGCGACTGCATCTCCTCTAAAAGCTTTGCGGCTGCTTCTTCATCCCCCCGCTCTAACGCCAGTTTCCGCTCTCTGAGTTTCTGGGCGATCTCCCGCTCTTTGTTGATGATGGTGTTTTCCAGCTGCTGCTTGCTCTCTTCTGCCCGGATCTGACGGACAAGTTCGATGGCAGCATCCTTCAGGATCTGACTTCTCGCCGCGGTCTCTTCATCCGTTACTTCTTCTTCGCCTTCTTCTAAGTCCTTATCTTTCTTCGTGGCGGCTTCCATTTCCCTCACCCGTTTGTCGATCTCATCCGCGTCATTGATGAGGGCCTCCCGGATCTCTTCTGCCGTCACTTCATCCGCCACGGCGGTCAGACGCTCTTCCAGCTCCGCAATACGGTTCCGGTAATACTCTTCCGTGGCGGTATCCGCTCCGCCTGTGTTGATGCTCACCGCAGCATTTAACAGATCTTTTAACCGCGAGATCTCTTGTGTGATCTCTGCCGCTTTCCGCTCGGCAATGAGCTGTCTTGCCGCCATATCCTGCATATCCGCCAGAGTGATCTCGGTATCGGCATACAGTTTCTTGGTGTCGGCATCCATGTAAGCGCCGCCGATGTAATTCCCGTCTTCGGAGAACATCCTCACCGTCAGTTTTCCCAGATCGTTCTTGATAAAGGACATGTAGGTGAAGGCTGTTTCCGCATCGATGAGATCGTTGGAGAACAGATACAGATTCCGCTCCGCGGAGAGGTTGTAATACTGCACCCGCGTACCAAGACTGAAGGCCTGTTCCACCTGCTTGTCATCAAAGGTGAAACGGATTTTGATCATCTCCGTATTGGTATCATCCTCCACGGTATAAGTACCGATGGGTTTTAAATTGTCATCTTGATCCGGCAGGATATAACCGGTGGTAATGTTCAGGGGACCGAAGTTCACATTGGGGTCGATGGTACAGTCGTCCACAAAGGTCTCTCCGTTATACAGACGAACGAACACGGAATCCACATCCTGCACCGTGATCTTCAGATGCCGGATGCTTTCTCCCACCGCCACTCTCTGACCGATCTGTCTGCCGTCGGACCAGAGTTCAAAGTGGGTGATCGCCACATCAAAATTCTCCGGAATGTCGAGGTACAGCATGAATTCCTGGGAATCCACGATGGGACGGATGCTGTAAACGGCTCCTTTTTCCACCACCGCATTCATCTGCGCCAGATCGTCGTCGATGCCCCCGTTATCTTTGGAATTGGCCAGTCCCGCATATCCGGTCTGGGTGGACAGTTCTTCCTCCGTAAAATAGGCGGATGCACCGCCGCAGGTGGTACGGTCGTACTCATACAACGTGTTGGTGTACAGGACCAGCGCATCTTTTAAAGCGGATCTGGCGTTTTCGTACTCTTCCAGTTCCGTATCGTATTCTTCCAGGGATAACTGCCCCAGGGCATTTAATGCCTCATCGTAGATCAGTTTTTCCTGCAGCACATGAAGGTTTTTCTGCGCCGTGATATAGGCTTTTCTGGTCTCGATATAATTGTCATAGCCGTCGGAGATCGCGGTATTCAATTCCTTGACGGTGTTGCTGTACTCTTTTAATGCACTCTCATAATCCAGTGCCGCCTGATAGAGAACGTACGGGTCATCTTCCACGTAACGGATACCATCGATATCCCCTTTCCACCATTCTTTCGGGAGGGAGAAGAACAGGATCCGCTTCTTGCCCGTCCAGGGATCATCGATCTTTTTTAAGAATGCATCATAGTCCTTTTTGAAGGACCGTTTGCTGATGGAAGATCCGTCCAGGGCCTGCTGCACGTACGTGCTGATCATGCCGATATTGGCACCGTACTGGGACCGCATCAGTTCAAAATTGGTCATAAGTGCCAGGCGCGCCAGTTCCTCTGCCTGCTTCGCCTCATACACGGTCTGATCCCGCTCTTTTGCGTAATTCTGCAGATACTCGATGTTGTCACGATCGATATTGGTGGAAGTAAAAGCCTCCTCGAAGTTGTAACCGGTAGTCACGGAAAAACCCAGTTTATCCGACAGTTTTTCCTTGGCCCGCTGCAGGGTTGTTTCTTCGGACGCCAGCTTGTCATTCAGGCCGTCCAGCTTATCCTGCTGCTGGTCGATCATATCCTGGGAGACAGTGCCTTCCGCCAGTCTTGCCTTATTCTTTAAAATAGTTGTCTCCAGGCTCCGGATCCGCTGTTTTAAAAACGTGACTTCCGACTGGGAAGAGACGATGTCCATGTAGATGGAACACACATCCTGATACTCTTTTAACTTCTGATCGGTGATCTTGTGATTTAAGGTGTCGATATCATACTGCAGCTGAGTGGGCTTATACCGGAATTCAAAAGCTTCCGCCTCATCCGGCTCCGTGGGAAAATTAAAGTCCAGAAGCGGTGACCATCGGAAGGTACTCATATTCCGCTCTTTTTCCCGGATGGCCCGAATCGCGGATTCCTTGGCTGCCTGCTTGGACTGGATCTGGATCTCCAGGGCTTCGATCTTTTCACTCCGGGCAACAGCAACGGATTTGGCGGTGGAGAGCCGCATGATCCGCGCGGCATACACTTTGGGACCGGGCGTCAGCACGGAAAGAGCCGGAACAAGCATACAAACAGAGAGAAAGGCTGCCAGAATGCGCCTTGCTCTCTCCATCTGTTTTGCAGTTTTCCTGCTCACTGTCTGTTTCATTCCCAGCCCTTTAACACATTTTCAGGTCTTTTATTCAATATCCGCCAGGTTCTCGGATTTCACGTAATAGTAATAAAACGTATCCAGCCCCTGGTCGGTGACGAAGGTATAGATCAGTCCGTCCTTGTGGTAACTGTGAAGATACACTTCATATTCCGTATCGTAATCCGACACTTCGATGTACTCCGTGTACACAGCGGTCTGATCGATCCGGGCCTCTCCCTTCAGGATCCGGTTGTCCGTCTTTTCGCTGAGCTTATTGACGCACAGTACTTCCGGAAGGGTGGCATAGGAAACGCCCACGTAGATCGGTGCCCCCAGATACCGTTCGATGGAAGAAAAGTTTGCCACCGGGCCTTCCGGGGTATTAAACGTGTTTTTCAAAACATAAACGGACTCCACGGAAGCTTCCGTATCGATGGAAGCTTCATCTAAGTACTCCAGGGTCATGGCGGAAATATCCGGCATGAAACGGGTCCGCTCTCCCGCAGCCTGATAGATACTCCGCTCTCCGTGATAAGCTCCCGCCACTTCCGAAGCTTTCTTTCCGATGAGGTCGCTGTATTTGATGTCATCTAAGGTAAACTGCCCCTGGAAGATGGCGTTATGACCCATGTCGTAAAGGGTTCCTTCCCCTTCCTTCATGTTCAGGGCAAAAGATCCTTCATACTCCAAAGATCCGTTTTCGCGATAGAGTTTTCCCGTACCGCTGTGGAGGTTTTCGTGGAACTGTCCCTGATACATCAAGGTTCCGTCGGCATAGTACTGATTGCCGGCATTTTCATACATGCTGTGGAGGAAGTTTCCCTGATACACCACGTAACCATCCGGATTCATCAATGTTCCCTGCCCGTTGCAGGCACCGTCGGACACCTCGCCCTCAAAAGCAAGATATCCGCTCTTTCCCTTGATGCGAACGTTTCCTCTGGCAAACTTTAAAAGGACATTATTGTAGTTGTAGGTTTTGATCCCGTCATTTTTACTGCCGGGAAACAGTCCGCTCCAGGAAGAGATCACATACCCGATGGACAGCACGCCGATGATGATCACCAGCGCGAAAGCCAGTTTTTTACTGACCATCCAGTTCCCGATGGTGTAGTAATCATCCTTGTGCCGGGGTCTGACATTCAGTGTCTTGGTAAAGAATGTCTTGATCAGCTCCGTTAGACGCGTCAGCAGAAAGCTGGGAGATAAAAACAGCTTTGCCCGCGTAAGAAGCGGTGTGATCTTGGCCTTTATGGACTGTAGTAATATTCGCAGAAGGTTCACTTACTTTTGCCTCCGTCGTTTCGGTGACAGCCTAACGCTCTTTATGAAGTGCACCCGTAAATCCTTCGGGTGCGGCCACATCCAGATAATGCTCGCACTCAAACAGGTACCACTTGGCTAAAAGGTCATCCGGGGATTCCCGCAGGATCTCCGTAAACTGGTTTCTGGCGAAGTAAAAATCCTGTTCGTAAAACAGATCCAGTGCCTCAGAGAATTTCTTCTTCATAACGGATCTGCGTTTTCTCGTACCGGGGATCTGGGCATCCAGCACTTCGTAGAGTTCCAGTCTGTTCTCCGGATCATTTTCATCCGGTAAGAGGAACCCGATATATCTGGTCTCTCCCACATGATGAAGTCTTTCCATGACCTGTTTCGTGATCACCTGTCCAAGGGCCATGGATGCAAACCATTCCGCGTAGGATGCCAGGAACTCCCCTTCTTTGGAAGACAGATACACTTCCGCCTCCTCCGGGGTTCCCACCACACCGTACAGATAGGTGGTGAACTGCTGTACCACACAGGCCCCCTGGAAGGATCCCATCTTGTCCTCTTTGAACCTAAGGATCAGATCCGTACCGAAGGATGCCGCCTCCCCGTTGTCCTCCAGGAATAACAGACGAAGCACCGAAAGGTTCACATCCTGGGAGATCAGGATGCCGTCATATTCTTCCCGGAGTTCTTCCACGGTCTGTAAAAGAGCCGAGATCCGGTTCATGCTGCCGGGCTGTTCCGGACGGACTCCCGGAAGCGCCACATAGGTCAGAGTTCCTTTCAGCGCCGCATGATCTCCGACTCCTACTTCGGTGATGGATGCTTTTCCAAGGATCCGTTCGATCCGCTTGGGTGCAAACCGGTAATATGCTTCATAGGTCAGGAATTTCACCCGGTTTGTGGAAAGGATGTTTTTCTGGATCTCGAACACCGTATTCCAGAGATAGTTCATATCCCGTCCCAGCACCCTGGGTTTCTTGATGATCTCATCTCCTCTGGCCAGTCTGGACAGCCCGGTTTTCAGTTTCCGGATATCCGAGGACTGCCATAAGAGCAGGCCGATGCCGATCAGGGATGCCAGCAGGAACAAAAGAAACAGCACCTGCAGATAGGCTCCGAAATTTTCCGTGGTGTCTTCAAACAGGCTTTGATCCGCTGTCACGGACAGAGCCGTCAGATCCGGATATCCGCTCCGGAGAAGATTCGTTTTAAACAGGGATAAGTTTTCTCCCTGATGGGTGATCTGCAATCTGGAAGCCCCTGCTTCCTGAATTCCGGGGCTGATGAAATCAAGGACAGCATCCCCGTATACCTGGGTAATACTCCCTCTGTTTTTACCCCCTGCGGACAGGATCACGTTTCCCGTATACACATCCACCACGTAAAGATCCAGAGTGGGATTGGAAAATGCCGTATCTTCCTGAAGTCTTCTGCGGATCCTCGCTGTCAGGGTCTCGTAATCGGCAGTATTGTAAAAGCCCGGATCCGTAAGATCCACGTTTCCGTACCCATCGAACACGTTCTGAACCCCTGCGGTCTCATATCGCAGGTACTCTCTTGCCGCTACGCTTCTGCTCAGCATGAGGAACACACCGAAGAACCCGGCAAGCGCCGCGATCACCAGTACTTCGTAAATACAGATGGCGTACACCACCCGGAGCCGCTCCCGCATGAGGATCGCAAGGAGGATGATCAGCATCAGTCCGGCAAGCGCCGTGATCACGGTCACCGCCGGATCAAAGCCGGAAACGGTCACCTTCTGGGACACGGAAAGCTTTTTGGCTTCAAAAAGTCTCTTTGCCGTATCGTCGTTCACAAAATATCCCGGTTCGGAATTGTCATACCGCAGTTGCAACGTACCGTCTTCATAAGATGCCTGCACCAGATATCTGGGTCTGACTGCTTCCTGGATCATGTATTCCGCCACCTGGGTCGCACCGCTTTCCCATTTGGCCTTATCCTGGTCGGCCGAGCTTCCGCCGGTGATCTGCACCAGTGAAGATAAGCCGACGGTGTACACATAGGCCTGCTGCCCGCCTGAAGAAAGTGCCGTCAGGTAGACCCGGTCTTCTTCCACATCCATCCCCTGAAGTTCCAGTTCCATAGGCAATCTAAAGAGAGGCGTCAGTGCAGTGATCTGCATGCTCTCGTTCTGTCTTGCCACAGCATACTGCCATACCAGCCGTCCGGCATCATTGATCCGGCGCTCATACAGGGTATACAGATCTTCATCCCTGGTATCCACATCCACGATACGGAATCCATCCAGGAAGGTTCCTTTGGTGGAAAATATGGATTCTGTCGCAGTCCCGCCGCTTGCCGGCAGCATATACAAAAGTCCCTGCCCGTGGGCGTTATCGGTAACATAAACGTGATCGGAAAAGGCGGCAAATGCGTTCTCATCCGTAAACCCGTCGTTCTTTAACCCCCGCTCAACCAGAAACAGACTGCAGGCGATCACCGCCGCCAGCCACAGAACTATGAAAATGACAATCGTTTTAAGGTTTTTTTTCATCCCTTGTTCTCTTCCCCAAAAAAATTATTGAAGCAACGACTCCAGTCCGATCTTTTCAAAACTTCGGATAAACAGCCGCAGCCACGGCACATCGCCAAAGATCAGGTTCGTGATAAAGGTGATGATCACAAACAGGAACAAAATGGCACTGATCCATAAGAGCACCCGGAAGATATCGTCCTTGTTCCTGGAAAACCAGGCCCTGATCCGTCCAAAGATCCCACGCTTTCTGTCCGGCTCCGCTGCAATGGTGGTGTCCTTATAAAGGTCACGGAAGGTCTGGTAACTCTTCTTCTCCGTCCGTTTGGACAAAAGCAGGTAACTGTTGGGCTTACGTCTTCCGGAGGGCTTCAGGAGCTGCAGGAGGATCTTGGCGCACTCGGTGGCGCAGTCCCCTTCCGTCTTTGTGTCATCCAGGTCCGAAAGATCGATCTTGTAGCTTAAGGACACGGACCGATTTCGGGCCAGCTGGATCTCCCCCTGCTTCAACACCAGATACAGAAGCGGCCAGGGCAGATCCGAGGTCATGCAGGCAATGATGAGATTGATACAGATCTCTTCCTTTTCCCGCAGGGAGCGGCTTTCTCCCATGTAGAAGTCAAAGAGCCGCCGCTCCGGGATATAGGGATAGACCACGAAGAACCTGCCCTCTTCGGAAAACATGCTGATCACGGAGTTTTCTCCGTCCCGCTTGTCCCGGTTGTACAGTTCCACGAATCGATGCATCACCTCATGATCGTTGATGGCAAGGAGGGTAAAACGCCCTCTTGCGCTGTCATGAAGATCCTCGCACACATAGGTTTCCCCGGCAGTTCCGATCTTGACGGTCTGTATGATCTTGTAACGGGATTGCCCTTTGAAATCGCTCATAGTTCCTCCGCCGCTTGGGCGTACCAGACTTTATTTGATCATGCCGCGAAGCATTGTCTTTTCATCCACTTCTTTCTCATCCGCAGGATCGCCGGAGCCCTTCTTCTCCACAATGGCATAGGCGTAGGTGCAGACGACCGGCATATCCGTACAGTAGATCCGGATCTCGTAAACGCCGGGTTTTGCGGGTGCGGTATAGATACCGTCTGCGGTGATCTCGCCGGATCCGGTCTCGGTCAGTTCGTAGGTCACGCTGACTTTGTCCATATTGTTGTAGCGGACACCGAAGTAATGGTTCTCCTTTGTCCCCATCCTCACGGTAGGCGTCTCGGGAGAAATGCTCTTGCCCGTAAAGTCTTCCTTCAGGCCAAGATCGTTCCCTGCCGGGAACTTGATGGCAACCCACCTAAAGGTCAGGACAAGATAATCTACGTTTTTCAGGAGTCTTGCCCCCACCACGAAACTGCCCTTATCGTTCAAGACCCGCACCGCCGTTTCCGCATCCACCACGGTCCGCTGGTCATTTGCGAAAATATCCGGATTACCGTAAATGGTGCTCTTGGTGTTGGTACCAACGGTCTCGTCTTCTCTTAAGTACTCGTACCCCACTTCCACATACACGTTTCCTTTGCCAAGACCATGCATGATCTCGCCGGAATACCGGACATCTCCCTTTCTCGCATTTTCTCCAAGAGGGATCTCCAGGGTACCGGTGGCAACTTCCATGCCGCTTCCGTAATAATCCCGCTCTTCAGCAGAGGTACTCTTACCCACAGATCCGTTCTCTCTGCCTGCGGAGAATTCCGCCTCTTTCAGGAAATAATCCATGTAATCGCCCCGGCGCATATCCTGGGACGGTGCGGACACGTACTTTTTGACTCCGCTCTCGATCACATCCTCGATGATGTAGGCGCTGTCCGTGCGTACCAGTTTCAGTTTTGCCAGAGGGATATAATCTTCCTGGCTGCCGATATTCTTCATCTCCAGGTTCATCCGGCCGATCTCGCGGCTCACCAGCGTCCTGGGGGCCATATCCGACAACAGCACCTTGATGGTGAAGTTTGCGGGAACGGGGATGGCCCTGTCATTTTCATAGCCTGCGGCAGATCCCGTTAAGAGGATGATATTGGTTTCCGCTGCTGCAGTAGCCAGGGTCTTTAACCAGTAGTCAAAACAGATGCTCTCTCCCTGCTGCAGATCGATGTCCAGAAGATCCACATCAATCTCATTGTTCCCGTTTTCGGTGAGGAATGCGGGGGTCTGCAAAACGCCACGGTAAGTGAGGCGTACAGGCACATCCGTCAATTTGGTCACGGTCAGTCTTGCCTTTACCAGGCGCCCCCGGCTGACGGTGGCGGGCATGGTGTACTCGATCCGGTAGTGATCGCTGACCATAAGATCTCCTCTGGTCAGAAACTCCGTATCCATCTCAAAGCTTTCCATGATATCCTCACTGTCCATCAGGAACAGCTCGTAATCCTCTTTCACCCGGTTATACTGGAACTCTTTTTCCGGATCAGCGGATTCAATGGCGTACACTTTATGCACGGGTTCTTCATGGTACCGCAGGCACAGCATGGCAGAATTGCTGCGAAGGCTTTCAAAGCCGGAAAGAGCGGAGAGTTTCTTCACATCGGATGATTCCACCACCACTTCTCTTCCCAAGCCGTCAATGGCCACGCCGCTTTCCACCAGGATGGACAGATCATCCAGGCTGAACACGCCAAGACCGCAGACCACGCCGGATCCGTACATCAGGCCGTTCAAGAACCTGCGTTTGTTGTTGAAATAGTCCTGTTCCGCCTGATAATCCGCGCTGGAAAGTCTCTTCTTCGGGTAATACCGGTTTCTCTCAAAAGGGTAAATCTGTGTGTTGTTCATATTCTCTCCCGTCCTTTTTTACTGCGTGACCGTCAGTCTTTTTGTGCTTCCGTGTCTGTGTTTACGTATTCGGGGATATCACCCTTCAGGCTTGCCGCGGCAGCCACCGAGCCATCCCAGCTGTAATGCTTTAACGCCTCCGGATATTCCGATGCGGAAACTTCCGAAAGTACAGAGTATTTGTTGGAAATGTATCCGAACTTCCCGTCATATTCGATCAGGGTTCTCCACTGCCCCCGTCCGATAACGTACCCGCTCATCCCGGGCTTTAAGTACCCGATCTGGCCGTTGTGTCCATCCACATCCGGATGGATCGCCAGGTCCTCGAAGGGGATCTTAGTCACGGTGTAGCGGTAGAATTTTCCGGGCTGCATGTCCGTGGATAGTGCTGCGGTCTCTGCAGCATCCGCTTCCGCTCCGGCCGTATCCTCAGCCTTCTCTTCTTCCAAATTCTCCGCCGGTTCCGAGTTCTCCGTCACCGTATCATCCTGCCTCTCATCCGTCACCTCCGGAGTTTCGCCCCCGCCGGTATCCGCAAGGGCCGGATCTGCGCCCTTTCCATCATCCACAGGCTCCGGCTGCGTGCTTTCCGGTACGGTCTCGGTAACTGTCGGTGCGGGTTCCGAACTTTCCGGTAACGCAGTCACTTCCGATACGGGTTCCGTATTCTCCGGCTGTGAGACACTCTCCTGCCCGGTTGTGGTCATGGCAACCTGCTCCGGGGGCGAGATGGAGACCATTTCGCTTTCCGTTTCCTGCTCCCCTGCGGCCGGTGCCGACCTGTCAAAATACCCCAGGTCGTTTGCGTAAACGCAGATGGTCACGCACCCCAGCACCAGATATATCACTAAAAAACCTATGATCCATTTTTTCCCATTCATAGATAGAATCCTCCACGGTCATCTTAAAACATCGACCGCAACAACAGCGCAACATATTATTTCCCTTGTTTTGAGGGGCATCTGACGATATGATAAAGGGGAAGGCAAAAACGATAATTTCACACGTAAGTTTGAAAGAAAGGAGTTACAAATGGGTAAGTTAGAAAACAAAGTCGCAATCGTTACCGGAGCAACTTCCGGAATGGGCCGGGCAACCGCTGTTCTCTTTGCCAGAGAAGGGGCAAAGGTCATGGTGTGCGGTCGTAACAAAGAACGTGCAGAAGAAGTGGTCTCCCAGATCAAAGGGGAAGGCTTCCAGGCGGATTACGTTCTCGTGGATGCCGCAAAGCCGGAAGACTGCAAACAGATCGTGGATAAGACCCTGGAAGTGTTCGGAGAGCCCGATGTGCTGGTAAACAATGCCGGTATGCTGAGCATGTCCTCGTTGATGGATGTGTCCCTGGAAGAATGGGATAAGGTGTTCAACGTGAACATCGTATCCGCATTGAAACTGACCCAGCTGTGCGCTCCCTACATGAAGAAAAAAGGAAAAGGCGTGATCGTGAACATCGCTTCCGTTGCATCCTTTGCGGCGCACCACGGTTTTGCTGCCTACATTTCCTCCAAGCACGGCTTTGCCGGACTGTCCAAGTCCATGGCCTGGGAACTGGGTCCTGAGATCCGCGTAAACGCTATCGCACCCGGTCTGATCCATACTGCCATGGTGGATTCCATCGGCGGTCTTGCAGCCTGCCAGCCCATGATCGATAACTGTCCCGTAAAACGGGCCGGTGTTCCGGAAGATATCGCCAACGTGGCACTGTTCCTTGCTACGGATGATTCTTCCTTTATCGACGGTCAGGTGATCAAGGTGGACGGCGGTTTCGAGTGCTGATCCCGGAACAAGTATTGTTGGTACTCAAAAGGGATGTCGTCATTGACGGCATCCCTTTTTTCGGTAAGGTTCAAATCTGATCTTCCAGTTCCCCGATCCGCATTTCCGACCAGGAATACTGTTTCATATATTCTCCATGATAGGCATTGACCGCATCCGCATCTCCCTCCAGAAACCGGAAGTAATCACAGGGGATCTTGTCGGTCCGCACGGCCACGGCGTTATACTCTTTAATAATGATATCGGAAAGTCCCGATTCTTCGAAGGTCTTCCGAATATCGGAGATGAACATCCGAAGCTGGGAGTTTCGGGAAAGGGAATTCTCCCCATCTTCCCAGAGCACGGAGATCAGTTCTCCCATGCTCACCATGGCCCCTTTGTTGTCAACAAGATAGGCCAGTAACTCCTTACTCTTGGAGCGTTTGAATACCAGCGGTTCTCCGTGGACAAAAACTTCAAAGTTCCCAAAGCACCGGACGAACAGATCATCTTCTCCGGTGGTCAGGGGATGCCGGAGATTTGCCAGCACCTTTTCCACGTCTTCCGTTCCCGCAGGCTTCATCAGATACCCGCTGGCAAAAAGCTGGTGGGCATCAAAGGCATACTCCATATGTCCCGTAACAAACACGATGTTCAGGTCAGGCTGGATTTCTTTTAATACCTTGGCAAGAAGCAGTCCGTTCATGTCCGGCATTTCGATATCCAGAAATGCCACGTCAAGCGGATGGTCCTTGGCAAAGGCGACAGCTTCATGAGATGAGATCAGTCCGGCATGACTTCCTTCCGGATCGATCTCCTTCATGGTCTGCAGCATGGCATTGACTGCCAGCTGTCTGTCATCCACGATCATGGTCTTCATATAAAATTCCCCCGGGTGCGTGGTCACAGGTGCCTAGTACTCTCCCACATAGGAGAACGTATACGTCCCGGTCTCCGGCGTCTGGTCATCTTCCCAGATGAGGATATCTTCTTTCCGGCTCACCTTTCCGGTGCCGCCGGTATAGATCACTTCCTCGTTTGCTTCCCAGTCCGCATTGTAGGTTACCACCGTGTGACTGCATTCACTGTACTTTAGTGTATCACCTTTTGCGGATCCTGTGAAACTCCAGGCCTCCACTTTATTCTCATTGCCGATGGTGCACACCTCTCCGTGTACCACCCCTGAGTCTTCCTTCCAGATGTCCAGGATCACGGTTCCGCTTTCATCCTGCCACTCTCCAAGGAATTTTTCCGCCGCCTTTGAAGTATTCGCCGCATTGGGGATCCCGCAGCCGGAAAGCCCTGATCCTGCAAACAGGACCAGGAAAAGAATTGTTGCCGCTACTGTAATATTCTTTTTCATCCCTTTTTCTTCTTCGATCTTTTCTTGGGTTTCTCATAGATCACTGCATTGTTCAGATCTTCGGGTTCCGCTTGATTCTCCTCATTGCTCAGGAGTTCTTCATTCTCCAGAAGTTCCTCACTGTTCTGTTTCTCTTCGATTTCAAGATCTTCTTCGTTTATATCCGTCATCAGCGCGGTGTCCATTTTCGCCCGAGCCATGGTGGCGAAATCTTGGCTGTGTTCAAA
>JAEEGL013687423.1_pt1 | contig 27270 bp, 17 predicted proteins | sample 9134231 | NCBI WGS metagenome assembly JAEEGL01 (sample SAMN16246548, study PRJNA631951) | gut metagenome | biome: gut microbiome; feature: rumen; material: fiber-attached | host: Bos | place: Iran: Karaj | collected 2018-10
AGCCCTCGACGACTTTAACCGCGAACTCAACTACGACATCTTCTACAACCGCATCACACAACTCTACCGCGACGTCCTCGGCTTCAAGCAACCCCAAGAATAACTACGAGGGTGTCATAATTCACAGATTTGTAGGGACGCGCCATGGCGCGTCGTAGAGTCAAGGTCGTAAATACCAGAGGGTTAACACAACGTGCCTGGCACTGTCTCTGCGTGTCAATGTGTATTGCGAGACAGAGTCTCGTAAAATGTGTATTGCGAGACAGAGTCTCGTAAGCCTCGCAGCCATGCCGCTGCCCTATATTTCCCTCACTCCACAGGATGGCGCTCGAAAGCCTCAATCTCGTCGCGCCAGCGCGCAGGGATGGGCGCAGGCACCAGCGAGTCGTCGGCAAGGTACACCATCACGCTCGAGCAGGTGCACTTAATCTGCCCGGTGTCGCTATTGATGAGTTGCTGAAACATGGTGAAACTCTTCGTGCCGATATGGGTGATTTGCGTGAGCACCTGCAGTGGCTCGCCCCACACCGTCTGGTTCAGGAAGTCGCATTCCAGGTGGGCTATCATTGCCGGCGGATGACTCAGACTCATGGGCTCATGGTGCATCTGGTTGAAGTAGTCGACACGCCCCAGGTCGAACAGGCCCAGATATTTGGCGTTGTGCATGTGGCCGAGCGCGTCGATGTCGTCGAAGCGCATCTGCACCGTCGTGCGGCAATAAAAAGGTTGTGTGGCTATATAGCCGTGCTTGGGTTGCTCAATCATATTTTGATAAATCCTTAGTTGAAAACTATTTCCTTGATAACGTCGCGCCCCAGCGCCTGGTTGATGCGGGCAATCAGCGTCGAGCGATGCATCATCAACTCATTGCGCAGCACAGCGCTGGCGATGGTCACCGTCATCACGCCATCACGCACGGTGCGGCGCACTGTATAGCGATTGATGCCGGGGCCCACAATCTCGGGCCACAGCGCAAGCGCTTGCTGCTGATCGAGTTCGCCATCGAGCCGCTCCTGCTTGAGGAAGTCGTCAATCACCTCGCCCAGACGTTTTGGATAAGTGCGTTTCATAAGAGTGATGTCAGTGTGCCGGCACACAGGTGCCGTTTTCAACGATAAACATTGTGTGCTCGCCGGCCTGCCGCGCCATAATCTCGTCGAGGTGGGTGCGGTTGGTGTCGGTGATGAAGATTTGCCCGAATCGCTCACTCGACACCACGTCGACGATGTGCTCAACACGACGTGCGTCGAGTTTGTCGAAGATGTCATCAAGCAGCAGTATCGGCGTGGTGGGCACATGGTGCCGCAAGAAGTCGTATTGCGCCAGCCTGAGAGCAATGGTGTAAGTCTTGCACTGGCCCTGCGAACCCGTGTTGCGCATCGGGTGAGTGCCCAGCGTGAGTTCGATATCGTCGCGATGCGGGCCACGGCTGGTGTAGCCGAGCACCAGGTCGCGCTCACGCGTGGCGGCAAGCGCCTGCTCCATCGTGGCATCATTCAGATGACTCACATAGTTCAGCGCCACCGGCTCGGCATCGCCCGCCACGGCAGCGTAGTATTCCATGAATATCGGCGTGAAGTCGCGCGTCCACTTCTCGCGTGCGCTGTGTATCGTCGCCGCCGACTCGCACATCGCGTGCTCCACCGTCTCGTAGAGCAGCGCGTCGCGCATCTCGTTGCGCAGCATGCTGTTGCGCTGCTCGTGAGCCTTGGCATAGCGTATCAGCGCCTCCATATATTGCGGGTTGCCCTGAGCAATGATCTGGTCCATAAAGCGGCGACGCTCCTCGCCATTGCCGCGAATCAGGTCCCAGTCGAGCGGCGACACCATCACCAGCGGCAGCAGCCCAATGTGCTGGCTCAACCGCTGATACTCCTTGCCTCCACGGCTCACCGACTTACGCTTGCCGGCCTGCAAAGCCACGCGGATGTCCTCCGTAGCCTCACGCCTGCTGTAAGTGCCGTGCAGCATCATGAACGACTCACCATGGCGAATCACCTCGGCATCACGCTGACGCACAAAACTCTTACAGAAACTCAAGAAGTAGATGGCGTCGAGCACGTTGGTCTTGCCCATGCCGTTGTTGCCAATCAGGCAGTTCACGCCGTCGCTAAAAGTGAGCGACTGCTCGGCAATGTTCTTATAATTAGTAATATCAATGTGTTTCAGTCGCATCTTCCTAATTTTATTGCAAAATTAGTGCAAGTTGAGAGCAATACAAAATGAAACACGAAGTTTTTCATTTTGTATTGCCGAAACGAAGCCTAATTTCGCCGCTTTAGCGGCAACATTAGTGCAAGGTGAGCGAAAAACCAAACTTGTTTGAGTTTTTCCGAGCCGCAGCCTAATTTCGCGGTTTTGACGCAACATTAGTGCAAGTTGAGAGCAGTACAAAATGAAACACAAAGTTTTGCATTTTGTATTGCCGAAACGTAGCCTAATTTCGACGCTCCAGCGACTTCTCCACGAATCCCCTCACCCCCCAAAATGAATAAAATAGAACCGTCCCTTTTTGTTCATTTTTGGCTTTTTTGGGGGAGGGGAGAGAGGTGCGAGGGGTATGGTAGGGCAAAATGCAAATCATCGAGCATTCGAATAATCGAACATTCGATGCGAAGCCTTTTGGCTGTGAAGTGGCGCAACGGCGTGCGGTAAGGCCTTGGGCTTCAACCTAATGCCTGCGAATTGTGTGTTGGTTATAGTCCCCAGTGGAGTTTGTGGCGGAGGGTGGCGGCGAAATTTTGGCCGGGCAGTTGGACGACGTGTGCGCTGAATGGCGCTTTTCGCACTGTCATGGTGGCTCCGATGGGCAGGGTGTAGGCCTCGCCGTCGAGACTGACGTGGAAATGTGTGGCTCGCGAGCGTGTGGCGATGGTCACGGCAGCGGTGTCGGGGACCACCATGGGTCGCATGGTGAGCGAGTGTGGCGACAGTGGCGAGATGGCCAGGCAAGGCGTCGACGGTGCGAGGATAGGCCCTCCGGCGCTCAGGTTGTAGGCCGTGCTGCCCGTGGGGGTGCAGATCACCAGTCCATCGGCCTTGTAGGTGGTGAGCGGCTGGCTGTCGAGGCTGGTTTCCATCTCGAGCATTGCCGTGCTGTCTTTTCGCAGGATTGCCACATCGTTGAGGGCGTAAGGGTGGTCGATATCGACCACGTCGCAGTCGACCTGCAGCATGGTTCGCCGGTCGATAAGCACCTTGTCGTGCAGGAGCAGTTCGACGGCCTCGACGGCTTGCGCGATGTTGCAAGCGGTGAGGTAACCCAGGTGGCCGGTGTTGACACCCATGATGGGCAGTTCGCGCTTGCCCACCCACATGACGGTTGTGAGGAAGGTACCGTCGCCGCCCAGACTCAGTGCGGCATCGGCGTCGACACCCTGTCGCGCGTCGAGGGCAGGCAGGGCTTTTCGGCCCGGCACCGACTGCCGGATGTATTGCTCAAAGTCCTGTTCCACCACCATCGGGATGTGGCGTGCCTCGAGAGCGTCGAGGAGGCCTACGATTTCGGGTAGATGCTCGTGTTGGCCGCCATTGCCAAAGATTGCGAGTTTTTTCATCTTAAAAAACCTTATTTTTCCTGCAAAAAAGGGCCTTCTGACCACTTTTTAAGGGTATTCATTTTTATATCTCAATAATTCCACCTATTTTTGCACAATGCAAAACAAGGCTTTCTCGCCTGTACGCCACGCATGGCGAGAACTATTGTGATGCAAATTTACAATAAAAAACGTAATTGTGCGTAATTGTAATAAACAAAAATACCAATGATGACACGACTTAGCGTTAACGTTAACAAAATAGCAACTTTGCGCAACGCCCGTGGCGGCAACGTGCCTTGCGTAGAAACCGTGGCAGTGGACTGCCAGCGTTGGGGTGCCGACGGCATCACAGTGCATCCGCGTCCCGACGAGCGCCACATCCGCCGCACCGACGTGTATGCCCTTCGCCCGCTGGTGACCACCGAATTTAATATCGAGGGTTATCCGAGCGACGACTTTATGGCTCTCGTTCTCGACGTGAAACCCGAGCAGGTGACTCTGGTGCCCGATGCGCCTGGCGTGCTCACGTCGAATGCCGGTTGGGACGTGGCTTCCAACCTCGAGTTTCTCACCGACGTGGTGTCGCGGCTGCGTGCCGCGGGCATCCGTCCGAGCATCTTTGTGGGCACCGACCTCGACAACCTGCGGCTGGCAGCCCGCACGGGCACGGCTCGCGTGGAACTCTACACCGAGCCTTATGCTGCCGGGTACGCTGCCGACCGCGAGAGAGCAGTGGCACCCTTTGTCGCGGCGGCCGAATTGGCACACGAGTTGGGCCTCGGCATCAATGCCGGGCACGATCTGGGCCTGCAGAACCTCACGTTCTTCCATGAGCGCGTGCCTCACCTGGCCGAGGTGTCGATAGGCCACCAACTCATCAGCGATGCCCTGTATTTGGGCCTCGAGGCTACTGTGAAGGCTTATAAGGCCTGCTTGAAATAAGAATAAATCATAACACAAAATAATAACATTACACATTACACAACACACTATGGCACTACTCAACACCATTCTGGCACAGACACCTGCTGTTGCCGACACGCTTGCCCAGCAGGCTGCCAACGCCATCGACACCATGACCCAGCAAGTTGCCGCCGTGACCGACACCCTCGCGCAGGCTGCAGCACCGGCCGCCACGGCCGCCGAGCCCGTCGTTAAAGAACTCTCGGTTTGGGAACTCACCCAAGCCGGAGGCTGGCTTATGATTCCGCTGGCATTATTGGCGATAGTAAGTATATACATCTTCTTTGAGCGATTCTTTGCCATCAACAAGGCATCGCGCGAGGATGCCGCATTTATGGAGAAGATTAAGAATTTCATCCATAATGGCGACATCGACGAGGCCAAGCAACTGTGCGAGAGCACCAACACACCGTATTCGCGCATGATTGGCAAGGGCGTGTCGCGCATCGGCCGCCCGATGAACGACGTGATGGTGGCCATCGAGAACGTGGGCAACATGGAGATTGCCAAACTCGAGAAAGGCTTCACTTGGCTCGCCACCACGGCCGCCGGAGCCCCAATGATTGGTTTCTTGGGAACGGTCACCGGTATGGTGCAAGCCTTCTTCCAACTGGCCAGCGCCGGTGTGCAGAGCAACGTCACCATTCTGGCTGGCGGCATCTACGAGGCTCTGATTACCACCGTCGCCGGTCTTATCGTGGGTATCGTCGCCCTGTTTGCCTACAACTACCTCAACTCACGCGTGAACAAGGTGATGAACAAACTTGAGGGCAAGACGATGGAGTTCATGGACCTGCTCAACGAGCCCGCCAAGTAATTCACTACTGCTCACCTCATAACTTGCATTGTTATGGCACTGAAGAGACAACACAACACCTTGTCGATGTTTAGCATGGCTTCGATGACCGACGTCATCTTCCTGCTGCTCATCTTCTTCATGGTCACCTCCACGTTTGTCTATCCGTCGGCACTGGAGGTCAACCTGCCCCAGGGCAGCCAGCAGACGCCGCTGAAGCCCACCACGCGCATCTACATCGACAAAGACTTGAATATGTATTCTACCCAGGCCGACAGCACGCAGCAGTCGCCGCTGACACCGCTGCCCATGAATCAGTTGGCTGGGTTCCTGCAATCGCTCAAAGCGAGTAATCCACAAGAGTTTGTCGCCCTGTACGCCGACGAGGAGGTGCCTTATGGCACCATCGTCGAGGTCCTGGACAAGGGCTCGAAGGCGGGGCTGAAGATCGTGTTGGCCACCAAGCCGACGTCGCAGACCCCCAGCGCGACCGACTCGATTTAGCGCAAGTTTTTACCACCGGCCACTGCGTCGGCGACAGTAAACACTTACATCACAATGGATAAGAATAGAATAATATCTGCCCTGCTCACCGTGCTGCTCACCGCATTGGCAATCTTGCTGATGGTGAGTTGCCACCTGCGCTATCAGTACCCCCCCGAGGGTGTCGACCTGTCGCAACTCGAGCAGGACTCTATAATGTTTGGCGGCGAATACGTCATGTTGGGCAACCAACTTGACCCCAGCGAGAGCGACCAGATGGACACTGAGTCGCCCACCGACGCCGAGGTGGCCCCCGAGCCTAACGTCGAGGGCGACGACCTGGACGACGCTGGCGAGCCGGCGCACCAGGCCAAGCCGTTGGTGAGCGCCAAGGATCCGTCGCCAATGAAGGTTAAGGAGCAGCCCAAGACCGAGAAGCCCAAGAAGACTGGGCCGGCCACCGACACCAAGCCTGACCCGAAAAAGGAGCAGGTGAAACGCGGGCAGCAGACCAGCGACGCCGAGAAACGCACGTCGAACGCCTTCGGCAAGTCGTCGGGCAGCGGATCGGGCAAACAGGGCAGCCCCAACGGCAACTCCACGCAGGGCGCACTCAGCGGCAAGCCGGGCATCGGCGGCCTCGTGGGCTACACGCTCGAGTACTGGGGACGTCCTCACAGTTATTGGACCGGCTCAGTGACAGTGCGCGTGCGCGTGAACGCGCGCGGGAAGGTCATCGAGGCCAAGGTGCACAGCGGCAAGGGTGAGGCATGGAGCCACAACGAGGTGCGACGCGCGTGCGAGCAGGAGTCGCTCAAGAGCGCCTTCTCGGTTCCAAAAAACACCACACAAGAGGGTGTTGGCTACATCACCTGGACGTTTATTTAGGAGGGTTGTTATATAGAATTCATCCTTAAGGTTTTTGCTCACTCCACAAGATTCACTATACTATGAAACACAAAGAATCATCATCCTCGACCAGTTGGCTAAAAGCCATAGCGCGCGGCTGGCGTGCGTGCAAAAACGGTTACAAGAGCCTGTATCGCGGCAAGCCGTGGTACATCAAGGTGCTCGTGGCACTGGCTACGATTATTGTGTCGTTTTTCCTGTATCTTGTGGCTGTCGACATCAATTTCCTGTGGCTCTTCGGCAAGTCGCCGTCGACCGACCAGGTGATGCACCCGAAGACCAACCAGGCCAGTTACATCTACAGTGCCGACGGCAAGGAGTTGGGCAAATACTTCGATGAGAACCGCACCATCGTGGCCTACGACTCGATTAACCCCGAGTTCTTCAAGGTGCTCATCGACACCGAGGACGAGCGATTCTACAGCCATCACGGCATCGACTATGGCGGCCTGATAGCGGCAGTGAAAGACATGATATTGCACGGCAAGCCGCGTGGCGCAAGCACCATCACGCAGCAACTGGTGAAAAACATGTTCCGCACGCGCACCAACTACTCTACCGGCCTGCTGGGCTACATCCCAGGCGTGAAAATGCTCATCATGAAGAGCAAAGAGTGGATTCTGGCCACGAAAATCGAGATGTTCTACGACAAGTCGGAAATCCTGGAGATGTATGCCAATACGGTTGACTTCGGGTCGAATGCCTACGGCATCAAGACTGCGGCGCGCACCTATTTCGGCACAACGCCGCAAAAACTCAAGTTGCAAGAGAGTGCCGTGCTCGTGGGTCTGCTGAAGGCCACCAGCACCTACAATCCGCGCCTGAACCCGAAAAACAGCCTGCAGCGCCGCAATGTGGTGCTCGACAACATGCGCGTGCGGGGCGACCTCACACAGGCGCAATACGACTCGGTGTCGGCACTGCCCATCGAACTGAACTTCTCGATTGAGAGTGCCTACGACGGCGAGGCGCTGTACTTCCGCGAGGCGGTGAAAAACGAACTCGACGACTGGTGCCGCGCAACAAACCACGACCTGTTCCGCGACGGATTGAAAATCTACACCACCATCGACACGCGCATGCAGAAGCATGCCGAGCAGGCGGTAAGCAACCAGATGCGCAAGATTCAGGAAAACTTCAACCGCCACTGGGGCAACGATGAGTGCTGGATCGACGAGAATGGCGACGTAATTCCCAACTTCGTCGAGGATAAGGCGCGCACCACCGAGGTGTATCGCGGCCTGCTGGCACGCTTCCCCAATGACCTGGACTCGGTGAACTATTACATGAACCTGCCGCATCAGGTGCATCTGTTCGACTACGAGAACGACAGCCTGTACATGGAGATGAGTTCGATGGACTCGATACGCTACATGCTACACTTTATGCACACCGGATTCATCGCCATGGAGCCCCAGACGGGGCACGTCAAGGCGTGGGTGGGCGATGTGGACTTCGACACGTGGAAATACGACAAGGTGAGCACCAAGCATCAGCCGGGCAGCACCTTCAAACTGTTTGTCTACTCTGCGGCGATGGAGCGCGGCATGGTGCCGTGTGACCGTCGGCGCGACCAATACTTCGACACGCTGGTGTTCAACGAGCGCACCCGCGAGATGGAACACTGGCATCCCACCAATGCCAACGGCCACTTCTCCTACAGCGACATGACGCTGCGCGCCGCATTTGCGCAGAGCGTCAACAGTATTGCGGTGCGCGTGGGCATCGATGTGGGCATCCCCGTGGTGGCGCAGACGGCCCGCGACATGGGCATCACCTCGCCGCTCGAGGAGACGCTTGCGCTGTCGCTTGGCGCCAGCGATGTGAGTCTGCTGGAGTTGGTCAACGCTTACGGCACCGTGGTGGCCGACGGACAATACCACGTGCCTGTGCTGGTGACGCACATCGTCGACCAGGACGGCAATGAGGTGTATCGCGCGCCCACCGACACCCGTCAGGCGCTGAGTTACCGCTCGGCCTACTTCATGCAGCAAATGCTGCTGGCCGGAGTAAACGATGCCGGCGGCACGAGCCAGTCGCTCAACAATTATGTGTCGGAGTGGCGCTACGGCGTGGACTTCGGCGGAAAGACCGGCACGAGCAATCGCCATGCCGACGCCTGGTTTGTGGGCGTGACGCCAAAACTGGTGTGTGGCGCCTGGGTGGGCGGTGAATACCGGCAAATCCACTTCCGCACCGGGGCGTTGGGGCAGGGCAACCGCACCGCGCTGCCCATCTGCGGCGAGTTCTTGAAGATGGTGTTCGACGACCCGGCGTTCAACCAGAAGTATGGCGGGCGTTTCGGCGAGCCGAAGCAGTATATCGACCCCAACATGTATCAGGGGTGCGTCGAGCCGTGGGAGCCCGACACGCTGTTCCTCAACGACTCAATCGACTTTGCCGACACAATACCTGACTGGGAGGAACCCGCGCCAGCACCTACCGAGCCGGCAGAGCCAGCACCCGAGCCCAAGCAGTAAACAACAGCATCTTTAATCTCTAATCTCCATCGGCTTTATGGAAACGAAGAAACTGATGCTCGTCGACGCTTATGCGATGATTTTCAGAGCATTCTATGCGATGTTCCGCAATCCGCGCATCACTACGACGGGCCTCGATGCCAGTGCGGTGTTTGGCTTTGTGAATACGCTGCAGGACTTGCTCAAGCGCGAGCGACCCACGCACATGGCGGTGTGCTTCGACCCCGGTGGCAAGACGTTCCGCCACGAGGCATTCAAGGAATATAAAGCCAACCGCAGCGAGACTCCCGAGGGCATCCTTGTGGCGGTGCCTTACATCAAACGCATCCTCGAGGCTTATCACATCCCGGTCTATCAGGTCGAGGGCTACGAGGCCGACGACGTGATAGGCACGCTGGCGCATCGAGCACAGAACGAGGGCTTTTTCACCTACATGGTGACGGGCGACAAGGACTTCGGCCAGTTGGTCACGCCACAAGTGAAGATTTTCAACCCGTCGAAGGGCGAAATCCAGGGCGTTGAGGAGGTTAAAGAAAAATACGGCATCGAATCGCCGCTCCAGGTGATAGATATCTTGGCGCTCATGGGCGACTCGGCCGACAACATCCCCGGATGCCCCGGCGTGGGGCCAAAAACGGCCGAGAAACTCATCCAGCAGTACCACAGCGTGGAGAACCTGCTCGAGCACACCGACGAGTTAAAAGGGGCCTTAAAACAGCGCGTAATCGACAATGCGGAGCAAATCAAGTTCTCGAAATTCCTGGCCACTATCGTCACCGACGCGCCCCTCGACCTCGACCTCGAGGACACGCGGCGGCGTGCGGCCGACATGGACGCCCTGCGACAGGTGTTTGGCGAACTGGAGTTCCGCACTCTCACCACGCGCATCATCGACCATGGCGAGGCTAACATAGGCCTTGCCGACGCGCCAGCGCCCTCACCGGCGCCAGCGGCTCCGGCAGCCCCAGTTGCTGCACCCGCGGCTCCGGCAGGTGGCCAGTTGTCGCTCTTCGACTTGAGCGAGCCAGAGGCACCCGCCCAGCCGGCGTTTACCTGCGACCATAGCGGATACCGACTGATTACCGACTTCGATGCCGCCGCGGCCGAGGTGGCACAACTGCTCAAATCGAGCGAAATTGCCGTGGCACTCGTCAGCGAGGGCGAGGAGGCCATGCGCGCCACTTGGGTGGGCCTGGCGGCCTGTGCTCACGCGGGCAAGGCGGTGTATTTCCACTTCGATGCCATGGGGTGGATGCTGCAGGCCGTGGCGCCGCTCTTTGCCGGACAGGCGCGCATCATAGCCAACGATGTGAAGCGCATCATGGTGATGCTATACGCCGCGAAATTGCCCTTCACAGCGCCATATTACGACACCAGCGTGGCACACTACCTGCTGCAGCCCGAGCGCGGACACAGCACGGCAGAGATCGCCATTGAACTGCTGGGCTACAGCGTTGCCTCCGCAGAATCATATTTGGGTCCAAAAGGCCGCGGACAACTGAAATTGCACCAGGTGAGCCCGCAGCGGCTTACCACGGTGGCCGGTGAACTGGCCGACGTCACACTGGCGCTGCCTGCCGCGCTCGACGCCCGCATTGAGCAGGAGGGCATCACGCACCTGCTGCGCGACGTGGAGATGCCGCTCGTGGAGGTGCTGGCAAGCATGGAGATGGCCGGCGCGCGCATCGACGTGAAGGCGCTTAACGACTATTCCATCACGCTCACCGAGCAGATGAACACGCTGGAGCGCGAGTGCTGGGATCTGGCCGGATGCGAGTTTAACACAGCATCGCCGGCACAGGTGGGCGAGATTCTCTTCGACCGTCTGAAACTCGACGCAAAGGCCAAAAAGACTAAAACAGGGCAATATTCCACCACCGAGGACGTGCTGCTGAAACTGCGCGACCGCCACCCACTCATCGACAAGATATTGGAACTCAGAGGAATACGCAAGTTGCTGTCGACCTACGTCAACGCCCTGCCGCAACTTATCAACCCCGCCACGGGGCGCATCCACACCACTTATAACCAAACGGTAACCGCTACCGGACGACTGTCGTCGACAAACCCCAACCTGCAGAACATCCCGGTGCGAAACGACGAGGGCCGCGAGATACGCCGCGCCTTTATCCCCGCCGACGGCAATGTGTTTTTCAGTGCCGACTATTCACAGATTGAGTTGCGCCTGGTAGCCGACCTGAGCAAGGATGCCACCATGCTCGAGGCTTTCGCCGAGGGCCAGGACATCCACGCCATCACAGCGGCAAAAATTTACCACGAGCCGCTGGAGAATGTCACTGCCGACCAGCGTCGCAAGGCGAAAACGGCCAATTTCGGCATCCTGTACGGCATATCGGCCTTCGGCCTTGCCGAGCGTCTGAATATCCCGCGGGCCGAGGCCAAGATGCTTATCGACGGCTATTTCGCCACCTTCCCACAGGTGCGCGACTACATCGACCGCAGCGTGGCCCAGGCGCGCACGCAGGGCTATGTGACCACGCTGATGGGCCGCCGACGCATGCTGCCCGACATCAATTCGCGTAACGCCGTGGTGCGCGCCTTCAACGAGCGCAACGCGGTTAACGCGCCCATCCAGGGCACCGCGGCCGACGTGATAAAGGTAGCGATGATTGCCATACACCGACGCATGCAGCAGGCCGGCCTGCGCTCACGCATGATTCTGCAAGTGCACGACGAGTTGAACTTCGACGTGGTGCCGAGCGAACTGCCACAGGTGCAGGACATCGTCATTACCGAGATGGAGAATGCCTACCACGGTGGCGTGCGCCTCACCGCAAGCCACGGCACCGCCACCAACTGGCTCGACGCCCACTAACCCCCCACCTAATAAGCAACCTATTGGGGAGCGTCTTGAAGATGAGTCTATGCGGGATACGCCTACATTTCGCCCAAAGGGCGAACATCTCGGTAGCCCCCAGTGCCGAAGGAACTGGGGGGGGATGCGGAGGTAGGGAACAACACCGTCGCCGAAGGCGACCACCCACCCCCCAAAAGATATAAAGACAAACATTATGAGTTATACAAATCTGATTTATCACATCGTTTTCAGCACATATCGTCGTAAACCAACAATCGTTGAAGAACATGAACGTGAATTGTACGCTTATATCAATGGTTTCATTAATAATTTAGATGGCAAGTTGTATCGCGTTGGTGGTATGCCCGACCACCTTCACATTCTTGTTTCAATACCCCCTCAAATATCAGTGTCAGAATTTGTGCGACGGATAAAATTCTCCACCAACTCCTGGCTTAGAAGGAATCAATCTTTTCGTAATTTTGAAGGATGGGGCCAAGGTTATGCTGCATTCAGTTATTCAAAAGAAGAGATTCCCATAATTAGGCAATACATCATCGGGCAAAAAGAGCATCACAAAAACATTGCTTTTGAAAACGAATATAGGGATTTTATCACCAAGAATGGCGCTGAGATAGATGAGCGATATTTTTTGAAAGATTGATTTTGTTGAGGTGTGGTCGCCGTTGGCGACGACCGGGGTGATGCCTTCCCTCCCCCCCCAGTTCCTCGGCTTCGCCTCGGCACTGGGGGCTACCAAGATGTTCGCCCTACGGGCGAAGACACCTTGGGTATAACCGAAAAAAACGACTGAAAACTGTGGTACTTCGCCGCGGCACTGGGGGGCGAAGAATGCAAAAAAAACGCGCGGCCAATGTAAGCCGCGCGCTTTTTTGGTCTTGCGCCTATTGTGTCTATAGAAACTATTAATGCTATAGAGGCTATAGAGGCGCTGTTAGGGAGTGTTACTTGATAACCTTAACGGTGACAACGGTGCCGTCGGTATAGCGTACGCTCTTAACGAATACGCCATCAGTGGGATTGCTCACCTGGCGACCTGCCAAGTCGAAGTAGGTGGTCGAAGCCACTTGCTTGTTGGCGGTCAGGTCGTTGATACCGGTGACAATAACATTAATCACGATAGTCCCCATGTCGACATCTTCATCTTCGACGTCGATATCCATATCAACGGTTGCTGCACCATTGGTAAATACGACATGGTACTCGGTGTTAGGAGCCAATTCGGCCTCGAAATAGCCGTCGCTATCGGTAATTACATTCACGGGCTCGGCCTCGGCGCGGCGCGGTGCGCCCTCACCTTGCTCCTCAACAACCGGTGTAAAGGAAACTGTCACACCGCTGAGCGGATTCTCGTCTTGGTCTACCACGGTGCCATAAACGAGCACGGGCTCGGCAGGCTCATCGGGACGCTCGTAGAGCCAAGCGATGTTAGATGCTCTGCGGATATCGTTCACGGTGTAGTACACCTGGATACCGATGTTTTCAGTGAACAGGGGCTCATAACCTTCGACATTGGTGCGATACATGTACACAAAGTAATTCTTGAAGTCAACAGCGTTGCTGTAGAGACTGTATGGCACCTCGGTGATGTCCTCGTCAGTGAGGTCGAAGGTATAATCCGCAGCGGGGAAGGTGAACAGTTCTGCGCCATTGCCATTGTCAATGAAGATGCTGTAACTCAAGAACTCAGGATTAAGGGTTTTGCCATTGACGTCGGTGGTCGGCAAGGTGAAATAGAACTTGCTGAAGCCACTCTCATCGCCGCAGTCATACCAATCGTCGGCCGTCGGGTCGTTGATGGCAGTGACATAAACATTCATCACGATTGTCCCCATGTCGACATCTTCCTCTTCGACGTCGATATCATTCTCATAAGTTTCTTCGCCATAAGTAAATACGGCATGATACTCGGTATTGGGAGCCAATTCGGCCTCGAAAGCGCCTTCGCTATCGGTAATTACAACCACCGGCTCTGCCTCGGCACGGCGCGGCGCACCCTCACCTTGCTCCTCAACAACCGGTGTAAAGGCTACTTCAACACCCCCAATCGGCTTCGCTTCCATGTCTACCACGTTGCCAAAAGCGCGCACGGGCTCGGCAGGACGCTCGTAAAGCCAAGCGATGTGGGATTCGTTGCGCACACCATCCACAGTGTAGTATACCTGGATACCGATGTTTTCGGTGAACAGGGGCTCATAACCTTCGGCATTGGTGCGATACATGTACACAAAGTAATTCTTGAAATCAACAGCGTCGCTGTAGAGACTGTATGGCACCTCGGTGATGTCCTCGTCGGTGAGGTCGAAGGTGTAATCCGCAGCGGGGAAGGTGAACAGTTCTGCGCCATTGCCATTGTCAATGAAGATACTGTAACTCAAGAACTCAGGATCAAGGGTGTTGCCATTGACATCGGTGGTTGGCAGGGTGAAATAGAGCCTGCTGAAGCCACTCTCATCGCCGCAGTCATACCACTCGTCGGCCGTCGGGTCGGCGGGCACAGCAGGAACGGCTTCAAGCATCTCGAATGTCTCGCCGAACTCAACAACTGTCATCGACTCGTCGTCCGACCAGTAGCCCATGATACCGGTAGCCACATAGTTCATGGGGAACTCGGCACTAATATCGCCCTGGGTGTTAAGCAGGGTTATCAACTTCCTGTCGTTATCAACCTGGAAGAAGATGTTGTCCTCATCGAGAAGGCCATAGCCTAACACGTACTGAGGTTCACCATTCTCATCAACGCCACTCTCGGTGACTGTGGTCTCACCCCAGCCAACTCTGACACCGTAGTAATCATCGTCGTCCCAATAGAGATATTGGCCAGTGGGAACAGAGATAATGCTGGTCTCCACGTCGTAGGTACCCTCAACCCAAGAGCCGTAGCCGTCGTGATACCACAGGGGGTTTTGGATATACACCTTGCCGTTATCGGTGAAGACCACGTTCACCTTGCCGTCGAGCGAGCCATTGGAAACACCGAAGGCGCTGCTTGAAATGTATCCTCCAAAGCGGGAGTACGTAATCAGTTCGCCATCGGGCTGATCGGTGATAACGGTGGGCAAGTCGTTTGTATCAACCTCGGTGAAGACGGTGTTCTTTGCCAAAAAACCGCCAAAACTGTCGTCATCGGTCCATTTGCAACACAAGCCAGTTCCAAAATAAGATGCATAATTAACAAATTCTTCAGGTATTTCGGGCTGGTCACCACCATTTAACGAGATAGTCTTTGCCTCGGGGTCGATAGTGAAGGTGACTTCGGTGACCGAAGCGTCTTCGGTGAAGCCAATCTTTAAGCCATCATTATCATAGATGTAGGTCGAGCCCCATGCGAGGACCACGTCGGCCTGATAAGAGTCATCATAATAGATCGACTGTCCCAGGGGCACGGTGATGGTGTTGCCATCGATAGTACCCTCTATCCAGGCTGAGCCATAGAAATTACCAGTTCCGTACAACACATCCTTGATATAAACCTTGTTGTCGGAACCGAAGACGATAGTGGTCATGCCACTCTCGCTGCCAGTCGAAACGCTGGATTCGATAACATACACGCAATTGCCTGTACGGCGGTAGGTCTTTGCCTCGCCCGCGGGCTGCTCGCTGATGATGCGGCTAGCGCCACTAAGAGTGTGAGTACGTGGAGAGCCCTTCACCATTTTGTGCTTGACAGGCATCTCTTTGTTGACAATCATGCTGTTGCTGCCTATTGTGCGTGCAACCTTGAAAGGAGTACCTTGCACACCAATAGCAATCACCAACACAAAAATAAGTAGTACTAACTTTTTCATAACAAGTGATTATTGGTTAATAAAACAATTAATTGAATCTCAATTTGCAGAAAAGCACATCTGTGCTTGAATGTTGATGCAAAATTAGGCAAAAGTACACTATTTCACAACAATTTTTGGGTTTTTAACTTTATTTTATTATCACAGCGGCATCGGGTAATCGCCTGCGGTGGGACACAAAAATCGCGCGGCTCATGATGAGTCGCGCGATATTGGTTTTGCGCTTTGTCAGCGCGTTAGTGAGTCTTACTTGACAACCTTAACGGTGACAACAGTGCCATCGGTGTAGCGTACGCTCTTAACGAATACGCCATCGGTGGGCTGGCTCACCTTGCGGCCTGCCATGTCGAAGTAGGTGGTCGAAGCCACTTGCTTGTTGGCGGTCAGGTCGTTGATGCCAGTGTTCTCAATGTCGAGCACGATGGTCTCGAGGTCGATGTCCTCTTCCTCGGTCGACATATCGAACTCGGTCGAAGCCTCGTCGTAAGCGACAACCACGTTGTAGTCGGTGTTGGCGGCGAGTTCAGCGGTGAACGAGCCATCAGCAGTGGTAACAGCGGTAACAGGCTCAGCCTCGGCGTGGCGCGGAGCGTCGTCCCTACCCAAGTTCACATCCGGAGTGAAGGTAACGGTAGCACCCTCGAGAGGATTGCCATCCTGGTCAACTACGTAACCGCTTACCTCTACAGTCTCAACTGCACTCTCGGGCCAGTAAACGATGTTAGAAGCGTTGCGAACACCATCCACGGTGTAGTAAACCTGAATACCGATGCGCTCAGTGAACAGGGGCTCATAACCTTCGGCATTGGTGCGATACATGTACACAAAGTAGTCACGGAAGTCAACAGCATTGCTGAAGAGATCGTAATTAACCTCGGTGATGTCCTCGGTGAGGTCGTAGGTGTAATCCGCAGCGGGGAAGGTGAACAACTGATCATTGTCAATGAAGATGCTGTAACTCAAGAAATCTTTAACAAGTTTGTTGCCATCAACGTCGGTGGTAGGCAGAGTGAAATAGAACTTGCTGAAGCCACTCTCATCACCGCAGTCATACCAATCGTCGGCCGTCGGGTCGGCGGGCACAGCAGGATCTGCTTCAAGGAACTCGAATGTCACGCCGAACTCAAGAGTAGTCATCGACAGGTCGTCCGAATAATAGCCCATCATACCGGTAGCCACATAGTTCATGGGGAACTCGGCGTTCAAATCGCCCTGGGTGTTAAGCAGGGTGATCAACTTCTTGTCGTTATCAACCTGGAATTCGATGTTGTCAACATCGATTGGGCTATAGCCCAACAAGTAGTTGGGTTCACCAGTCTCCTCATCAACACCATCCTGCTCGACTGTAGTCTCACCCCAGCCAAGTTGGATACCGTAGCCATACTCGTCGCTCCAAGAGAGATATTGGCCAATGGGAACAGAGATGATGCCGGTCGCCTCGTCGTAGGTACCCTCAACCCAAGATCCGTAACCGTCGTGATACCACAGGGGGTTCTGGATATACGCCTTGCCGTCCTCGGCGAAGACCACGCTCACCTTGCCGTCGAGTTCGCCATTCATAACGCCGAAGAAACTGTTTGCAATGTAACCACCAAAGCGGTTGTAAATAATCAGGTCGCCCTCGGGCTGCTCGCTGATAACGGTGGGCAGGCTGCTTGGGTCAACCTCGGTGAAGACGGTGTTCTTTGCCACAAAGCCACCAAAACTATCATCATCGGTCCATATGCAGGTTAAGCCAGCAGCATAATAGGCTGCATAATCAGCATATTCTGCAGGCACCTCGGGCTGCTCCAGATCGTTAACCAACGAGATGGTCTTAGCATCGGGATCGATAATGTAAGTAACTGAGGTAACACCTTCTACCTCATCAAGACCAACGTACAGGCCGCCGTCATCGCCTTGGTAGATGTAACTTGAACCGAACGTGAGGACCACATCGGCCTGATAAGTCTCAGACCAATAAATCGACTGTCCCAGGGGCACAGTGATTTTGTTGTCTTCTATAGTACCCTCAACCCAGGCTGTGCCATAATAAGCATTGGCACCAGACAAAATTTCCTTGAAATAAACCTTGTTGTCGGAACCGAAGACGATAGTGGTCGAGCCACTCTCGCTACCAGCCGTAATGCCGTTACCCGTTGCGTATACGCAATCGCCTGTGCGGCGGTAGGTCACAGCCTCGCCTTCGGGCTGCTCGCTGATGATGCGGGTAGCGCCTTCAAGAGCGTGAGCGCGCGGAGATTCCTTCACAAATTTGTGCTTGGTAGTAATCTCTTTCTTAACAACCATGCGATTGTTGTCGACACTGCGTACAACCTTAACGGGAGCACCTTGCACGCCAACAGCAACCACCAATGCAAAAAGAAGTACTGCTAATTTTTTCATAAAATGTGGTTATTGGTTAATAAAAAAACATTTAATTATAACTTTCTTTGTCAAAAGACAAAAAATAATTCCAAAATCATTGAAGATTGATGCAAAGTTATGAAAACACAAAAACATTCACAACGAATTTGCTTTTTTTAACTTTAATTCAATATAAAAATCTTTGTATTGGCTGAATGTTTGAAAATCCGAAACCAACTTATAACCTTTATGGCAACTATCGATTCTATTCTAAATATGGTGGCTACAACTTTAATAATGAAAACTGCTGCCGCCCACGAATTCACGCAGCAGGCTTGTGCTGGGGATATCGGTCTCGTCGATAGAGTCGAAGTATGCCAGGAAACGCAGCAGGCGGTTAGCCTCGGCATATTCGGGCACATTGTTCGGCACCTGCCGCAAGACATTTTCGGCCTGCAACTTGATGACAGGGATTTCGAAGAGCAGCGAGGAATTGAATGTTGCGTCGGCATTTTCCTGGAAGGGGAAAATCCACTTCTCCTCGCCGCGGCGCACGCTGGCCCACCGCGAGATTGTGTCGCGGGCCGAGGCACCGCGATACTTGCTGTCGCGCACTATGCGTCGCAGCAGGCGAGTGTCGCTGGTGGGAATCCAGTTGTGGTCGTCGATATTGAGCGTGGTGAGAGCCGACACGTAGAGGCGGAACTTCTGCTCCTCGGGGATGGGCTTGGTAAGTTCGGGATTGAGCCCGTGAATGCCCTCGATGAGCAGGATATTGTTGTCCTGGAGTTGCAGCGTGTTGCCACGATACTCGCGCTGACCGGTGGTGAAGTTGTAGGTGGGCATGGACACTTCTTTTCCGGCGAGCAGGTCAGTAAGGTCGTGGTTAAACTGCTCGAGGTCGAGCGCGTAGAGCGACTCATAGTCGTAGTCGCCGCTCTCGTCGCGAGGTGTGCGGTCGCGGTTCACGAAGTAGTTGTCGAGGTTGATGACCTTAGGCACTATGTAGTTGGTAACCAACTGGATGGCCAGGCGCTTGCTCGACGTGGTCTTGCCGCTCGACGACGGCCCGGCGATGAACACCACGCGAGCACCACCATGCTCGTAGCGCTGCGCAATGTCGCGGGCTATGGTGTCGAACATCTTGTTGTGCAGGGCCTCGGCAACGTTGATGAGCATTGGCGCCTGATGGTTGGCGATGGCCTTGTTGACGCCACCCACGTCGTCAATGCCGATGATGTCGTTGAACGTCACATAATCCTTGAAGGCCTGGAACATCTTGGGCCGGTGAGCAAAGGTGAGTTCGGGGTTCTCGCTGCTGTCGCGCGGAGCCATCAGCACCATGCCTCCGGCATAGGGCTGGAGATCCCAGTGCTTGAGATAGCCCGTGGAAGGCACGAGCGGCCCGTAGAACGAGTCGATGATGTCGTCGAGTTTGTAGTAGGTGGTGTAGAGTTGCGGCACCGTCTCGAGCAGCCGCACCTTGTCGTTAAGACCTTGCTCACGAAACATCTCAATCACGTCGACGGTGAGTCGCTCGCGACGCACAAAGGGCATGTCGGCATCGATTATTTCGGCCATTCGGCGGTGCAGGTCAAAGACCATCTCGGGCGTCACATCTTCGGTGTCGTGCTTGATGATGCAGTAGTATCCACCGCTCATCGAGTGCTCAAAGCGCAGGCGCTTGCCGGGATACAGGTCGTTGAGGGCCTTATACAGCACCATGCACAGCGACCACACGTACACCCTCTGCCCTGAGGGATGTTCAATCCCAACATACTCCACCTGCTTGGGATGGTAGATGGGGTAATTCAGGTCCTCGACTTTGTTGTTGACCAAAGCGCACAGCGGATTCACGTTGAGTCGTGAACGCAGCGTGCGCGCTACGTCGAGCAGTGTTTCACCGCCGATGACATCGAAGTATTCTTGCGTGTTTTTGCAAAATATTTGCAGGTCGTTACGATTCATAGTTGCTGTAATGAGGTGAAATACTGAGTGCCGTGCGGGTTATGTACGCTCGGCACTCAGTGGTTAATGTTGTGTAAATCAATAATTTTGTGCCATCAGTTGGAAGTAGGCCTGCGGGTGGTCGCACACTGGGCAGCGCTCGGGCGCCTTGGGACCCACATGGATGTGTCCGCAGTTACGGCACTGCCAAATTGCGTCGCCGTCGCGCGAGAACACCAGTGCGCCCTCCACGTTGGCGAGCAACTTGCGGTAGCGCTCCTCGTGGCCCTTCTCTACTGCGGCCACGCCTTCCATCTTGTCGGCGATGTCGTCGAAGCCCTCTTCGCGAGCGTCGATGGCCATCTGCTTGTACATGTCGGTCCACTCGAAGTTCTCGCCGTCGGCAGCGGCCTTAAGGTTCTCCACGGTGTCGCGGATGGCGCCACCCTCGAGCAGTTTGAACCACATCTTGGCGTGCTCCTTCTCCTGGTTGGCCGTCTCCTCAAAGATGGCGGCTATCTGCTCATAGCCCTCTTTCTTGGCCTTGGAGGCAAAATAAGTGTATTTGTTGCGTGCCTGCGACTCGCCGGCAAAAGCAATCTGCAGATTCTTCTCGGTTTTTGTTCCTTTTAACGATTTCATGATGTTTTTAGTTGATTTATAAGTATTTATCTGATAATTTTCATGCGTTAGATTTTTCCTCGTGCCGACTTTTGAGGATTCAGTTCGGCAATTACCGGGCGTCCGGCATCGTCTTCCAGGCTACGGCGCATTTGCTCCTCGACGCTGTCGATAACGTTCACGATGTAGTCGCCCAGTTTCTCGGCCTCACAAATCACGTCCATGTAGAACACGCCGGCCGAGTAGGGATAGAGTTTCTCGTTGATGTTCTCGATGTTCTCGTCGCGGCACTTATTGCGGAACTCGTTGATTTGCTGCTCCTTGCTGTAACTGCGTGTGAGGTCGTCGACGGTGACGTTTTCAACGTCGCACAGCACGGCCAGCATGTTGCTCATGGCCTCGCTGAGATACTGGAACATGGTGTCGATTTGCTTGTAGTTGTATTCGGTGAAGTGCGCCTTGGCCTCGCTCTTGCGCTGCAGTGTGCGTGCCAGGTTGTTGCAACTGTCGCCTATACTCTCGAGTTCGCTGACGATATTGAGCATGGTTGTAGCGCGTAACTTGGCCTCGCGGCTGAGGCGGCCGTCCATCACCTCGTTGAGGAACTTGGCGATTTCGTACTCCATGTGATCGCTCATCTCCTCGTATTTCTCGATGCGTGAGCGCATGTCGTTAAACGCGCCGCTGCCAGCCTTGGCGTGGGTGAGCGTTTTCACCATGCCGAGCATTTCCTCGGTCTTCTGTGCGAAAATGATGATTTCGCGCTGGGCAGCCAGGATGTTCAACTCCGAGTTGCTCACGAGGCCGGCCGAGATGAATTTGAGTTGGAACTCGTCCTCGCTGGTTTCGGTCTCACCCTTCACCATTTTGTCGACGGTCTTGGTAAGCAGGTTGAAGAACGGCAAGATGAGCAGCAGGCTCACTACATTGTAGAGCGTGTGGTAGATGGTGAGTCCCCACGACATCGACGCCACGAGCACCGGGGTCGACTGTCCGCCGGAGTGCACCGTGGTGTAGAGCAGGTTGGGGTCGTTCCATCCGAAAGGCAGAGCCGTTGTAATCCATGCCGTGGCCTTGACAAACAAGAAGAACACCACAAACATCCACGCCGCGCTCACCAGGTTGTATAGCAGGTGGCTCACGGCGGCCTTCTTGGCGGCGACGTTGGCGCGCAGCGACGCCAGCAGCGGCGTGATGGTGGTGCCCACGTTGCTACCGAGCACCATTGCGCAGGCCATGTCGTAAGGAATCCAGCCCTTGATGGCGAAAATCAGCACTATAGAGAATGTTGCGGCACTCGACTGAATCACCGCGGTGATGAGCACACCCACGGCAAAGAAGATGAGCATCGACCAGAACCCCATCGAGGTGTACTGCTGCAGCGCCTGGAAGATGTCGGGGAACTTCGAGAGGTTGGGCACATTGGCGCTGATTGCCGCCAGTCCCATGAAGAGCACCACGAAACCGATGAGAAACTCGGCGATGTTCTTGTAGCGGCTTTTCTTGGCGAAGAGCAGCGGCACAGCAATGGCGAGCAGCGGCAGGGTGAACAGGCTGGTGTCTATCGAAAATCCAAAGAACGCCACAAGCCATGTGGTGAACGTCGAGCCCATGTTGGCACCGAGAATCACGGCGATTGACTCCGCCAGGGTCATCAGGCCGGCGTTGACAAAACTCACCACCATCAATGTCGAGGCGCTGGAACTCTGAATGAGTGCCGTAATCACCATACCGGTGAGCAGTCCCATGGCACGGTTTCGCGTCATGGTCGACAGGATGGAACGCAGTCGGTTACCGGCCGCCTTTTGCAGCCCCTCGCTCATGACCTTCATACCGTAGAGGAAGAGGCCCACGGCGCCGAGCAACTTCAAGAAATCTAAGAAACTATAACTCATCTATTTTGATTGTTGTTTTTCAAGTGTTTAACAGTGCGTCACTTCTTCTTGTTGAAGTCGGGGTCGGCTTCCACGGGGGCGTCTTTGCCCTGCTTCAGGGCGTCGACGTAGCGACTGATGCGCTCCAACTCCTGCGGTATGCGAATGCGCTGTGGGCAATGCGGCACGCACTGTCCACAGCCTATGCAGTGGTCGGCCTGACGCAGTTTGGGCACGCTGCGGTCGTAGCCCACCAAGAAAGCCCGACGCTCCTTGTAGTACTCGGGCGACTGTCGCTCGCGCGGCGCGTTGCCCTCGCTCAGGCACTTGTTGTAGTGCACAAAGATGGCGGGTATGTCGATGCCGTAAGGACACGGCATGCAGTACTTGCAGTCGTTGCACGGGATGGTGTTGTAACTCACCAGTTCGGCGGCCACACCCTCGAGAAACGACATCTCATCCTGAGTGAGCGGCTTGAGTGGGCTGTAGGTGCACAGGTTTTCCTTGAGGTGCTCCATGAAGGTCATTCCGCTGAGCACGGTGAGCACCTTGGGGAAGGTGCCGGCGTAGCGGAACGCCCACGATGCCACGCTGCTCTGCGGGTCGCGGCTGAGCAACTTATTGGCCAGCGGGTCGGGCAACTTGGCCAGGCGGCCGCCAAGCAGCGGCTCCATAATCACAGCGGGAATGTCGCGCTTGACGAGTTCGCCGTAGAGGTACTCGGCATCGGTGTTGCGGTCGTTGATCTCGTTGGCCAACTTCCAGTCGAGGTAGTTAAGTTCGATTTGCACAAAGTCCCACTTGTACTTGTCGTGGTTGGCGAGCAGGTAGTCAAACACGGCGATGTCGCCATGATAACTGAAGCCCAGGTTGCGGATGACGCCTTTCTCGCGCTGCTCGAGCAGATAGTCGAGCAGTCCGTTGTCCTCGTAACGTGCGCGGTATTCGGCCATGGCATCATCGCCGCCGCCGATGGCGTGAAGCAGCAGGTAGTCGACATAGTCGACCTGCAACTCCTTGAGCGAGTTCTGGAACATCTCTACGCCCGCCTCGTGGCTCCACGTCTCAGGATTGAAATTCGAGAGTTTTGTGGCGATGAAGTACTCCTCGCGTTTGTGGCGGCTGAGCGCTATGCCGGTGCAGTGCTCGCTGCGACCTTTGCAGTAGGCTGGCGAGGTGTCGAAGTAGTTCACGCCGTGCTCGATGGCATAGTCGACCTGGCGGTTTACCATGTCTTGGTCGATTTCGGCGTCGCCGGCCTCACGGGCGCTCATTTTCGCACCGATGGTGGGCAGGCGCATCATGCCGTAGCCCAGGAGCGACACCTTTTCGCCCGTCTTGGGGTTAACGCGGTAGGTCATCTTGCCGATGGGCGGCTCGTCGCTTTTTGCGGCATCGGCGTCACCGCTAGCGCAACTCACTATTGCTGGAACCGACGCGGCTGCTGTGCCCAAGCCCAAGGCTTTCAGGAAGTTTCGCCGCGACAGCGAGTGTTTATCTTGTCGGTTGATATTCATGGCTGTGTGTGTTTAAATGGTTTTGTGTACCTCGTGTCCTTCGACGTAGATTGCCGTGAACGGCCGTGCCGGACACAGATTCTCGCAGGCGCCGCAGCCTATGCAGCGTGCGCGGTCCACAGCGGGCACCATCGGCGAGAGGTCGTCGTTGGGGTCGCTGGGCACCATCATGATGGCACCACTGGGGCAATGGCGTGCGCAGTTGCCGCACGACACGCCGTCGGTGAGCACCACGCAGTTTTCCTTGACCCACACGGCGTGTCCGATTTGCGTCGACACCTTCTCATCGAGCGTGATTGGCGTGATGGCGCCGGTGGGACACACCTCGCTGCAACGGTGGCACTCGGGCCGGCAGTATCCGCGCTCATAACTCATGGTGGGCTGCATCAGCGTGAGCAGGTTGCCGCTGGGCCGCAGCACATCGTTGGGGCACTGGGCCACACACAGTTGGCATGCGGTGCAATGGCGAGCCATGTTGCGGGCGCTCAGCGAGCCCGGGGGAGTGATGGGCGTAGCGCGCTTCACAACCGCCTTGTCCTCAATCACGGCGAGTCCGCCGTCAACCTTCTTTCCGGCCTGTGCCAGGGCAGCCTCGGCGGCCACGATGGCTCCGCCCACCATCACGGCGCGGCGGGCGCTGTCGGCCTCAGGCTCGGGCGAGGGCTCGTCGGCCTGCGCGGCGGTTTTCGCCTTGCGTGCCGGGCCGTAGTGCAGCGAGTCAAACTTGCACTTGTCGAGGCAGTTGCCGCAAGCCACGCAGCGCGTGTAGTCGACGGTGTGGGTCTTATAGTCGATGCAACTGGCTTTACAGTTGCGGGTGCACAGGCCGCAGGCCTTGCACTTGTCGGCGTCGAAGCGCACCTTGAACCATGAGAACTTGGCCAGATAGCCAAGCACGGTGCCCACGGGGCAGATGGTGTTGCAATAGGTGCGTCCATGGCGCCATGCCAGCACAGCGATGATGACAAAGGTTGCCACGGCAATGCCGAATGTCGGCAGGCTCTTGAGCCACACGTCGCGGCCGTAGAAAGCATAACTCTCGTAGTGTGCCGCGATGGCCGCCAGGCCGTTGTTGCACCAGATGTACAGCGGCTGCAGCAGGTTGTTGACGATGCGGCCGTAACTGCTGTAAGGAGCCAGCAGAGCCATCAGCGAACCTAACCCGGCCACAATGGCGACAACCATGATGGCCAGCATGACGAGGCGCAGGATGGTTTTTGCGGGAGAATAGGTGAAACGGTTTTTCTTGCGACGGCCATGCGCCCACGAAATCACGTCCTGCATCACACCCAGCGGGCATATCACCGAGCAATAGATGCGCCCAAACAGCAGCGTGAGCACCACCAGCGCGATCACCACCACGGCGTTCAGCGCGAGCAGTGCGGGCAGGAACTGTATTTTGGCGAGCCATCCGAGCCAGTGCTGCAGAGTGCCGGTGAAATCGAGCAGCAGCAGTGTTATCAGCGTGAAACAGAGCGCGGCCAGCGTTACACGAATCTTGCGTAGCATGATGAAAAATCCTTTAATTAGTTATGTCGTGAATAAGTTGGTGTAAAATTACACAAAAAAAAGCAAAAAACGCGACAGATATAAGTTTTTTTAAGAAAAAAGTTGAATTTTGCCGTATTTTGCGCCCTTGGCAACCACCAATTTTGGCACAAACGGGCGCTTGGTAATTTGTGGTAGAATTTGCGTAAAAACACCAAGTCATAGTATATTTATCAACAATTATACTAAATAAATGCTATTGTTACTAAAAATTAGTTAATTGATTTTGAAATTCAAATTTTATGGTATTAAATTTGCATCCCGTAAAGTCAACGCTTGGAATTTATACACCAACGCCGACTTTTTGGGATTGAAAATAGTGGGTTTCGCATTGATGAGAATATAATTCAACGAATCGCATCACTTTTTATTCATCCTCTATAACGGTTATTTCGCGACATTTATAATATTTTTACTCTTTAATATAATTACTCGAGATGAAAGCATTAAGTAGACACATAACAATTGTGGTTATGCTCACTGTGGTCGCTCTGGCCGCAAAAGCCAACATTTATCACAACGAAACCCACAAGTGCACTCACTTCGATTATTCAAACTACACCTATACTTATATAGAGAATGGTGTGGAGGATGATACGCAAGGCGAGGAGCGCACGGCATATCTCACTGAGCCGGCAACCACGACCGACCAGATGTGTGCACTCATTAGGAAAGTGTTTACCGACAAAACGATTCCTGGTATTCACTATGCCTATGACTACAACGGCACACAGTACCGCAAAATCATTTATAATTTCATTGGCCACCTGCTCATCAACCAGGGTGAGGGCCATCCCTGGCAGCGTGAGAGCGCAGGCTTAACCTTTGAGGACCCCGAACAGGATGGCATGACCATGATGCTGGTTGAACTCAAGCAGTCGTGGAACCGCTCGGCATCCACTTCCTCGGGTTGGGATGCCATCAACAAGGGTTTCGCGTCGATGAAGTTGGTGCCCAACTTCACCCGCGTCAACGACCCGGTGAACCCCGGCTACATCTTCTGTGTGGACGGTGCCGGCTCGCGATTCTACTTCGTCAGCAAGGGCAAGCCGCGTAACAACTACACTCGCCCGCTCTACCGCTTGTTTGAGCAAATCAGCCCGGTGAACTCCTACACCAATCCCAATGGCGAACTGATTGACAGCCTGCGTGCTGGACGCCCATTCTATTGCCACCACGACTGCACCAACGTGCCCACGATGGCAACCAATGGCGTGCCACACTGGTTCCAGATTTCGAACCAGGGCGAGGCTTACGGCCTGCGCAATCTGGCCATCTTCATGCCCGACCGCCGCTTTGAGCACCAACTCCACAACGACAGCGACGAGAACCGCAGCGTGTCGAGCAATTACTTCAACGACTATGGCAACTCGCAACTGGACGAGGACGAGCGTGACTATCCGCTCATGCCCAAGGTGCTGCTCTATACTGCATCGCTCACAGCCACGGCGACTCCCGAACCCGTGGGCAGCGAGCACGAGGGCTACTTCCGCGTGGACCTGAACTGGAGCACCTCGTTTAACAAGGACAACATTGGCGTCGACGTGCCGCAGCATTTCTACGTCTATATCGTCGACGGCAACAACCGCTACCAATTGGTGAGCGTCGTCGACCAGCCCA
>JAEEGL013088411.1_pt1 | contig 27268 bp, 20 predicted proteins | sample 9134231 | NCBI WGS metagenome assembly JAEEGL01 (sample SAMN16246548, study PRJNA631951) | gut metagenome | biome: gut microbiome; feature: rumen; material: fiber-attached | host: Bos | place: Iran: Karaj | collected 2018-10
AAGCTTAGAGTTTAGGGTTTAGAGGGTAGGGAATTATTATGGCCACTATGGAACTCAAATCCATAGCGGCCTATTTTTTTTACTGGATTTCCTCGAATTCGGCGTCGGTGATTTGTTCTTCGATGATGGTGCGGGTGTCGCCGTCGGGGGTGGTTTCCTCTATTATGGTGCCTGTGATTTCCTCGAAGTCGGCATACTCACCCTCGTTGCTGGTGAAGATTTTGCGTTCGCCGGTCTCGGTGTATTCCTCGCGGTCATCACGGCTGGGCCATTCACGGCGCGGTTCACTCTCGCCGAAGGTGTCATTGACCTTCTTGCGGACGTCACGCACAAACAGCCAGCCACGCAGTAAGGGCCAGCCCACAACCACGAGCAGGAGTAATAATATAAATGTCAGAAAACTCATTTATTTCTCACGTTTAATGATAGACAGCAGCACGTAGAGTGCTATGGCGGCGGCAAGGCCGGGCAGACCCAGTACGATGACCAATGCCACTGTAGCTACTATCTGCAAATATTGTGCCCAATTCTGCTTGAGCGACGAGAGGTTGTGCATCTTGAGCGAGAACATGCGCAATGGGCATACCATGAGCAGTGACAACACCACGATGAGCAGCACCACGATCCAGACGGGGCAATCATGCTGGTAATACCAGTCGGTGAAGCCGATCCAGAAGATGGCATTGGCCGGGATGGGCAGGCCGGTGAAGGTGGTGGCTTGGTTGGTGTCGACATTGAAACGGGCCAGACGCAGTGCGCCGAACACGGGCAGCAACAGGGCAAAGCACGCCCATGGACCATCATTGGGCATCATGCTATACAAGATCAGTGCCGGTGCAAGTCCAAAGCTCACCAGGTCGGCCAGCGAATCCAGTTCCTTGCCGATGGCGCTGACGGCATGCAGCCAGCGCGCCACCAGACCATCAAGAAAATCGGCGACAGCCGATAGGGCGATGTAATTAATAGCTATGATGTAGGGGGCTACCAAACATCCGTTTGACAGCGCCGCGATGCATGCCATGCAGCCAAAAAACAGGTTCAGCGAGGTGATGGCGTTGGGTATGTTGTTGCGAATCGCTTTAATCATGATTTCTTATTGTTATGGAGTTTTGCCACCAGGGTTTCTCCGCCCCAGGTACGGTCGCCCAGTTTAACCTTGATTTCGGTGTCAAGCGGCAAGAAGATGTCCACCCTTGAACCGAACTTGATGAACCCGATGAAATCATTCACGTCCACCTCCTCGCCCTGCTCCACATAGGTCACGATGCGCCGCGCTATCGCGCCGGCAATCTGACGCACAAGGATTTCCTCGCCTGTAACAGTGCGGATGACGATCGACGAGCGCTCGTTGTCGCTGCTCGATTTGGGCAGGTTGGCGGCAAGAAAACGGCCCGAATGGTGCTTGACATAGGTCACCTTCCCCTTGACAGGCACCCAGTTGGCGTGCACGTTAAAGACCGTCATGAACACCGACAGCTGGATGCAGTTGCGGTGCAGATACTCGTCCTCATACACCTCTTCAAGGGCCACCACCGTGCCGTCAACACTCGACACCACCGCAGTGCCGTCGCTGTTGTCGCCACTGTAGTGACGACGCGGCAGCCTGAAGAAGTTGAGCACAAGCAGGAACAGGATACCCATCAATGCAATCAGCCCCCAAGCCACAGGCTTGTAATCAAAGAAACGGTAGGCCAATGCACCGCTCGACACTATAATCAGGAATAGCATCAGCAGGATATTCTCGCCCTCATGATGGATTTTGACTTTCATTTCAACGGTCAATTCATTTAACCTGCAAATATACAAATAAGTTTTCAGTTTTGGGCTCTCGGTGATTGGTTTTTAATTGTTCGGGCTTTTTTTTCGTAAAAAACTGCAAGGTTGCAGGAAATCGGGGTGGGTGAAAAACGGTAGTAATTTTGCAATGTCATCGGGACAGTACCCCATGAATCATATCTTTTATTCACTCATTAATTATTACTGTTATGAAGACTCCAATTACTGTTTACAACGTGATTATCCTTGACAAGAGCGGCTCCATGTCGAGCATCACCCGTCAAGCCGTCGATGGCGTGAACGAGACCATCGGCTCAATCAAGAGTGCCCAGGAAAAGAACCCCGACCAAAAACACATCGTGACCTTGGTAGCCTTTTGCGGCTGCGAAATGAAGACCATCTATGACAACGTGCTCGTCGCCGAGGTGAAGCCTCTCACCGACAAGGACTACAATCCTTGCTGCATGACACCGCTGTATGATGCCATTGGAACCACCATCACCCGTGTGAACAGCATCATGAGCAAAGATGAGGACTACTGTACTGCCAATGTGACCATCATCACCGACGGCTACGAGAATGCCTCACACGAGTTCTCGCTCAAGGCCATTCGCTCGCTCATCGAGAGTTACAAGGAGCAGGGCTGGCAGTTTACCTACATCGGCGCCGACCATGACGTGGAGCAGGTTGCCTTCTCACTGAGTATCGAGCACCACCTGCAGTTTGACAAGACTGAGGCCGGCACTCGTGCGATGTTTGCCAAGGAACGCAAGTCGCGTGCAAAGTGGAATGACAAGTTGCAGAGCATCGCGTCCGCTTGCGTTTCCGTTGAAGAGCGCATGGAACGCATCAAGAATGCCAACAGCGAGCAATATTTTGATTGATGCCAGTCGTGGATGACATCTCGGGGCTGCCAAACCAATATACCCGTGGCAGTCCCGTTTTTGGCATGATTCTTGCTGTGTTTTAACTATATCGATAACACCAAAATCCGGCATTTTATGGAAACGACCAATCTCCAAAACCTCAAGTACGGCATCATCTATCTTTTTAGCGACAAGAGACTTTCTCCAAGGCTGCATGACCTTGAAGCTGTCGTCAAGAATTTTGTCCATCCCCTGCAAGTCGAGTGGGTTGATGAGCCCGGACGTGATGACCTGTTGTTGATAGCCAGGCGCTTCAACGTGGGCAATATCGGCAAGTATGCCACCGTGAGCCTTTCATTGAGCCGTATGAACCGGTCGGGTGGGTGGTTTGAGGCGATAAACCGCTTTGCCGATGAACTGATGGGCGTTACTGATGCCGGCGATGGGGACATCGTGATTGATGAGAGTGACTTTGGTTATCGTTACTTTGACCAGTCATCGGTTTTCGGCGCCGCTCGTGAGGTGGCTCCCCAAGATCACACTCGTGTAGAATTGCCCTCTCCCAAACGCAGATGGCGCAAGCTGAAGGAAAAGCTAAATGATTTTGTAATCGAGGAAAACCGCAGCATTAAGCCGCTTCCAACCCCAACTCGCGAAACCGAGTATGATTCGATTGAGAAAGAGGAAAAGCGTGCCGTCAAGAAGCTGGAGCGGGAACGCGAGATAGCGTTGGAACGCATCAAGCGCGACATCATCAACTATATCGCCCGTTATCATGATGACCCCAAGGAATTGATGGCTGAATTGCTGCGAGGCAAGGTGGTTGTGGGCCAGCCGGGGCGTGTACTGGTCAACGGCGACCTGAAGATTGTGCTGCCCGAGTATGACGAGATGGAGATTGAGATGCCCGCCATGTGCCGCACACTCTATATCCTGTTCATGAAGCAGCGCAAACAGGGCCTTGACGGCATCGTCCTGAAAAATATGGACGAGCACCGTGACGAGATCTTGGATATCTATGGCATGGTAAAGCCTGGCGCAAATGAGCGCCGTGTGTGCCGAACGGTCGATAACCTGTGCGACCCCCTTGGCGACTCGCTCAATCAGACCATTTCGCGCATCAACCGCTGCATCAAGACCGTGATTACCGACAAGGAATTGGCTAAACTGTATATCATTCAGGGAACCAAGGGCGGGACTTATGGCATCTCACTTGAACCGCAATACCTGGAGCTGCCCCGCGCCGTGACACGCCAGTGACGGCTGCTATCGCGGGTTGACGGCATCAATCACCCGCTTGACGATGGCTTCGGGCTTGATGCGCGTGAGGCAGCGATAGTCATGAAAGCGGCATTCCCGTTCGCCGTAGATGGAGCACGGGCGGCATTCCATATCCAGCTGGATATCGTCGTTTTCGTCTTGACCATAACCCTGGAAGCCGCAGGAGGGTGCTGTCGCACCCCAAATCGTGACGGCCTTCAGCCCCATCAGCGATGCCAGGTGCATGTTGGCTGAGTCCATCGTGAGCATGAGGTCGCACTTGCCCAGCAGCGCATATTCGTCGAGGAATCCGTGCTTTATCTCAGCCATCGAGATGACGTGTTGATTGCCGCGCACCATCTTGCGCAAGGCAAGCTTTTCTGTTTTGCCGCCACCCATGAGGAAAATCCAGAAATTTTCTTGTCGGCTCAATTGGGCCACCACCTGCTCCATCATTTCAATGGGGTACTCTTTGCCGCCATGGGCCGAGAATGGTGCCACAGCAATCCAGCGCTGGCCGGGTTCCTTGGCAGGAACCAACGAACTGGTTGGCAATTCCTTGCCGTCAAACAAGCGGGTAAAGTGACTCCCTTGAGCAAGGCCTAATTTGTCGAAAACGATGCGGTAACGGTCGATGGTCGGTGTTACAGGCTCTTGACTAGTGTGCTTGACAAGTGCTTTGCGGCGGTCGCGCTCCTTGTCCAGATGCACCACGTGAAGGCCGTGCAGTTTCATGTAAAATGAGATGATGCGTGAGCGCAGCACGTTGTGCAGATCAGCTACAGCATCAATATCATATTCTCGGCGCAAACGGGCTGCGAGCCTCAGCAGTCCAAAGAGGCCTTTGTGGTCCTTGGTGTCGATGCCCACAACAGTGAGATTGTCGGGGCGGTCATGAAACATCGACGCGGGCCATTTCTTGGTGAGCATGACAAAGCGCGTGTCGGAGCATGCGCGGCACACGGGATATAGCGCCGGAATGGTCATCGCTACATCACCGAGCGCCGACAGGCGGATGACAAGCACATTGCGAGATTCACTTTTTGCCATACAGGACGGGATTGGTCTCCGGGTCATTATACATCTTCATCTGCATATAGACCTTCATGAACTTGCGGCCTGCGGCAATATCGTCGAGCAACTGGTCGATGGCGGTCGTGAGGTCCACTCGTTGCTCCAGCAGCACGTCGAGTTTGGCGCGGCATTTGGCGATGTGAGCAGCATCGGCGTCGTTACGCTCGGTCTGTTCACGCATGTGCCAGATTTTGAGAGCGAGAATCGACAAGCGGTCGATAGCCCAGGCTGGACTCTCGGTGTTGATAGTGGCATCGGGCAGGACAGTGACCTCGGCAAACTGCTGGCGGAAGTATGTATCGATTTCTTCAACGAGGTCGGTGCGGTCCTGATTGCTGCGGTCAATGCGGCGCTTCAGGGCAAGAGCTTCAACAGGGTCGATATTCTCGTCGCGAATGATGTCCTCGAGGTGCCACTGCACAGCGTCAATCCAATTCTTGCGGGCAAGGCTGTTCTCGATAGTACCCTCCTCAAACGGGTTGCTGAACGCGGCATCAACGTCATCGGTGACATGGTACAGTTTCACCACCTCGTCAAATATCTCGTTACATTTGTTGGCAAAAGTCATAGTATCAATCGTTATCTTCGTCCGTTAAGTCCATTAAACTTCTTTTGGGTCCAGGAAGCCATACTCTATTTTTATCTCTCTCGATTGGCCAACGTTCGCCCTTGAGCGTCGCGCTCGAAGCACTGGTCACCAAGCACATCACCTTGTCGCCGGGTTTCTCGCCATGGGCAGGAAAGACAACGACTTTATTTTGCGGGGTGCGGCCGAACATGTCGTCGCGGCTGCGCTTGCTGTAGCCTTCGACCAGCACCTCAAAGATTATGCCCACGTCCTTACGGTTGCTGCACAGTGACAGTTCATTCTGCAGGGCAATCATGCGATTGAGACGGTCGATTTTTACATCTTCGGGGACATTGTCGGGCAGATTCTTGGCGGCGAAAGTGCCGGGGCGCTCACTGTACTTGAACATGAACGACGAGTCAAAGCCCACCTCTCGCATCAGCGACAATGTTTCTTGGAAATCTTCCTCGGTCTCGTCGTGGAAACCGGTGAACATGTCGGTCGAGATGCCGCAGTCGGGCATGGCGGTGCGGATGCGCGCAATGCGGTCCAGGTACCACTCGCGGGTGTACTTGCGGTTCATCAGTTTCAGCACCTTGTTGCTGCCACTCTGCACCGGCAGGTGGATGTGGTTGCAGATGTTGTCATGGCTGGCCATAGTGTCGATGATGGCGTCGCTCAGGTCCTCGGGGTTGCTGGTGGTGAAGCGCACACGCATCTCGGGAGCGGCTTCGGCCACCATTGCCAGCAGGCGCGCCAGATCAACCTGCTCGCTGCCGTCGGCCGACTTGTATAGGTAAGAATTGACGTTTTGGCCCAGCAGTGTAACCTCCTTGAAACCGCGCTCGCGCAGGTCGGCCAGCTCGTTAAGGATGCTCTGCGGTTCACGGCTGCGCTCGCGGCCGCGGGTATAGGGCACGATGCAGTAGGTGCAAAAGTTGTTGCACCCCCTCATGATGCTGATAAAGCCGCTCACCTTGCTGCCGCCCACGCGCGACGGGATAATGTCGCGGTAGGTCTCGGTGGTGGACAGCTCGGTATTGATGGCTTTTTCCCCACGTTCGGCAAGGCCGATGAGGGACGGCAGCTCCAGATAAGCATCGGGACCAGCCACCACGTCAACACTATACTCGTTGATGAGAACTTCCTTCATGCGCTCGGCCATGCAGCCGATGATGCCGATAATCAAGCGCTGTTGACGCTTGTGACGATAAGCATTCAACTGGTTAAGGCGGGCGAAAATGCGCTGTTCGGCATTATCGCGCACCGAGCATGTGTTGATGAAAATCGCATCGGCAGAGTCGATGTCCTCGCACGTTTCATAACCAGCCATTTTCATCACGGTGGCGACAACCTCACTGTCGGCAACGTTCATTTGGCAGCCGTAGGTCTCCAGTAGCAACCGCTTAGGCGCATCGCCCATAGCGTCATATTTTAAATTGATTGCCATGTATTTGTCCTTATTCTATATAGACTGCAAAGGTACATAGAAATCTTCGTACTCTGCCATCTGATAAGCAAAAAAGTCGGGACTGAGGTTGTCTTGCCCTAGTCCCGGCTTTAATCGTTAGATTTGTTTAATCGTTTATTTAATCCACTTGAAGAGGTCCTTGAAGCTGGCCTTCTGACCGTAGTGGAGGATGCCGCGGCGATAGATGCGGGCGGCAAGCCACGTGATGCCAATCGCTGTGCCAAAGAGTAACCCAAGGCTCAATGCCAGTTGCCAGAAGGGTACGCCAAAGGGCAACCTGATCATCATTACCACGGGCGAGGTGAACGGAATGATAGAACACCACACCGCAGTGGGGCCTGAGGGATTCTGCATACATGCCATGCCGGCATAGAAAGCGATGAGCATGACCAGAATGACGGGAGACGTGAACTGAGAAGAGTCGCTGGCCTGGTCAACTGCCGAGCCCAAACCTGCAAACAGAGAACTGTACAGCAGGTAGCCTCCAATGAAGTAGAGAATGAAACCCACAATGATGGGGATATAATTGATTGAAAGCGTCTCACGTACAATTGCCTCCATGGCTCCCATATCCTTTGCCGAAGCCAATGCCTCGGGCGACACGGCGTCGGGTGATAGATTGCCCATGCCAAACACGCTACCGGCGACCATAGCAACAACCACGAGCAACACGATCCAGATGAGCATCTGAGTCAGGCCAACTAGACATACACCGATGATTTTACCCAGCATGAGCTGGAAGGGACGGCAGCTACTCACCACGACCTCGACAATGCGGTTGGTCTTCTCCTCGATGACGCTGTTCATAATCATCGCGCCGTACATGAGCACAAACATGTAGGTAAATATCGAGAGCATCAACCCCAGTCCCATAGCGGCCTCGGTCGAGGATTCCTGCTCATCGCCGGCCTCGCTCCACTTGATGGAGCGCACATCCACATCGACGTGCGCCTTCTCGACCATTTCCTGGATGTTGGGAATGCCCATGGTGGTGAGATGAGCGGTCTCGATGGTGTCTGAGAGAACGTTACGAACGCTGGATACCAGGGCAGGGGTGATAGTTCCCTCGCTGAAGATGTTCACCACGCCGGTGCTGTCCACATCGCGCGGGATTATGATAATGGCATCGAGGCTGCCATTGGCTTTGTCATAGAACTCGCGGGCGTTAGTCACTGTGTCACCCTTGATGGCAACAAAATTGTACATGTCGTCGCTCTTGAGTGCAGCGGCATAGCGGCCGGTTTCGTCAATGACTGCAATCTTCTGGGTGTCGCTGCCCTTGTCGTTGAGATAAGCCAACCCAATGGGAACGGCCATGATGATGATAAACAACAGGGGCATGCCCAGTGTCAACAGTATGAATGATTTGCGCCCGACAATCGACATGTATTCACGGGCGATGATGAGGCCTAGCTTATTCATTGTTCTTTACATTTTTGGATTTGACGGTTTCGATGAAAATCTCATTCATGCTGGGCAGCACCTCGGTGAAGCCCGTCAGGCGGTAGCGGCTGTTAAGCCAGTTGATGGCGTCGCGCACAGGCACGCCAGCCGCGAGCTTGATGCGTGTGTCGCCCTTCTTTATGGGATCGGGGGGCAGCAAGGTGAACATTGCGGGATTTGCCTCGATGGTGTCGGGCGTTTGCACTGCAATGATGTTCTTCTTGTGCTTCTGTTTCACCTCGTCAACACTGCCGGTAAGTACTACTTGGGCGTGGTTTAGCAGGGTAATTTGCTGACATACTTCCTCAACCGATGCCATGTTGTGGGTCGAGAACAGGATGGTGCTGCCCTGGTCGCGCAAGGCCAGAATTTCAACCTTCAACTGTTCGGCGTTCACAGGATCGAAGCCCGAGAAAGGTTCATCAAAAATCAACAGCGGCGGACGGTGGATCACGGTGCCGATGAATTGCACCTTTTGCTGCATGCCTTTGGAGAGGTTTTCCACCTTCTTGTTCTCCCACTCCTTGAGGTCGAAGCGGTCCAGCCACCAGTGCATCGATGCCACAGCGTCGGCCTTGTTCATGCCCTTAAGGCGGCCCAGATAGACGATGTGGTCACCCACTTTCATTTTTTTGTACAGGCCGCGCTCCTCGGGCAGGTAGCCGATGTGGGTGATGTCGTCATCGGTCATCTGCTTGCCGTTGAGCGTAACGGTGCCCTCGTCTGCGGCTAGGATGCGGTTGATGATGCGGATCAGGGTGCTCTTGCCGGCGCCGTTGGGGCCTAACAAGCCGTAGATGCAGCCTTGTTCCACCTGCATGGAAACGCCAGCCAGGGCTGTGTGCCCTTCGTAACGCTTTACCACGTTGTTAATGTCAAGATAAGCCATTGTATTCAGTTTTTAATTATTCATTGCAAATGTAATTGTTTTTACCCATTAGACGAGATAGTGGGGCAAAAAACTACACTTCTGCCTTGCTTTTTTACTAAAAAAAAGTGCTCAATAAAAATGACACCTTCATCAACGATTGATAAAGGCGTCATCTGACTGTAAAACTTGTCCTATTCACCAAATGTTTAGATTCTTGTGGGCTTTTTATGCTTATGAAGTAATAAAAACCATCCAAATTACTACCGCGTTGTCAATCATCCGATTAGAATTGTCGAGATGATGGCGACGATTGCCATGGCAATCATTGTGATTGATACGATACAAATTTGCGTTTCCATTGTTTTATTGATTTTATGGTTAGTATTTGTTAGTTGCTCTTTGACTCGCGAAAACCGGTTTTCCCCTTTCGCTGTTACAAAGTTACAGAACGTGGAAAGTCTGTGTCAAACTTTTTTTCCCAAAAAATGGCAGTTGTCTAATTTTTTTACACTATTGTGTCTAATTTTTTTACACATGGACACAAAAAAGGAGTCGGAGGTGAAAAAACCTCCGGCTCCAATATGATTTCGCGTCAGTCTAGACGCTTTGGGCTTAGTTATTTCTCGGGTCCCATTACAATCTCGATGCGATTGCCTGCATTATAGAGCAGACGGGCAAAGGCAGCAATCGACTCGGGAGTCTGAGCCTTGACGATGTCTTCATAGCCAGTGTGGCTGTCAATACCGTTAATAAGGTATTCCTGGATGGCGCTGCGCCAGTACCAGTTCTCCTTGAGGCTGGTTGCGTGATCCTTGAGCATTTGCTCCTGAGCCTCCTTCAATGCAGTGGCATCGATGGTGGTGCAAGCGTTGACCATCTCCTCGTTCATGATCTTGAGGGCAGTCTCCTCAAACTCGGGATTAACGGGGCAAACGGCCAGAACCAGCGTCTTGGGCTTGCCGCCGCTCATGCCCACTTGACCCAAAGCCTCGGTGGAGTAGGCAGCGCCGGCATCCTCACGGATCTTCTGCAGATATACGCGTCCCAGCACCTCACCCAGGATTTCTGCCTTGATTTCATTCTCCAGGCTATAGGGCAACTCATTGTTGTGCCAAATGACAATCTCATATTCCTTGGGTGATTCCATCTTCTTGGTGAAGTGGTTGACAACTTGTCCCTTGGGCATGTCCAAATCGTTTACCCAGTTGGTCTTCACACCCTTCTTGGCGGGCAGGCTGGCAATGTACTGCTCAATTAACGGACGAATGACGGCCTCGTCAAAGTTACCCACAAAGGTGAAGGTGTAGTTGGCGGCATTGGCAGTGCGCTCCTTGGCAATCTCCATGATGCGGTCCAGATTCACCTGCTGCAGGTGCTCGACATTGAAGGGCTGGGTACGCCAGTTGCGGTTAGACATGATATATTGCAAGGTGTCGCTGAGTGCGGTTTCCGGCATGAGGTCTTTGTTCTTGAGCTGAGTCTCCATCAAGCTCATGGACTGGTTGAATTTCTTCTCATCCTTGTTCAGGGCGGTGAACTTGAGGTAGATGAGCTGGAACAGGGTTTCCAGATCCTTAACCGTGCTGTTACCGCTCAACTGGTCGGTAAATTCGCCAATGTTCAGATTCACGTTGACCTGCTTGCCTGCGAGGGCCTTATCCAGTTCAGAGTTGGAGAAATTACCCACGCCAGTGAAGCTGTTGAGCAGGGAAATCAGTTGCAAGTTAGCCCAGTCCTTCTCACCGTAGAGCGACTGACCACCGCGCTGGAAAGCGCTCATGGTAATCTCATCCTGCTTGTAGTCGGTCTTCTTGAGGATGACGCGGGCGCCATTGCTCAGTTCCAGTTCCTTGTAGCCGAAGGTTTCGTTTGTGCTCTCCTTTTTGATTTTACCCTTCTTGGGCATCTTGGTCATCAAGGGCTCGTTCTTCACGTTGTCAACATAGGGCTCGATGTTTGCGCTGGTGGCAGCATCAAGAGCAGCATGCAGACCTTCGACGGTGGGATAAACGGCACCTTCCTTCTCCTGGTTGAAGTTGGTAATGACGAGATTCTTTCCGTCGGTGTTGATGAGTTCCGGCAGTACACCGTTAATCATGTCAACAGTGATATTAGGAGCAACAGCACCCATAATCTGGTAAAGGTGGTCAATCGAGGGGATGGGCTCACCATCCAGGAAGTTGCTGCAATACTGGCGACCATAAATTTCGTTGGAAACTTTGTCGCGTTCGTTGTAGCGGCGCTCCAGGCGGCTCATGTACTCGTCGCGGGCACGGGCATATTCACTGGAGGTAAAGCCGTGCTTGGCGGCGCGCAAGGCCTCGATGATAGCGGCTTGGGTGGCAGCCTCGGCCTTGCCCTCCTTGGGCATGATGTCGATGGTTAAGGCATCCATGGTGTTGGCCATGATGTATACTCCGTCATAGCAATAAGCGTTGTCGTAGGGGCAGTCAGGCTCCTGGGCCAGGTCCCTAAAGCGGGTGTTAAGCATGTCGGTAATCATGTCCTTGATGTAGTCAACAAGGAGGTAATCCAGATTCTGCTTCTCCTCGGGAGTTTCGGTCTCGTGCTTGAACATCACGCTCACCTCGCTGTACTGCTGCTCCTTGTCCTTGTCAACAACAATGATGGGAGTCTCGTTGTCGGGCACGGGCTCGCGAACCACCTGGGCTGCATTGGGGTCAAGCGTGTAGCCCTTGTACATCTCCTTGATTTGGGCCTCGATGTGGTCAACATCAACATCACCCACGATGACCAGGGCCTGGTTATCGGGACGGTACCACTTGTGGTAGTAGTCACGCAACTCCTTGTACTCAAAGTTGTCAACCACGCTCATCAGACCGATGGGCAGGCGCTTGCCAAACTTGGAGTCGGGGAACAAGGCCTCTAACTGGCGCTCCAGCATACGCATTTGTGCGCTCTGGCCCAGTCGCCACTCCTCGTGGATGACACCGCGCTCCTTGTCGATCTCCTCGTCGGTGAGCAACAGACCGGTGCTCCAGTCCTTGAGGATGAGCAGACAAGAGTCGATAGCGCTCTGGCGGCTGCTGGGCACGTCGTTGATGTTATATACGGTCTCGGCAATGCTGGTGTAGGCATTCAGGTCGCCACCAAAGTTCACACCCAGTGAGCGGGTGTAGTCGATGATACCCTTGCCCTCACCGTTGAAGTGCTCACTGCCGTTAAAAGCCATGTGCTCAAGGAAGTGGGCGAGACCACGCTGGCTCTCTTCCTCCTGGATGGAACCCACGCGCTGAGCAATGTAGAAGTTCACACGGTTCTCGGGATAGTCGTTGTGGCGGATGTAGTAGGTCAGTCCGCAATCCAACTTACCGATACGAACGGCATCGTCCACAGGGATGGGCGGCATCTCCTGGGCCATTGCCACGTTGGCGCTGAAAGCCACCACCATGAGCAGCATGACAGCAAAGAATTTCTTAACGTTCATAAGTTTGATAGTTTTTGTAGAATACATTTATTATTTACTGGTTATTTTATTCTGCCTCTTAGACGTAGCTCCTACTTCAGAAACTACAAAATTAGAGCATTTTTTTTAAAAAAAGCCCTTTTTTTTCATTAACGGTAAGGTGAAGAAAAATTACCAGGAGAAGCAATTTTACTGCTCCTCCTTGTAATTATATATAAATCAATAGATTAGGTCTCGTGACGTTTCTTTCAAATAATGTCAGATCAATCTTGTGGAGTCATCACAATCTCGACTTTATTGTTACCCTGAAGCAACTGGCGGGCAAAGGCCGAGATGGTCTCGGGAGTCTGGGCCTTCACGATATCCTCATAGCCATGGCAGATGTCATAACCATAGAGCTGATAGTACTTGATGACTTGCTCCCAATAGGCGTTCTCCTTCTTGACGGTGGCAATCTGCTTGAGCATCAGCTCCTGAGCCTCTTTCAGGCCGTCAGCATCGACCGTGGTGCAGGCATTTTTCATCTCGTCGTTGAAAATCTTCAGAGCCTCGGCCTTGAACTCTGGTTTCACGGGACAAACGGCAAGGAGGTAGGTGATGGGCCTATTGCCTTTCAAATCCATCCATCCTGCAGCCCCGGCCGCATAGGCAGCCCCGGCATCTTCACGGATCTTCTGCAGATAGACACGACTCAGCAGTTGTCCCAGGATACTGACTTTGATTTCGTTCTCGAGGGTGCACGGAATCTTGTTGTCTAGCCAGTAAACCCTGATCATACCTTGCGGAGTTTCCATCTTCTGGGTGAAATGTGTGATGTTTTCGCCAGTGGGAATTTCTGCAATATCGGCCCAGTTGGTCTTCACTCCCTTCTTGGCGGGCAGGCTGGCGATGTACTGCTCGATGAGCGGACGGATGGCCGCCTCATCAAAGGAGCCGACAAAGGTAAAGGTGTAGCCGGCTGCGTTAGCGGTGCGTTCCTTGGCAATCTCCATGATGCGGTCATAATTCACCTTCTTCAGGTCTTCTGAGGTGAAAGGTTTGCTGCGCCAGTTGCGGTTACCCAGGACGTATTCAACGGTATCATCAAATACTGCTTCGGGATTGGAAGACTTGTTCTTCAAGAACATGGCATCGTTGTTGAGCATCTGCTGCTTGAAACTCTTCTCGTCCTTGCTCATACCGGTGAAGCGGAGGTAAACCAGCTGGAACAAGGTCTCCATATCCTTGATATTGCTGCTACCGTTCACGTAATCAATGTAATCGTCCATATCAAACTGTGCCCATGCTCGCTTGCCGCTCAGGGCCTTGTTGAGGTCGTTATAGCCAAAGTTGCCTACACCGGTGATGGTATTGACTTTAACATCAAGCCAGTAGAGATTTTCGCGATCCTTTTCACTGTAGAGCGACTTGCCGCCGCGCTGGAAGGCGTTCATTCTGACTTCATCTTGCTTGTAGTCGGTCTTCATGAGGATGACGCTGACGCCATTACTCAATTCCAGCTCCTTGTAGCCAAACGTCTTGTTCACTTTTTCCTTGACAATCTTGCCGGCCTTGGGAAGGTTGGAAATCAGCGGTTCATTGATGACATTGTCGACATATTCCTCGATTTCGACATTACGTGCTGCGGCAACCGCATCCTTCAGGCTCTGGGCGGTGGGATGGACGGCACCTTCCTTCTCTACCTCGTTGCTCACGACAACCATGTTCTTTTCACTGTCTTGGACAAACTCGATAAGCATCTGCTGGATGCTCTGGTTGACGATATCTGAGGAGAACTGCGGAACCATCGTACTCATGATCTGATAATAGGTGTCGATGGCCAGTAAAGGCTCGTTTTTGAGGAAATTATCGCAGCACACTTGGCCGTAATAGAGGTTGGGTGCCTCGTCGCGCTTGTTGTACATCGTCTCGATAGTGCTCAAGAAATTTTGTCTCGCGCGGTCATATTCACTGGCGGTAAAGCCATATAACTTGACACGCTTCACCTCGGCTAAGACAGTCTGCAAGGCTTTCTCAGCCATTCCGTCCTTGGGCAAGATACTGATACCGAAAGCGTCCTTGGTATCGGCGACGATGTATTCTCCATTGCTGCAATGTGCACCGGTAAATGGGCAATCAGCTTCTTGTTTCATCTCGTTGAAGCGCGCATTGAACATTGAGCACATCATGCTTTTCAGGTAATTGATGACAAGATAGCTCATATTGCCCTTCATCTCGAGTTCAATGGGATCGTACTTGAAATAGACATTAATTTCGTTCTGAGTCAGTTCCTTGTCAGCAAAGGTGATGTAGAGGCCTTCCTCGTTGTCAGGCACGGGATAATGCACTACCTGGGGCGCATCGGCAGCAGGGGCAGGAATGTCCTTGAACAGTTCGCGGATTTTAGCTTCCGTATAATCTACATCGATGTCGCCTACAATCACAATAGCTTGATTGTCGGGGCGATACCATGTGTGGTAGTAGTCTCGCAGGGCTTGATAGGGGAAATTGTCCACAATCTCCATCAGGCCGATGGGCATGCGGTTAGCGAATTTTGAGCCTGGGAAACCTTGGGTAATCGTGTTCTCTAGCAACCTCAGCTGGCCAGTGTTGCGCATGCGCCACTCCTGATGGATCACACCACGCTCCTTATCAATTTCCTCGTCCTCGAGCAGCAAGCCGTGGCTCCAGTCCTTGAGGATGAGCAGGCAGGAATCCAGGGCGCTCTGCCGCGTGCTCGGCACGTTATTGACGTGGTAAACCGTGGTGAGCATGCCGGTTGCGGCATTCAGGTCTGAGCCAAATTCCACGCCCAGCGAACGGGTAAAGTCGATGATACCGTTACCCTTGAAATTCTCACTGCCGTTAAAGGCCATGTGCTCCAGGAAGTGGGCCAGACCGCGCTGGTGATCTTCTTCCTGCATCGACCCCACGCGCTGAGCGATATAGAAGTTGACGCGGTGCTCGGGGTAATTGTTGTGACGGATGTAATAGGTCAGTCCGTTGTCCAGTTTGCCGACTCTCACGGCTTCATCCACGGGGATGGCGGGCATCTGCTGCGCCATCATCACATTTGCGCTGAAAGCCACTAACAAGAGCAGCAATACAGCAAAGATTTTCCTTGTTTTCATAATCAGTTGGTTTTAATCGTTGGTACTATTTGTTTCTTCTCTTTGTCCATTAGACGCAAGGCAAGTCCCGAAAACTACACAAAAACAGATAAAAAACATTGTAGGGCACAAAAAACGGGAGGCACAAGGAGTTGATTCCTCGGGCCTCCCATTGTTGGGAAATTACGTTTATAAATGATAGTCTGTTACTCGGCGGGAGTCATAACTACCTCGACCTTGTTGCCAGCGGACATGAGCTCGCGGGCAAAGGCGGAGATGGTCTCGGGAGTCTGGGCCTTGACGATGTCCTCATAGCCGGTGAAGTTGTCCTGGCCACGGTTGGCATAGGCTCCGATGACACTGTACCAGTAGCTGTTCTCCTTGAGCTGGGTTTCGTGGTCCTTGAGCATGACGGTCTTGAAATCTTCGAGCTTGGCGGCGTCGATGGTCTCGCAGGCCTTGAGCATCTCCTCGTTCATGACTCGGACGGCGAGGTCGGTAAACTCGGGCTTGAGGGGCGCATAGGCGGTGATAGCTGTGTAGCTCTCGTCACCCTCCATCATGCTGAAACCATAAGCACCTACTGAATAGGCTGCACCGGCATCCTCGCGGATCTTGTCATAGAAAATCTTTCTCAAAATCCTGCCCAGCAGGTTGGCCTTGATGCTGTTCTCCAGAGTATAGGGCATGTCGGTGTTAAACCAACTGATGTTAATGTTGGTCTTGGGGGTTTCCATCTTGTGGGTAAAGTGTTTGATGGTCTGGCCCTTAGGATAATCCGAAACGTTGGCCCAGTTGGATTTCTTGCCTTTCTTGGCAGGCAACGATGCAATGTACTGCTCGATGAGGGGACGGATGGTAGCCTCGTCAAACGAGCCGATAAACTCGAAGATGTAGCTGGCGGCATTGGCTGTGCGCTCCTTGCCGATTTCCAGAATGCGGTCATAGTTGAGATTCTGGATGTCCTCGACGGTAAAGGGCTTGCTGCGCCAGTTGTAGTTGTTTGAGATGTAGTTGAGCGTGTCGTTGAACACATTGTCGGGATCTAGATCCTTGTTCTTGAGCGAGATGTCGAGGATATTGAGCAATGAGTTGTAGTTCTTCTCGTCCTTGGTGACGTCGGTGAACTGGAGGTAGATCAGTTGGAACAGGGTCTCCAAGTCCTTGACGTTGGAGCTGCCGGTGATGTAGTCCATATCGGTCTGCATACTCTGGCTGATGTTCACGCGCTTACCTGCAAGGGCCTTCTTCAGTTCCATGTTGTTGAAACCGCCCAGACCGCTATACTCAATGACACCTTCAAACACTTCGCAGTTGGCCCAGTCTTTCTCGCCGTAGAGCGAACTGCCGCCGCGCTGTTGCGCCATCATGTAGATCTCGTCCTGCTTGAAGTCGGTGGGCTTGAGTAGCACGTGTACGCCGTTGCTCAGTTCCAGGTCCTTGTATCCCAGAGTCTCGTTATAGCTTTCTTTGACGATTTTACCCTTCTTGGGCAAGTTGGCAATGAGGGGCTCCTGCTTCACGTTGTCAACATAGGGGGTAATCTCGGCGGTCTCGGCAGCGGTGATGGCAGCCATGAGGCCTTCCTTGGTGGGATAAACGGCACCTTCCTTCTCCTGGTTGAAGTTGACCACCACCAGGTTCTTGCCGTCGGTGCTGATGAGTTGGGGGAGCACTTGGTTGATGGCCTCAACGGGAATGTTGGGGACAATCATCTTCATGAGTTCGTAATTGTCCTCGATGGACATCAGGGGCTCGTTGTCGAGAAAGTGGCGGTAGCACTGCTGGGTATAAGAGCTGTTGTGCACCTTGTCGCGCTCGTTGTACTGTCGCTCGAGACGGCTCATGTATTCCTCCTGTGCACGGGCATACTCAGTAGCTGTGAAGCCGTATTGGGCAGCACGCAGTGCTTCGATCATGCCTTCTTGGGTGGCGGCCTCAATCATGCCTTCCTTGGGGATAACAGTGAGATTGAAAGCGTCTTTGGTGTTGGCACCCAGGTAGCTTGTGTCATAAGCGCGGGCCTGGATGTAGGGACAGTCGGGATCCTGTGCTTTCTCGTCAAAGCGCTGATTGAGCATTGTGCTCATCATGTTCTTCATGTAGTTAATGACAACGTAGCTGATGTCATTCTTTTGCTCCTTTTCGATAATGTCGTGCTTGAACATGAGGCCGACATAGCTGATCTGCTGCTCAATATCCTTGTCGATCGCGACAATGGGCTCATCGTTGTCGGGAACGGGATAAGTCTCAACCACGGCGGCGTCGGGGCCGGGTGCGGGAACGTCCTTGAAGAGTTCCTTGATCTTGGCCTCGATGTAGTCCACGTCAATGTCGCCCACAATGACCAGCGCCTGATTGTCGGGGCGGTACCACTTGTCATAGTAGTCGCGCAGCACCTGATAGGGGAAATTGTCGACGACGTCCATCGAACCGATGACGTCGCGCTTGGCATACTTCGAACCAGGGAAAAGGTTCTCCAACTGGCGGTTGCGCATGCGTTCGCCGGCATCGCGTCCCAGTCGCCACTCCTCATGGATGACACCGCGCTCCTTGTCGATCTCATCGTCGGTGAGCAGCAGGCCGTGGCTCCAGTCCTTGAGGATGAGCATGCAGGAGTCTATCGTCCCCTGGCTAGTGGTGGGCACGTCTTCAATGATATAGACGGTCTCGGTGAAATTGGTATAGGCATTGTTGTAACCCTTAGAATCGAGATAGTCATCGATGCGGTGGCCCTCGCCATTGAAGTGCTCACTGCCGTTAAAGGCCATGTGCTCCAGGAAGTGGGCCAGACCGTTCTGGTTGTCTTCTTCCTGCATGGCTCCCACACGCTGAGCGATGTAGAAGTTGGCGCGCTGCTCGGGATAGTTGTTTTGGCGGATGTAGTAAGTCAGTCCGCAATCCAACTTGCCGATGCGTACGGCCTCGTCGATGGGCAGTTCCATCTGTTGGGCCGTCATCACGTTGGTGCCTAGTGCCACTATCATGAGCAGCAACATGGCAAAGATTTTTTTCACCTTCATAAATCTGACAGTTTTTGTAGTATAATTTATTGATAACTTTATTATTCTGCTCAATTAGACGCAGCACCTGCTTCAGAAACTACAGAATTGGAGCATTTTTTTAAAAAAGGTCATTTTTTGACCAATAAGTCGGCGTTTTTTGTGCCGTTGCAATGCCAATGAAATGAAAATCTCGCGACACAATACGTTTTTTGAGTAATGTCGCGAGATTATTATTTCGACAGGGTGCAGATGAGTCCGATTATTGCTTCACTGTCGATTGCAACCAGGTGACGATGTCGTTGATGACCTGGGGATTCATTGTCTCGTGGATGAGGTCATATCTGGTGCTGCCCACCCAGTCGTCGCAGGTCTGGAAGAAATGGTTCAACCCCTCATAGGCCTTGACGGTGGCATGAGGCACAAGATGAGCGATGGCCTCCAAGTTTTCTTTGCATGCTACTTGGCTGTCAAGCGCGCCGTTGATTGCGAGCATCGGGCACTTGACGAGCTTGAGGTTGTCGGTGGGATCATACTGGATGACGCAGCTGGTGATGAAAATTTGATCAATGATTTCATCTAGAGACTGCCCATTGAACGATGGTTGTGCTTCGGGGTGGCTCTCATAGAACTCGATCAGTTTGTTGCGCAACGTGACAGAGTCTTTCTCGGCAGCGATGATACTTAACGCTTGGTCATTTAATGCCAAGACCTCGTCGGAGACCTCTAGTCCCATAGATTTTGAAAGGAGTCGAGTTTGTTGCTTACCGAGTTCAACGCCGTTAACGCCTGTTCCTGCCAACGAGACGATGTAAGCGACTTCATCGGGATGCTTGGCGGCATTCATGATGGCGATCATGCCACCCTCGCTGTGCCCCATGATACCCACTTGGGCGGCGTTTACCTCGGGACGGGTCTTGAGGTAGCGCAAGGCTGCCATGGCATCGGTAGCAAGTGGCTCGGTGGGTGCAAAAGGATTGCCCCCGACCGTGGCACCCACACCGCGCTCATCATAGCGCAGGACAACAAAACCGTTGCGGCTCAGTGCATCGGCCAAGAGCAGGAATGGCTTGTGGCGAAAGACATTCTCGTCGCGGTCGTGAGGACCCGAGCCGGCGACAAGCACGACAGCAGGGAAGTTGCTGCCAGTGCTAGGAATGGTCATTGTTCCCGAGAAGGTGATGCCGTCGTTGGTGAAAGAGACTTCCTCGCAGCGATAGGGCTTGTTTTGGTCGGCCTCGATAGCGGCTTCCTGGGGGCGGGAGTTCTGATCATCGTCATTGGCATCTTTACGCGTCATGCGCAATGGTAAGTTCCCCCCTTGTGTGAAGGTGCCATCGAGCGTGTCGCCCTTGAGTGTTCCATGATAGGAGGCATTGTAATCAGGTATGTCAACGTTCAGCTCGTTACCGTTGATGGTGGCAGTGCCAGGTAAGCCAAAGCCACCCTGGTCGGGTGAGTCCCAAGAGAAGGACACGTTGTCGCCGTTCTGCTCAATATGGAACACGAGGGTAAGCGAGTAGGGGCCGGCTTCGATAGCGCCTTTCCAGGTACCGTTAAAGTCAGGGTTTTGTGCCATGGCGCTGGTTAGCATGGAGATACTCAATAGTGAAAAGATGAAAATACGTTTCATTGTTGTAAGGTTTTAGTAGTTATCAAGTGTTTGTTTGCCATTAGACGCAAACCTTATCTTAAAAACTACAAAAAAGCAAATTTATTTTTTAGAAATGACATTTTTTGCGCGGTTGCAATGCGATTGAAGTGAAAACAACTGATACATTCAATCAATCTTGACTCACTCTTCGGTTTTCTGGTCACCAGACAGTGCTTGCTTTATCATGTCAATGATGTTGCCAGCACTGCTCAATCCCACTGATTTGTGTCGGGTGAAGGTAAAGGATTTCTCGTCTGGACCGCCTTTGATGAGGTCGGCGGTGATCCAGTAATCCCCGTCATCGTAATCAAAATCATAGAAAGTGACTTCGCCATGGTGGTAAACACTCCAATTAGGAGCCTTCTCGAGGGCTTGGTAGAACGCTTCTCCAGGTATAGTGTCAAATTCAAAATAGATGTCCTCGTCGCTTCGTCCAGTTTCGGTCAGCGGGGGAAAATCCACGCCTAGCACCTTGGAGAGCGTGTCGCGGTCAACGACGACGCTGTAATCGGCGCGATCGTTCCTGAACACGACTTCAAATCCCTTCCAGGAGTCTTTCTCCCTGCACATCATTTCAATCTCGACATGGATTCTGTCACCCAGGATGTCGGGCATCTTTCGGTTGGCAGCAAATGTGGTGTCAAGGTCAAAGAAGAGCCTCATGTTGTTTTCCCTCCCCAAATCGAATGTATGCCATCCGCTATAAAGATATTTATCGACCTCGGCGATGATTTTTTGGACCTCGGCTGGGGGGACTTCCTCCAGGAACTTGCAGCACACAACAAACTGTTCGTCTCCATATATGAGATTGGTCTTGGTATAGTATTCCTCGATCGTGTACTCGGGCAGGATAGGAAAATCAAGTAAACTGTCGAGTTCGGCCTTGTCCTTGAAGGGCAGAACCGTGCTGTCGTCGATTTTGTGCTTTTTGGGACCACAAGACGTGGTGGTGAAAAGCAGTGCACCCGCAATGATCAACAGACCAAAGGCGATCAGGATTTTGTTTTGTAAAGGTTTCATAAAATAATGACGATATTTAATGATTGAATATATTATAAATTGGAGTCGTCGTTCCAGCTGGTTTTCTTGACTTCCATAACATTGTCATAGTGACTTGGCTTGATGATGAAGCAAGTATTGCTCTCGTTTGACCCACGGTTTTCGGCCTGAATTGAGTTATAGGCTTCGATGGTTGTGGCCAGTTTGTTGCGGGTGTTCTTTACATCTTCATGGATCATGCTATATTCCATAAAGAAGTTGATCTGTTTAGTGATGACTCTTTCACTTATTCGGGTAGATCTTTTCTTGAGGCCCATTTTCTCAGCTATGATTGTACATTTGGCATCAAGCAAAGCAGTAGGATAATCGAGAATCAAAGTGTCGGTCTTCGGTACAAAGTTATAATCAATGCCGATTTTTACAGGAACTTTGTGAGTCGCAACAACCTTGGTCCATAACTGCCTCCCTGTTGAGTCACTGGGATTGGCTGTAATCGTGTCAATGGTGTTGGCACCGTCCTCACCTTTATAGGAGACAACGAGATCACACAAGTTCAGCAAGTCATCTGAACAGTCAATGCTGTAAGTGACCTTCAGTGGAAATTCTTCTTCGGTTTTAGCTTGCTTCTGGACACAAGAGGTCAATACCATTGCAGCAAGCATCATGATTGTGAGATAAGATGAAAGCTTTTTCATTGTTCGAGAGGATTTAAAATGGTTAATATCTAAATAACTATTGATAATTTATCTGATTGGTCAGTTGCCGAGGAGTTTGCTCAGGCGGTCGATTTCTTAAGCGACGGCTTAAGGGAACCCAAGCAGCCTAAGGCACTGCAGCATGCCAGAAGGCCGACAAATCCCCCATGTTGTAGCATTGTGTTTCAAAAACATATAGGAGATCATAAACACTAAGAGGATGAGGCAAAGACCACCTGTGAGCTTGTAGCTTTTCAGTTCTTTGGCACATCGGTTTGTGATGCGCTCCATTTGCTCTTCTTTGCTAACTCTTGTCGGTCGGTAGTTATCGGTTACCGGTTCCTCAGTGTGACAGGATGATGCTTGTGAAGAATGTGATGATGGCAGCTACTGCCACTGCTGCTGTTGCCACGAATGTTTGCTTTTCCATAATCTTAATGTATTTGTTAAACTACGAATTACACAAATTGCACTAATCTGGTTTTATTTTCCGATTTATTAGTTTTTAATTCGTGTAATTCGTAGTTAATTGGGTTAATTGATTATTACTTGTTGAGATAGTCTTGATAGAGTCCCTGGAGTTCGGCGGGGGTAATGCCCACGGCCTTGAGTTGTCCCAGGAAGTAGTCCATTTCGCCCTGCATGAGCTGCTCACGGCGAGAAGCAACGATTTTCTCCTTGGCCTCGGGGCTCACGAAGTAGCCCAGACCGCGCTTGGTGTAGATGACACCGCTCTGCTGCAGGTGATCATAGGTGCGTGCAACGGTGTTGGCGTTGACCTCAATCTCGGCGGCGAGTTCTCGCACGCTCGGTACTTTTCCCTCGGGGGGCAGTGTTCCAGAGAGGATCTGGTCCCCGATGCGATCTGCAATCTGCAGATAAATCGCTTTATTATCCTTGAAATTCATCGTAGTCTAAATTCTTTTATTTCCACCACTTGAGTGAAACAACATCTTTGCGCTTAAACAGGTACCAGGCCAGGACAAAGAACACGATAGCCTGCAAGCAGGTCCAAATGACCATGCTGATCGAGAAACTCCCGTGCATCACAAAGTCATAGAACCACTGGGAGAAGGCTCGCATATCACCAAAGCTGAGTGCGATGGGCATGGCAATCAAAAACAGCACGAACTGGGTAGCATAGAGTGCGGCAAACGTCTTGAGTGCCGACAAGCGAGGCCACACCACGCTGCCAAGCAGGAACAGTCCAGCGTTGGCAATCAAGCCGATCCACATGGCTATCGACATGAAGTTGGTAATGTGGTTCACACTTTCCAATTCATCAAAGACTCTCACTGTTTGGGAAATGCTGTTCAAGAAATTGATAGGACCGGGGACATAGAACAAGTCACTTTTGTACCACCACAAAGCGGCGATGCGGGTTAAGTCGGCCAGCTGAGCGCAGATAAAGTAGGCCACTGTCATTCCCACCACATAGATGAGCACGTTGACCAGGAACTTCTCGAGCGTCGAGGATGGCGATGTGAGAAAGTGAGTACGGCCGGCTTTGGTCTTCAGATTCTTGAAGGCCAGCGAGGCTGAAATGCATACAACAAAAGTGGCAAGGGAGCCTACCATCATCTTAGGAATATAATTGAATTCGGCATCAGTAAAGAAATCGCCTTGGTGGATAATCAAGTTGCCCAGGATCATGAACATGGTCAACAGACCGTATATGCCAATGACACTGAACAGCAGCATGCGCTTGTTCTCTACTAATTCCTTGCGCAGGGTGGCCGTGAAACGGCTCCAATTGAATGTTTGATTGACGGTATTCATAGTGGTGTTCATTTTTGAGTGGTGAATAACTGGTTGATAGCATCAGGATTCTGGAGCGTGGCATTGAACAACATCTCCAGGTCAACTTTGGTCTCTTCGCCTTCTTGGGCTCGAACTGCGCCAAGAGGACCGAAGGGGCTTTGAAGCACGAACAACGGATGGTCTCCTTCTTGCAGAGGGCGGAAGGCCACCTTGCTCATAATGTCGGCAAAACCGGCGTTGAGCAGCACACGACTCTGGTCGATGATGGTCACATGATCCAGGATGTCGCTGATGTCACGCACCTGGTGCGTGGAGATGAGCATCAGCTTGTCGTCGGTCATGCCGGTAGTGACGAGTTTGCGGAACTGGCTCTTACTTGGGATGTCCAAGCCGTTGGTCGGCTCGTCCATGATGAGAACGCGCGTGTTGGTGGCAAAAGCAAAAGCCATGAACACTTTCTTTTTCTGACCCATCGACAATGCGTGGAGTTTCACATCCAGGTCACCGCCCATCTCAAAGATGTCCAGATAACGCAGCATGTCCTCCATGCTGAAGCGAGGATAAAACGGAGAGTTGAGACTCACGTACTGCTTGATGCTCAAACGAGGCAACTCAAACTCCTCGGGAACCAGGAAGATATCGCTCATCGTTTTGGGCAGGCGACGGCGCACGTTCTCACCATCAAACAAAACTTCGCCGCTCTTGGGAGTGAGCAAACCTGTCATCAGGTAGATGAGCGTGGACTTGCCGGCTCCGTTCTTGCCTAGCAGGCCATACACGTTGCCTGCCTCAAGGTTCAACGAGAAGTCGCTGAACAGGTCGCCAGCCTTCTTGTTGTAACTGAAATTGATTTCATTAATCTGTACCATAATTTTTGATATTTTAAAGTGTGATTATGTGACTTAATTAGTGTACTACTTAACTAATACACTGCAAAGGTATAACACTTTATTTGTAATCTCCAAATTTTTTAACATATTTTAATAATTTTCTTCTCCTGATGCATTTTTCACATTATTGATAATAAAAAATTGCGCCACCTGGAGAATTCCCCCAAGTGGCGCAAAAAACATAGGTTAGATTTTATATCTTACCAGCTGTGGTTAAGCAGATAGTCAATGAGTGCTGACACGTCTGCAATGCTCACATTTTGATCAGCGTTGCAGTCTGCAGCATCAAGATTGATTACTGTCGTGTTATCTATCATGTAGTCGATGAGTGCTGCCACATCCGAAATGCTGACCGTTCCGTCATTGTTCACATCACCGCGAATAAAGCTGCTGCTGCCGCCCTCGTTGCTAAAGTACATGTCCTGTACCTCGGCTAGTGCGATGGTTGCCGACGTTTCGGCGTTGGTGACATACACATTACTGTTATCATAGGTGAGCTTGAGGCCTTCTACCGAATAGGTAACGGTCGAGCCGTTGGTCTTGGTGAACTTCAGGTAGTTATAGGTCTCGGCGCTGGCGACCATGGCCACCAGGGCGATAAGCATCGTTATAATCGTCTTTTTCATAATCTTGAATCTTTTTAATAATGATGTCATTGTTTATAACTACTTGAAGATTACCAGCCACCACCGCTATAGTTCGAAAGTGTTACTGACGAGCCGCCTGTGGCATTGGTGTAACCCTTGCCGGTCCAGATTGAGGTGCCAGTGCCGGTCACGCTCTTATATAGTGCCGGAGTGGAAGGTGCTGTGACAACCATGGTCTTGCTTGAGCTGCCACCGCCCCACGGGCCACCGCCACCACCTGAGAAGGTGGGTGTGTAGGCTGCAAATGCCACACTACTACCGTTATAGAGTGCATACCAGGTGTTGCCGCTCACCGAAGCCTGTTTGCAGGTCTGGCTGAGTTGAGCACCGTTCTCGATGGCACCCATGTTGCCGCCGATGCACATGAAGCAGGCTCCACTCTGTACATAAACATTATAACCGCCTTCACTATTGGCGTCAAAGCCCTCTTCACTGCCGTAGCAGAAGATTTTACCGCCGCTGATGTACATGTTGCCGTTGGAGTCGATGGCATCATTGGCGGTAGCCACTGCATAGATGTAGCCACCCTTCAAGTACATGTGCGATGCGCAGTTAATGGCGTCATCATAGGTGGTAGCCTCGATGTAACCGCCGTTAATGGTGATGATGGACTTGGACTCGAGGCCCTCGGCACCAGTCTCATTTTGACCAGGACCCATGCCACCACCGCTAGAAGAGCCGCTCACGCCGCCAGTTGTGGTCACCTTGATGGTGCCGCCGTTGATGGTCATATTGCCCTCGCAACGGATGGCTTTGGGCGAGGAGTGCGTGTCACTGTTGTCTTGACCGCCACCAGGCCAGCCGCCACCACTGCTGCTGGTCGTGCCGTAGCGGCCGCCCGTGGTGGATACGGTGATGTTACCGTCATTAATGGTGAGTGTACCATCCACATTGATACCCTTGTCGCCAGCGCCGGTAGCCTTCAGGTCGAAGGTACCGCCGTCGATGACCATATTGCCGTCGCACTTGAGGCCAGCACTGGCTGCGGTCGTCTTGTCGCTTGCAGTCTCACCGCCACCGCTCACGGTGCCGCTGATGTTACCGCCAGTGATGTGCAGGTTGCCCTCGCACTTGACAGCCTTGCTAGCGGGACCGGTAACGGTATAATTGATGGTGCCGCCCGTGATGTCCATGTTACCCAAGCTCTTGATACCGTGGTCATAGGTGTTGAGTGTCAGCGTGCCGCCGCTGATGAGTGCGGTGCCCTCGCTGTAAACGCCGATGGCCTCGTTCTGGGTGGTGGTGACTTTCATCGTCGCACCATTCAGAATAAAGGCATAGTCGGCCTTGGCGCAACGCACGCTGCTGGTGTCAACCGTGCTGTAGGGCCAGTCGGCCCCCGAGCAGTTGATGTCGATGGTACCGGCGGTGGCTGTCATCGTGCTGTCGCACTTCATGCCGCGGGCGCCGTTACCGGTCATGGTGATGTTCACCACGGCCTCGGCACCATTGATGGTGAGGTTGCGGTCGGTGGTGATGCCGGTAGCTTCCTTGATCTTGCTATCTTCTTCGTCCCAAACGGGGATGCCGGTGTGCTTCAGCGTCAAGGTGCCGCCCTGGATGTCCACGTTGCCTTCTGCCTTGATGCACTTGGTGCCAGCCGCGCTGCCGTTGATGGTGAGCGTACCGCCCTTGATAAGCACGTGACCGTCCTCCTCAGGAAGAGTAGTGTCCTCGGCATCGACTTGGATGCCGTCGTCACCGCAGCTCTGGATATTGATGGTACCGCCGTTCATCTGGAAGTACTGGGTCACGTTGATGGCGTCGGCCACAGC